>OBLU010000191.1_pt1 | contig 58095 bp, 54 predicted proteins | sample 1518681 | NCBI WGS metagenome assembly OBLU01 (sample SAMEA3539304, study PRJEB22396) | soil metagenome | biome: tundra; feature: field; material: soil | place: USA | collected 2010-05 | depth 0.15 m | reverse complement strand
AGGATGGATCTGGTTGCAAATTATTGAAACGTTGGTAGCGCTAACGGGAATCGAAACCGCCCGAGGTCACCCGATCTGGTCCGGTCTGCCCATATCTGGTTGATTCCAGGCTCACCTGGTCCGCCGTTTCCGCCCGCAAGACCCCCACGGAATTCAATGGTGTTAGCGCCGTGTTAGCGCGGAGTCAAAACGCCGTCGCCGCATAGACGCGAAAGGACCCGCGCCCTGTCACCTCGCGCACGAGCCCGCGCTGTTCCAGTTCCAGAAGCATCGCCCGGCCGGCGTGGGGCGTCACGTCCAGGGCCTGGGCGGCGTCCCTCGCCGAGACGAGCGGACGGCTGATCAGCAGGTCCACGAGCCCGGCCATCCGGGAAGACGATCGCTCGCGGGGCGCCGCTTCCTGTAGCCGGCGGTGCGTTCCGCGCAAGTGGCCTTCGAGCTTTGTGCCCCAGGCAACGGCGTCGGTGCAGGCGTCGAGAAAGCGGCCCGTCCAGTCGGCCGCGAGATCGGGACGGTAGTCATAAGCTCGTCCCAAAAAACCGATTGAGGGCAGAAGCCAGAGGACGGGCGTTAGCCCGGCGCGGCGGGCCCACGCCATCGCGAGGGCGCGTCCGCCGGTGCCGCCGATGCGGTCCGCGGCACCGCTGTCGTGCCAGCGGCCAATCACCGCGGCGCAGCCCGCGAGGGCGGGCAGGGACTCCCAGCCGGCAACGGCTCCGGACGCGAGGGCATCGTCGAGAACCTGCAGCGCCGTCTCCGGGTTCGGCAGCCTCTCGCGCAGCCAGTAGGGCATCCGGGATTCCGGGGTGGCCGGGCCGGATCGCAGCCGCAGCCGCGCCAATGCCATGAGGCGGCGCGGCTCGAACAGGTTTTTCGGATTGCGGCGGATCAACGCCTGCAACATCTGGTGAATTCCCACGGCCCGGCCGAGATCGGGGTCACCCGCCCGGTCCAGGGTGTCGTGCAGCGCGAGCATGAGATCCTGCGGGTTGACGTAGAACCCGTCCAGCCGCAGGGAGGCCGTGGCCTCGTGGATCAACGCCCTTCGCGTCCATCCTTCGAGGACGGGGGAGGGAGCATGGGCCAACCTTTCATCGAGACGGGCGAGGGCAACCGTGGCTTTGAGCAGCGGCGGCCAGTCGCGCGCGGCGACGAATTTTTCGTCAGAAGAGGCTGTCGATCTTAAGGCACTGATCAAGCGGGCATGACCTTGTCGATTCGCAAGTAATAGCGCGATTAGCTTACGCGACTGCGGCACTTTGGAGAAGGCTTTTGCCGCCGCTCACGGTGTCGATGACTAGCAGTTCAGTTGAAACTGATGGTTTTGGGCCTATTCCCGTCTCTGCAAGCCAATTTTGACTAGTAGTTCAGTTTATATTTGACTAGCAGTTCAGTTTACAAGCTCTAAAACCGGCAGGTTTCCGATCTTCTCGAATCTAATATACGCGATAGTTGGAAACAAACAATGAATCGCCCTGCGACGGCGCTCAGGCTCTGTGTACGGACTGCGCCACACCTCTTGCCCGCCACACGCCTGCACCAGTCGTCATGGCTGGTTCATCACCGGCATGAATAGCAGCGGAAACTCCCACGTCCTGTGACTTCGTAAATTAAACCGCGTCGAAAGTTTTCACCTGAACTCCGATACAGTTTTCAACTCAACTACCAGACTTTTCAACGAAACTGCTGGACAGAATTGTCCTAACCCATTGATGCGTCTGGGGCGGGTCGTAAACTCAACTACGAGACATCGACACTCACGGTGTCGATGTGTCTGTCGATGTATCCCTATTTCGTAGAAACTCCCAGTTTGTGTCGTTTTGACGCAGAACTTGCCGCGTTTTGCAGACATAATTTGTAGACTTGTGTATCCCTATTTCGTTGACTCTTCGAGCCCTCCATTCACCGTTGTACAGAGACGGTAGGATTGACCATCTAAGTAACAAGACCCCCTTATGACCGGGGTTTTGTTACGCACCACGCCGAAGACGATTTGCGACGGCAGGCTGCTATTTAATGCCCTTTTTCGATGCACGTATACGTTTTTCGACGATGGCCGGAGGGCACCTAGCTGACGGGACTTCCTTCCGCAATCGTGCGTCGATCAACGGCCTTATTCTCCGCACAAGCTGCGGCGAATAGACCGTGGCATCTTTTGCCATCCGATCACGTAACCGACTCCTCGGGCCACGCGGATGTCAAGTTTTGTCGCAGAAAAGCAAGGCGTCTGTGAAGCACTTTAATACTTAGCAACGCTTTCAATTGACCGTTTCCTCATATCCGCTATGTTTGTACAAATCCGCATTTTTTTGAGACCGGTTTTGATCCCATGGGCCGCCGCGCCGTGGGCGGTGACAGAATCAACGGGACAAACTTCTGACTTCGGGGCCGCCGCAGCTGAATCAGTTTGCTCTCCAATATGTAAAATTGCCGCGCCCCTGGAGAGCAAGACTTCTCCTTAGAGGGAAATCGCCTGGAGGTCCACGGCGAAAATGCGGGGCGATGAAACCGCCCCGTAATCCGCATTTTTTCGATTATCCACGAATCGGCGGTGCAGGGAGAGGCGTCCATAGAGATGTGAACGGAAATTCAAGCCCGCTGTGAAGACGCCCCTCGGGAGGCTGATATGAGAACCGATAACACCGCGAGAATCGCAACGATGATGAAGACGCCGGAGGACGCCCTGCGCGCCCGGCTGTCCCAGGACCAGATCGATGACTTTGTCCGCCGCGCCCGCGCCGCGACGTGGAGAGTCCTGGCTGTTGGCATTTCCAGTCTCGCGCTCTATGTCGGTTCCGTCCTCCTGTTCGGTTACGAGGGAGGCCGGTTTCGCAGTCTCGCCATCGTGATGTTCGCCGGCTGTCTCGCCGCGTTCGCCGCCCTGTTCTACACAAAAGGCCCGGCGCAGATCTCGTCCGAGGCAGCCGCAGCCATGCAGCGCCGCCTGGTCGATTTCGACCGCCACTGCCAGAACTAACCCCGATATCCATCCCGCGCCCGGCGCCGGGCTTCACAAGTCCGGCGCGCTTGCGCAGGAGTGTTTTTGAAAGGAGGCTTTTATGCTTGAAGAAAAGAACGCCATCGATCAATTTCTCGCGGAGGTCATCTTCCTTGAAAACCGCAGACAGGGCCTGATCCGCGACCTGCTCAAACAGCGTGACGACGCCATCCGCGGCTTCGATGCCGAACTGGCCAAGCTCGGCCACACCCCGCAGACCCTGAGGCGCAACCACCACAGGAAGACTGCGGAAACCGCCGGACCGAAGCTGACTCCCAAGCCTCAGAAGGTCGCCTGACACATATATATATGTGGGCGGCAGGAAGGGAGCGGGGTTGTTGTCAGAATCCCGGAGGCTTTGGCGCAACGGGGCGGCGGGTCGGCACAAGAGCCGGTCTCGCCGAAACCGGGCGCGGGGAAAATTCAGAACGGGGAGAGGAGCGGGCAGGGGGCATACGCTCTTTCAGGACATCGTTCCAGTCGGCGCCGTCGCGTTCGGGAAGATCCTCGGTGAAGGACAGATCGCTCCGCCCGCATGTTTCGACCGCTGAGGCAATGAGCTTCGAGAGAGAGTGGCCCGCCGGATCATTGTCCATCGCGCTGACGATCTGCGAGCATGCCGGCATGCTCAGGATTTCGTCCCGGATCAGGCCGGGCTGTTTCGGATTGAGTTGGCCGCCGATGCTGGCGTAGCGCGCCCGTTCATCCGGACGCAGCGCCGCGTGGCTCAGGCCGTCGATGGCGGTTTCCGCGAACACCAGCCTGTGATCGTCCTCCCGCCGGTTGCTGGTCCACAGACCTTTTTCCCCGCCGCTGGCAAAGCCCGTGAAATTCCGGTTCTTGAGCTCGTACCCGCACAGGCCCCCCCCATCGAAATGCGCGAAGACGGCGTTCCGGCGCGCATCGATCCGTATCCGCCCGGCGAAACGCCAGGAGCCGAGAAGATCGGCCGGGATGCGTCGTTCGCGTTCGAGATAGGGATGGCGCCTGGCCTCTTGCATGCGCCTGTATTCAGTCTCGACCAGCAGGCGGTCTTTGGCGGTTTTTTCCAGTGGCGCAAAGGCGGGGAGGGGTGTTTCAGGGCGTCCCAGCCAGCGGCGAAGATCTTTCCGCACTTCGCCCAGGCCGGCTCTTGTCCTGAACTGGATGAAATCGATGATCGTCCCGTGATCTCTCTCATCCCTGACCGAGAAATAAACATAGTGCCCGTCGCCGTCCCGCTTGATGACGATCTTGTCTCCGTCCTTGCGCATGACCGCCGAGCCGCGCCAGCTCTCGCGCCGGTCGAGGGTATAGCCTATGCTGGCCGCATAAGCGCGCAGGTCGATGGCCGTCTTGAACTCGTCCAGTTCCTGATCCCATGCCATGGCGCGCCCCTCCCGCCATGACTCTGCCCGAAAATCATGAACACACGCTTAACGGGTACATTCAGTTAACAGAATCTTAAGTTGTATATGTCTAAATTAGAGTGTCATTCCTGACGCCACACAACCGGATCACGACCGATGCCGAAGCAGGATAGCGACATCGACACCATGACGGAAGCCGAGCTTCTGGTCCTTCCGGAGTCTTTGATTTCCGCCGGCAGCCTGACCGCATACTGGTCCCTTCACGCCTCCGCCCTTCAGAAGGAGAACGCCGACGAACTGGCGCGCGAGCGCAGCGGCGCCTCCTTAAGCCGCCGCATGATCGGCGCGGAACCGAGCGAGGAAGACCGCGAGCGGGAACAACAGCGCCAGTACGAACAGGCGTTGCGCGATGTCCGCGCGCGCGAGGATACGCTGCTCCTGAGGATCGAGCAGCAGGAACGGCAGATTCAGATACGGCAGCAGGAAATAGAAGACAATGCGATCCGCCTCCATGACGGCCGCCGGGTCTATGTCGATGGCCGGAAATACCGCGACGCGCAGGGCAGGGTGCTTGAAGGCGACGACGAGGCGGAAGCCCGCCGGCAACACAAGACCAAACCGAATGCCTCGACCTGGCAGGAGAAGACCGATACGGACAAGCTATGGAGCGAAACCGAGCGCATTCGCAGGGAGATTGAAGAACGGAGAAGAACGGAAGGGCAGGGGCCGCAAGCCGAGAGGGAGGCCAAGCTCAGGGACCGAGAAAATTATGTCGGAGAATACGAAAGAATTCTCGATGCCGATGCCCAGAGAAGCAAGGCCCAGGCCGAAACCAGACAGGATGCAGATGCCTACAACGCGGACTATTCCAGCCTGACGGACGCTGGCACCGGAACCGCGGTCGGGAAGATGGACGGCAAGGGTGAGGGGATCAGCGAGGAGTTCGCGCGCAGTGCCGCGCCGGCCGAGACCGGTGCACAACCGGCGGCACCGCAGAACCCGGCGGCGGACAAAAAGCTGGCCCCAGGCGCGCCGTCGCTCGCCAAATCCGCGCCGTAGAAAATTCCCGCAGATTCCCGTAACCGATTCATTCGATTCGACGTATCTTCAGTCATGACCTTCCGAACCATCGCAGTTGCTGGCCTTCTGGCCCTCGCCTTGATCGTCCCGGCCCAGGCCATGAGCGTGAAGGCATTCGAGGCGAAACCGGCCTCCGAGCAGGGTCCGATCGTGACGGACTTCATCGAGAAGATGACCGCTGATATCGGCAAGACCGACCCGAAGCTCATGCAGGACATCCGCGACTGGTTTTCGCGCAAGCGCGACGGCTGGCCGACGTCGGAAGGTCTTGAGAAACTCTCTGCTGAATTGATTGCTCTCGACGAAGTGGCCAAGGAGGGCAAGGCCGACCTCACGCGGATTCAGATCGAGGGCGTGATCGTCAAAGTGGTGAAGGACAAGTTCTCGCCAAAATAGGATGCCACGAGAAATCCTACTCCTCCGCGCCGCGATTCGGCTTCTCCCGGCTTTTTTGCCATTTTTAGTGTCTCCTATTTCGCTTCAGCCTTTCTCTTAACAACGTCACTCGTAGCAGTGCCTCCGCCAAACTATTTAATCCACAAATAAATCTTTCTCTGAGGAAATCCGCGCGGTGTGGACCTTTCACTCGTGATCGGACCAAACATCGTCTTCTCATAAACCTATTAACCCCAAGGATGTAAGGTTGAAAGAATACCTGATCATTATCACTGTTCGAATTCTCGTAGGGGGTTTCCCCAGTGCTTTGACGACGGGGTGTTTAGACATCGGTGTCGTACAAGGCCGGAAGTAGCGGCGGTGCGTTCACGTTTGTCAGCTAGGCCAGCGTTCGACTGATTGGTTGCCGTGCTATTTCCGCCTTCAGAACATCGCCGATCCTAAAGGTGATGCCTATGTAAACCCATCTGCCGGGGGTGATTGTCCTAGCACATTGAATCATCAGGATTAAGTGTTCCCATGTGACTCTTGTGTTTCTGTCTGCTATCTTCCTAACTACTTGTTAAGGATATCCTTATATCCTTGAAGATAAGGCTGAGAAGTATTCTCGGTCACATAACCCAGGAAAGGAAATCTACCCATGACAAACGACGTCGTCTTATCGGCAGCGCTGCGCTCGAATTTGCTCAGCCTCCAAAACACCCAATCACAGATCAGCACCCACCAGGGCCGTCTTTCAACCGGCAAGAAGGTCAACTCCGCGCTCGATAACCCGCAATCGTTCTTCGCGGCCCAGGCGCTCAGCAACCGGGCGAGCGACCTCTCGAACCTGCTCGACAGCATCGGCCAGAGCATCCAGGTCATCAATGCCGCGAACAACGGCGTGACCGCCCTGACCACCCTGATCAACCAGGCAAGCTCCATCGCCTCACAGGCGCAGGACGCCCTGTCCGGCGCTTCAACGACGGCAAAGGTAACCGGCAATGTTGCTCTTGCCGCGAACACTGATCTGACAAGCCTTGCCGGCCTCACCACCGGCGCCGCCGCCGGTGCCGGCGATAGAATCACCTTCCAGATCACGGACCCGACGTCGCAGGAAGCTGACGGTTCCGTCAACTACGCCCTGACCACGGGCGGCGCGAACACAGCCGCCAGCCAGCAGAACACCGCGGTGGACCCTAGCACCGGCAATCCTGGCGCCAACTTTATTACGATTGCCACGGGTGACACGTCCGCCGACCTCGTGAATAAAATCAACGACCTGAACAACGGCTTCACCAGCCCGGTCATCAAAGCCTCTCTCGACAGCAGTGGCCACCTTTCGATCGAAGCCGTCAACGGCGGCACGTTGCAGGCGACGTTCCTCAGCGGCAACGCCACTCCGGCGGATGCTGCCAACCTCGGCTTTGCGGCGGCTCTCGGCTTCGGCGGAACTGCCAAACTCGACAAGCAGGGAACCGGCACCGACGACGGGGCGACCAACTTCGTCGAATTCACGCAGACGGCCGGTAACTCGCTGGGCTCCGGAAAGCTTTATTACAATAACGGCACGTCGGACGTAACAGCGCTTGCCAGCACGAAACTTCAAGACCTGTTGTCTTCCAATGGCACGGCCCTGACATCCTTCACTGACCAGAAAGACAGCCTGAAGCTCACGGTCGGCGGCAAACAATCCGGTGAATTGCTGGATACGAGCGCCGGCGGCCTTGCTTCGCAGACGATCCAGAGCCTGGTCGATAACATCAACCAGGATGCCACCATCGGCGGCCTGGTTTCGGCCAGCTTCGACGCCACGGCGGGGAAAATCGTTCTGACCCCGAAAAACGCAACGGCCACGGATGTGCAGTTTGACTTCTCGACCATCGCGGCCGGTGGAGCAACCGATACCCTGAACCTGGGTTTCGGCACCAATGCTCTGCTTCCCGGCGCCGCCAGTTCCTTCGCCACCGAGGATATCCGCTTCGGCGCGGCGGCTGGCAACCTGGCGAACCTCCAGAACCAGTACAACACGACCCTTTCGCAGGTCGACGCGCTGGTGAAGGACACGGGTTATGCCGGCACGAACCTTCTGAACGGCAACGACCTGACGACGTTCTTCAACGAAACCCGCACCAGCTCGCTGACCACGGCAGGCGTTGACTTCACCGCCAAGGGGCTTGGCCTGAATGCGGCCAACTTCCAGAGCAGCTCCGCTGTCACCTCCGCGCTGGATGAAGCCAACAACGCGCTTTCGACCGTTCGGAACTTCGGCAGCTCGCTGGCCGGCAACCTGACGATCATTCAGGCCCGCCAGACCTTCACGACCAGCCTGATCAACACGCTCCAGACTGGATCTGATAACCTGACGAACGCCGACCAGAACCAGGAAGGCGCCGACTTGCTGGCCCTGCAGACCCGTCAGTCACTGGGCATCACCGCCCTGTCGCTGGCCTCTCAGTCCCAGCAAGCCGTGCTCCGCCTCTTCGGTTAATAGGGCGAAACGCAAAATCAACGAACAAAACCGGCGGCAGAAGCCGCCGGTTTTATTTTGGGGATGGTTTCAAAATCATTGTCATCCCGGCGAAAGCCCAGAATCCATTCATCCGCTGCTCCGTTGCATGGCTTTCGCCGGAATGACAGGTTTTAGGATGGCTTGCTTGTTCAGAAGTTCCCTACCCGCCGCCAGACTTTGCGGGCGGCACCAACCCGCCCAATTCCCGCAACAGGGGCCCAAGCCACGGCTCATAATTCCGCCATCTCTGCACCGAACTGCGGTAGATCGGCTTTCGCACCTGCAGGACACTGGCGGTCCGGACCTCGCGCTTGTTTTTCTGGAAGTCGATGCAGCGATCGTCCCACGGCAGGCCGCAGAATTCGATCATCCGCCGCGCCTGACCTTCAAGGTCATCGACCACATCCTCATACGACACGTCCAGCAGGATTCCGGGCGGCAGGACGGAATGCCAGTGGGTCATGAGCGCGGTATAGCCCCGGTAATACCGCCCGAGTTCCGCAAGGTCGAACGTGAATTTCTGGCCGTGCGCGAACAGCTTGGAATAACAGGACACGCAGGTATCGACCGGGTCGCGCAGGGTGTGGATGATTTTGGCGTTCGGCAGGATCAGGCGAATCAGGCCGATATGCACGAAATTCCCCGGCAGCTTATCGGTCATCCGGGTCTTGCCTTCGGGCAGCTTGGGCAGCCGGTTGAGATAAGTCTGGCCCAGCCGGTTCAGCGCGGCGGCATCCATGCGCGCGATGCCCTCTGGATAGAAATTCTCCGGCGCAGTCGCGACGGCCTCCATGTCCATCAGTTCTCCGGCGCCGTGCACCTGCGGATGGCTGGACAGGATCTGCTCGATCAGCGTGCTGCCTGAGCGCGGCATGCCAACCACGAAAATCGGAACCGGCGACGGGTTGCCGGCGCCCGCGAATCGTTTGAAAATCCCGGCGTTGAACACAGTGGCGACGCGCAGAAAATACCGGAACATGTTCGTTTCGCTGTAATCAGTCTGCAGGCGTTTGCGGGCATTGCCCGCGTACATCTGCGCGAAGGCCCGGGAATAGTCCTTCAAATCCTCGTAAGCCTTGGCGAGAGCGAAATGAATGAACACCGCCCTGTCCGCAGGCAGCGCATCAGCCCCGGCGGCCAGCGTTTCGAGCGCGCTCAGGTCGTCGCCGGTGCGGAAGGTCTTGCTGCGCGCCCGGTTGAAATGGGCCTCGGCGTAGTCCGGCTTGAGGGCAATGGCGCGGTCGAAACTGGCCACAGCGTCGTCGAGCCTACCGCTTTCCTCCAGAAGATTGCCCAGATTGTTGTGGACCTCGGCGAAATCCGACTTCAGGGCGATGGCGCGCTCGTAATGCGCGATCGCCTCGTGAAACCGGCCCATGTCGGCGAGGATGAGACCGACATTGTTGTATATTTCTGCGCTCTGCGGCATGAGTTCGAGCGCGCGCTTGCAGGACGTCAGAGCCATATCCAGCCGTCCGAGTCTCCGCAGAACGTTGCCGAGGTTGTTGTGCGCCTCGGCATGGTCGGAGCGCAGTTCAGTCGCGCGCAGGTATTGCGGAACGGCTTCGTCCAGCCGGTTCTGATCCTTGAGAACCTTGCCGAGATTGTTATGGGTGTCGGCGGAATCGGGCCGCAGGGCCAGCAGTTGGCGGTAAAGCTCTTCCGCCTCAATCAGCCGTCCGGCCTGATGAAAGGCCACCGCCTCGTCGGCCATTTTCTGCACATCCGCGGGCGAACCCCTGACGGCGGTGGGGGCCTGGCTCTTCGAGGCGCGGCGCTGCTTACGGTTCATGGAAATGCCTTCGAGAGCGGGGCTAGACTAAGGGCTGATGAACGCTCTCCAAAATATATGAAGCGTTGTCGAAAGAAAACCATATAGTCAGTTTTGCGGTTGCCAACCTAGCGCAGGCCAAGATATGGAGCGGCTCAATAATAGCGCCGCTGTTGCGAGATTATAGAAGCCACGCGCCTTACGAACTGTCGATTCCCGAGATAGCTTTTCCACCTTGGTGAGGATAGAATCGCGATAGTAATGACAGACTTCCGGAAACCACTTAACAGGAACAGCGCCCATGCCTTTGGTCGTCGATTTGAAGAAGGGTGAGAAATTCATTGTGGGTGACACGGTGATCATCAACGATAGCCATAACAGAAAGTTCGCGAACGGCGGCGCCCGGCTGTATATAGCTGGCGATGCGCCCGTATTGAGGGAAGTCGACATCCTATGGGAGAAGGACGCCAATACGCCCGCCCAAAAGGCCTATTTCCTGGTGCAGAGCATGTACCTGTCACGCGACGCCAAACGGTATGCCGAGCCGTACCTGGATTTGGTTGCGCAGATTCAGAAGGCCGCGCCTGATACGGCTTCAGTGTTTGCGAGTATCGACGAGTTAATCAAGGCCGGTTCTTATTACAAGGCCCTACGGGAAGTTAAGAAAGTGATTAAGCGCGAGCAGGAGCTTGCGGCCAATGTCCAGACAGAGCGCAGCGATTCCAATTAGTGATCGATAAGATCAGCAACGAGGCATCGGTTCGCCCGCCACCGTCGCAGAGATACCTAATTTGTCGTAAGTATTATTCTCAGATTACAGAGCTAGGGTGATAATATACATTCCGGAAAACGACGAGGGGGTTTCGATGGAGAAACAATGAGATGCTACTTACACGCCGACATGGGTTATAGAAACTTACTCATCCTAACGTAGTCCGAAATCTGCTATCAAAGATGGCCTTGAAGCAAGGAGCCGCTCCAAATGGCTCTCCGGCCACATCTCGATGCGGAGTGCTCTGTCGCTTCCATTGTGCTTCTCGATAAAGGCAACGGCGTCACTCGTGAAGCGTCCGCTCGTAGAGATTACTAGAACATCGACTTTGGGCGGTTCCCAATGCGTTATCTGGTCCTTGAGCTCTGAAACGTCAGCGACGGATACGCTCTTCGTGTTCCAATGCTTGCACTGAATCAAGACCCGACTGCGCATCACTCCCGCGAGCGGGTCGCGTCGCGATCAAATAGCTCTTTGCCCTGCTGCAGGCGTTCGTAGTCATGCTGCACTCGTTGAAATTCGTACCCTGCCGGCAGAAGATATTTATCCATGATCTGGTGAGAGCGATTGGCGATGGCTTCCATCGCCTTTGTCCCGAAACCCGCCCTCGGTTTGTCCTTGTAAATAATGTCGTGGGAGGTTTCGGACCACGCGTGGTTCAGAATGGTATGAATCTGAATTTCGCAGCGCATTCCTTTGAATTTGGAATACTCAGGTAACTTTGATCGGTCCTCGCTCATTGAGACCGTGTAGTGAATGGCCTGATATTGGCGACTTTCATTTTCTTTAGTCGGGTGATGGACTCTCGTTGCATCGCGGTCAATCTGGAAATTGTCCGGTATGAGGCGCGAGCTGAGAAATCTATCGACATCTGTATTCGTGTAGAAAATCAGCCGTGCGCCAGCGAGGTCTCTGATTTCCTTCTCTATGGATTCCGAATTCAGAAGGCCACGAGCCTCCAGCTTGGGCTTCAGGCTTGCGGCCGACTTCGCGCGACATTGAATAGATTGCGGTCGGGGAATGCCCTCTTTCGCCGCAATCGCCTTTTCCAATATGAGTCTTACGGTGTCGGCAAACTCGGCATAAAGAGCTTCTTCTTTCTCGTAGCCATCAAAATTCATACACGGCTCCGTGAAGCGGGACGCGTTGTTGCTGATGTCAACATTCTGCCCTGCTCTGCAACTTTAGTTCATCCGGGGGTAGAGTCCTGTTGAGTGTATACCATCGCCAGCGCCGCCTCCCAATTCAGTCTTCATGGTTTAAGCCGCCAGTCATCTAGCCCGTGGCGTCCCCATTAGGTCCGGGAATCGCCCCTCCGCTTAATATTTCGTGCGGACATACACGCCTACGCGCCCAGGGCATGGATAACCCCGAGGATTTTTATGAGGGTTTAGTGAACCGTCCATCGTTCGTCTATTAAACGTCTTTCGACAGACAGTGCATCGGTAGACGTAGGTCGGCCCCTGGTGCCTTGCGCGCGGCGCCCGGCGCGTGCTTGCAATGCGAGGCATGGCCGTGGACGGCGCGACGGTCAATGGTCCGGTCGAAGTCAATTCGACAGCGTAACGCGGTGTGAAGACCTGCGAAGTGACGGTCGCACTCTGCATCCGATCAACGCGATAGGAACGGTGTTCGCCTGAATCGCTGCGGATGGCGTGCAGCACAAAATTGCCTTCAGCAGTCTGGCGCAGCGAATAAGGCTCGATGCGGCGCACGCCGCCGTCATAGGTAAGATCGACGCACAAATGGTTCGCCGCGGCGAAGCGGACAATTTCCAGCGTAGAGCGGGAGCGGATGGGGACACCCATCGGAAGCACGCGGGTCCGCACCGCAATTTCGCCGGCACCGTGCTGGATAAATGCGCGCTGGGGGATTTCCGCGCCACTGGTGATCCAGGTGAAGATTTCAGGGAGAGCGTCCCAAAAGTCGTTAAGCGGAGGAAGGACCGGGAGCTGGTGCGCCAGCATGTCCGACCACATCGCCTCAAGGGATTGGCGATGAGGCACCAGGGTATCAAAGGTTGGAACCGGGATTGCCTTGTATTCGCACTTCTGCCGGAGCACATCGCTAAGCACGGCGGCTGTTGGACGGCTGTCCGTGTGCCGGTACAGGTTCACCACGTCGTAAAGGTCACGGGGCCGCGTGCGTTCGGCGAGTGCACGGAGCTTTTCCCCGAAGGCTTCCTCGTACGCGTAACAATTGGTCCAAATACCTCCTTCGGGGCGGTCAGTGTAAGGATGAAATACCTCGCGGCGGACAGAGGGAAGCACCAGCCTCTCATCGGCCGTCAGGTCAAGCTTGATCTTTGGCCAGCCGCCTGACGTCGGGGAGACCGGACCGCGATACGCGATCTTACCCTGGCAGTTCATACGGCCGCGTGGGTTTTCATAGATGTCGAATTCGATTTGGTCGGCGGGGATGCTCAAGCCGGATTGTTCCGTTATCCAGCTGACGATTTCTTCGAACACGGGCTGCAGAAAGTCCTCATCAAGATGGCTCTCATCGCGCAACGTGAAGTCGAGGTCCTCCGAAAACCGATAGGTCTCGAAGTAGCACTTCTTGAGACATGTGCCGCCCTTGAAGGCCCAGCTTTCCGCAATCTCCTCATGCGCGTTGATGCCGGCGAGCACCCAGCCAAGGACATAGTCCTTCTCAACAACGCTGGGCAAGAGCGAAAACGACGATGCAGCTTCGAGTAATTCGCGGCGGTCTATCATACTGCAGTGTCCTTCCAACGCTCTGGCACCCAGAGCCGCCAGGCAGTGACGAGTTTCCGGGAAGAGAGCGCTGGATCGAGCCGGGCATACCCGTGAGTCAGTCGGGAGCGGCATTCGTTCGCGAGAGCTTTGTCGCGCAGCCGGGTGTCAGCTAGAAAGCCAAGGCGCTTGAAGATGACGCCATTGTTGAATTGCTCTGCGTAGCGGATTAACAGGTCCCGGTCAGCGGACTTGCCATGAAGATATGCGGACAGGCAGTCAGCCACGTGATCGATGCCGCCGCCGACCTCTGGCATGGCAATCATGTCGACAAGCGTGCGCGCCGGGTCTGATATCGAGACCTTCGTAGATCCGCGCCACAGGGTTTTCAATCCGAACAGACGTTTGGCTTTCATGCTATGGAGCCGAAAAACCACGCCCTGCGCTATCACTCGCTTCTCAATGACGCGGCGGGTAGTAAATACCAGGGTTTCGTTGAAGAGCTGCTCGGTGAGTTCCCAATGGTGGGCGGCTGTCCAGCCGCCGATGTAGCTTTCACCGAAAAGTGCCGGGACAAGCACCCAGGGATCTGCAATCACCTGCTCGCTGCCGGCCAGGTCCAATGGCACGGGAACATAGAGACCGTGACCTATCCTTCGCAGCCAGCCCTGCTCTCTCCAGCGGGAAAGAAGCTTGGCGGCGGCTCGCCGGTCGATAGCGAGAGTTTGTGCCGCAATGTCAACCGATACCACTTCCTTAGTGGCACGGAGAACGGCGGCAAGCCGCGCTCGGGAGGCGGGCAATGGTTCTGTTTCGCTCCTCATGGACTATATTATACAACGCGAAGTTCGCATTATCAAGGAACTTTTGGCGGTATGATATAGCTTGCGGACGCTAGCAACCGTAAGCTTAATTCAAGGGCTGAGGGACCAAATAGGCAGATGTCCGTGCTCTTTACCCGGCTGAAGAGCCCGTCCAGCAGAGATGTTTAAAATGAGGGTTTCGAGAAGGACGATCCCTTGTACTGCTTATGATCTTTGTGAAGCTGCGTGTCGGCAGCGAAGAACGCCCCCGGAATCTCATCCCTCAGCATGACCATCATCGCGGCAATCACGAGATCGTCAAAACACGGTTCCGTCAGGCACACGAGAGCAGAAAGTTGCGTCAGCGTATGGGCGGCATTCTGTCCCGGTTCGGTCAGTCCGGCATTGCTGCGCCCCGAAAGAAGGCCGGTATAGTCTTCGAGCAGCCCGAGCCGGACAAACATGCTCTTTATGCCAGCATGAATATTGTCGTTACCCATTTGATAATGTGCGCGCATTTCCGCGCGTCCCGCTGCCGCTTCCAAATCGGCAAAGGTCGGCCTGTCGTTTTTCAAATGTGATGCGGCCCATCCATACTCCGATTTGAATGGGTTGCTGTACTGAGCAACGGCCTTGTCGTAGTTCCTTTGAATCTTCTTCTGTGCGCGGATAGGCAGGGGTTTGTAACCGAGTTGTTTATAACAGGCCAGATACTTGTCCATCGCCCTCTTCGACTCCACCGCCTGGTGCGCGACGTAACGTTCCGCTATGCTCTCGCCGTGCTGAGAGATGACGGCGGCTACCACCGCAATCTCGTGGAGTGTCCTCCAGCGAGCCATGGCGCCATCCGCAAAGCCATTCTCCAGAAGGCAGATGATTTCATCGGTCACTTGACAGGCTCTGACAAGGAATCGAATTAGAAGCCCCCGCACCTTTTCCGGCTTGTTCTTTTTCCGAGCGCTCTCCCGCTCATTAGCCTCATGACACCATTCGCGGGACATCGTCAGCAGCATCCGCAATTGACCGAGAGGTTTGCCCCATCTCTCCTCAAGTCGCTCGCGGAACCCCGACAGATCCGCTTCCTGAAGCGTGTGCTCATTCGGCCAGCGAGACTTGAGATCCTTGAGCACGGATTTGGCAGTGCGACGAGCAACATCCGGGATTATTTTGGGAAGCTGCGTCTCACAAAAGCGATCTATCGCCTGTGCAATTTCATCTGCATCGGCCTTACTAAACGTGAGGCTGACATCTTTCGGAAATTTGCGGCCGTTGTACCTGAACGGCCCTCGATTACCCGCAAGAAAATGTTCTGCAATCTTTTCGGAGAGGCCCTTCGGGGGCTTAATTCCCTGTTCACGGAGTTTCTTTGAAATCAGATTTTGAAGGAATAGCGTTGGCAGTTTTGCCGTTGCCTCCTCCAATGCCTCTTGGAGTACGTGCTGCATCCTGTTCCCTCGGTTATGGGATATACAAAAAGCCCCGTTATGCGATCTTCTTTTGTCTGTCTCTCAAGGCCGTGACCCAATCTTTCAAGGCCTGGATATCCTGCAAAATGTCGCCGGGTGGCGGGGCGTCCGCATTCCTGCCGCTCGACGGGTCATGGGCATCGACAACATCGCAGCACTTCTTGAAGCCCGCATGGAATGCGTCGCAATCGGTCTCAGTCAGGACCGTGACTTTCTTCAGATGTTTCGTGTCGATGTAGTCCCTGTGCCGCTGGACGACGCGGAACAGCGCGACATCCTCCAGCGCGCGCTCCCAGGAGGCCCGAAGGCCGTCGTAGATGCTGGCCGCCTCATTCCGGTATGCCTCCTCGTCGTTATTGTCGTAGAGCTTTTTCGCTTCCCGCGTGGCCTTTTCCAGTTTGTCGATGCGGTCCTCGACGCTTTGGGCCTTCCAAGGGAGCCCCTGCGTCACCACGCCCGCGCCCGCCGGTCCCCGGCTGACGGTAAAAAGCAGAATGGCCCGCTTCCTTTCATACGCCAGATCGTGCAGGTCGTTGACGAATACAAGGTCATGAGTGAATACGACGATTTGCCGGTGTTCCGCCTCTTCGACAAGGCGTTTGGCCACCTGCTTCCGCCAGCGATGGTCCAGGGAGGAAACAGGATCATCGAAAACGAAGGCCGAGCGGTGCGTCGCCGTGGCGACTTCCGTCAGGAAGGCGGCGAGCGCCACACAGGTCCTCTCCCCCTCACTTAGAATGTCCTTCACCTTCGCGTCCGGCTTCGCGAACAGGCGCACTTGATACTGGGGAGAACCGTATTTCCCGCCGGAGCGGACGATTTCCACCCGCACCTTTTCGGCCGCCAGCTTAACGATTTCTTCCTGAAAGCGGTCGCGGAGTTTCGGCGTGATGACCGTGTCGGCGATATCGTTGCCGACCTTCGTGATTGTGTTGGTGGTCGTGTCCGCGAGACATTGCTCAAGGAAGTGAATGGTTTTCAGCCGGTCCACCTCCTCCTGAACGGTTGGCATTATCCCGCCGAGAAGATTACGGTCACTTAGCTCCGCGAGATCTGTTTCGAGTTTCTTCCGCTCCTCGCCTGTTGCTGATTTTTGAAGTTCAACCGCGTACTTGCGGACTGTCGCTTCGAGTTGTGCGAGCTGGTCCACCGGATTCGGCGGTATTGCGGGCAAAACGGGTTTTTGTGTGTTTCCAAGGTTTCTCCGCAATGCATACCGCCGAAGCCGTGCCGCCGCAAGAAAACGGCGCGTCTCCCGCGCCAGGCCGGGGTTTTGGATGGCCGCCTCTTGCAGGTTTGCTTTCAGCGACCGCGTGCTGATGCTGACGGAACCAAGTTCTTGACGGGCCTTCTTACTGGCCAACTCGGCCGCTTGCGCCTGCCGCTCGGTGTCCTTCCGGATGAACTCCTCGAACCGCGCCATGCGGTCGAGGGCTTCCGCCTGCAGCGGCTGCTGGCACAGCACGCAGCGGGCGTCTTTCGCAGAAGGCGGGAAGGGTTGGCCGGGGTAGGCTGCCTCCTGCGAATAACGCCGGGCTGATTCCCACAAAGACCGCCACACCTCTCCGCCGACCGCCGCCAGCGGCTCGCCGGAAAAAGCCTTATCGGCGGCCACGCGCGCCGCTTCCCGCTTCACCCTCGCGTCCCGATCCCCGGAAAAGATGGGCATGAGGGCGTTGTCCGCCGTCTGCGCCTCGATCAGCTTAACCGCGTCCACAAGGCGTTTAATATTGTCCGCCTTCAGCGTTTGCTCCGCCGCCGCCTTGGCCGGGTTTTTCGACAGGTCTTCCCTCAGACGGCTCAACCTTGCCGCCTCTTCCTCGGTCAGCGTTGCCAGAGTTTTGAGTTTCTGCACGTCGGTATCGTGCTTCAACGCGGCGAGCGCCTTCCCGACAGCCGTGGTGTCTTTCCATGAGGGCTTCAGGAAAACCGGATTGCGGGCTTTTTCCAGTTGCTTTTGCTCCGCGGTGAGAGCCTCCTTCACCGACTGGCAGGCGCCGGCAAGCTCGTCCGGAATATCAAGGCCGAAGGGCCGGAAGGCCACTTCGTTCTTTTCGTTGATATGAACGGAAGCGCACTCACTGTCGAAGACGCTGACCGCCGACATTGTCGTGTGCGGATGATCCGCGTCCTGCCAGTTCTCAGGCGATTGCGCCACGCCTCCGACGCCGTAGACAATCGTCGCGGACGCCAGAGCCGGCGGGATGCCCTGGGCGTAAATATTGGGCTCTATCTTGCCCGCGTGGCGCGCGCGGCAAGCGCGTTTCAAAATCCGGGCGTATCCCGATTTTCCTGTGCCGTTATCGCCGTAAATGATCGTGATGCCATTCTGCTCAAAGGTGAGGGTCTGTCCCGGAGCTAGATTGTTAACCCCGTCCACATCCGCAATCGAGAGTAAGGAAACCGACGCGCCCTGGCCGGGATTCGCCGGAAGGTGGGCCTTCGCCAGAGGGTCCGGTTTCAGGCCATTGCTCTTCCCTCTCCTGCCTTGTTTGCACAACTCGATCAGTTCCTTCAGGTCATCGGCATCGAGGCGGCCATTCGAGACGATCCGCCGCAGCGCGTCGCGTTGCCAAGCGGGCCGGTCCTGCGACCACTCAAGAATGGTTTCGAGAACGGTTTTTTGTGAAGCCGCTGATTTTTTCATGTTGCCGTTACTGCGCTCGGAACATCCGCTCGCCGAGGAATGTAGTGATGCGCTTCTTTCAAATTTTACCTTCTTTCCACGCCTCGCATTCCTAAATTGGGCTCCTCAACACTTCGCCATCAGGTCATCGATATTTCTGGCCTGGACGAATTCCGCAGGCCGGTCTCCGACAGCTAGCGCCTTGAAATGCGCTTTCCCGCACTCGATCTTTGCGTTCTCCTTGTCGCGCAAATCGTCGGTGAATAGGCTGCTCTTGGTTTCCACCACGAAATAGAGCCGCTCCGCGTCGTCCTTTTCAACCAGCACGGCCCAGTCTGGGTTATAGGTGCCGAGCGGAGTCGGGACCTTGAACCAGCCGGGGAGCTTGGCATACACCTTCACGGCCTCATTCTTTTCCAGTTGTTCTGCAAAGCTGCGTTCTACGCCGGACGAGTCGTAAACGACGTGTTCATAGACGGACTTGGTCGCTGCCAGCATGTTTTTGAGGTACCCCGTCAGCTCCTCTAGCTCGAAAAGTTCCTGGGCGTAGTAGTCATCGTTGCCGATGCGTTGATAGCGCAGCGGCGCGTAGGCCGCAAGCGTCAGGCGGCGGATTTCGTTGTTGATATCCCGAATGGAGCGAAACTCACCGGCCAGGTCCACGTCGGGCTTGATGTTGACGGGCTTCAGCCGCTCGGGGAAGCGGCCGGTTTCGCTGGTGCCATAGTATTTCTCGATGTGCTTGCGCGAGCGGGCGATGGTCAGCAGGTCGAGCAGCTTGAAGTAATCGAACCCGAGCATTTCAAGGAGATGCGGCGGTCTGCGTTCCGCGTCCTCCAGGGCGAGCCAGCGATTAAACTGGAGCTGCGCCTGCCGAACCGTGGCTTCGATGCTCGGAATCCCGTGCTCAGCGAGCGCCATGTCGTCAGCCTCGGTCACAAAAGCGATCTGGTTCTTGAGATCCGCCAGGCGGTTGTTGACCGGCGTGGCCGAGAGCATAAGCACACGGGTCTTCACGCCCTCCTTGATGATGCGGCGCATGAGGCGGTCATAGCGCGTCTCGCGGGTATTGTGTGTCGCCTTGTTGCGGAAGTTGTGGGATTCGTCGATGACGACGAGATCGTAGTTCCCCCAGTTCACATGGGCGAGGTCGATGTCGCCGGAAATGCCTCCGTCGCGCGAAAGGTCCGTGTGGTTGAGAACGTCGTAATTGAAGCGGTCGGAGGCGAGGAAGTTGCGGCGGTCATTCGCCTTGTAGAGTGTCCAGTTGTCGCGCAGGCGCTTCGGCACTAGCACAAGCACACGGTCATTGCGCAGCTCGTAGTATTTGATGATGGCGAGAGCTTCAAACGTCTTGCCAAGGCCGACGCTGTCGGCAATGATGCACCCGCCCAGCCGTTCCAGTTTGTCGATGGCGCCGACCACACCGTCGCGCTGAAACTTGTAAAGCTTCTTCCAGACGGTGGTGTTGCGGATGCCGGTGGCGGATTTGACGATGCGCTCTTCGTCCAGTTGGTCACCCAGGTCCTTGAAAATCTGGAAAAGGGTCAGGTAGTAGATGAGCGACGGCGCTTTCGGTTCGGCGAGTTCCTCAAGGCGCGAGAGGAAAGCGGTTTTTTGCTGATCGGAGGCTGGCAGCGTATTCCACAGGCTCGCGAACCAGGAGCCAAGAATGGCGGATTCCTCGGGTTTCTCGGAACACTGGATCAGGCTGAATTGATTGCCGGGAGTAATGCCTAGCCCTTCGGTTGTGAAAGCGCAGTTGCCTGTGATGACACGATGAAGCTCTGAGTCCTGTTTGCCCGCGATGAGGATGGACTGCGGCAGTAAGGCCGGAGCACTGCGCAGTTCCACCTTCTTCTTAATCCAAGCGGCGCATTCGCGCGCGAGCCAGCGGAGTTGGAGGCGATTTCGAAAAGCACGGTCCGTCTCCGAGCCCGTCAACCCGAGTTGATCTCCACCGGTTGCCGGGAGCACCACGCGGCAGGTGTCAAGTTTCTCCAACAGATCACGCAGCTCCGCGAACGCGAAGAGGGAAAAAGCGGGAGAGGCCAGGTCGAGCGATGACGGGGGCGCTAGGGTCTGGCGCAGTTCGTCGATCACGCGGTCGCTGCCTGTGTTCTTGATGAGTTTCATCTATCGGTTCCGACACACGCTTCGTCGCGTTGAATCCGGCTGGCGGGCTGCGGGCAGATAGATCTGGACGCGCGTCATGCTCTTCGTGGCTGCTCCCCTTCGGTGTCTTGGGCTAAAACATTCGTTGGTGCCCACGCGCTTCTAAATGCCGTTTTAATCGGGCCGAACTTTACCAGACCGGGCCATAGCTGTCAGCGAAAAAGGCCCCCGCGCAAGGCGGCGCAAGGCGCAAATCATTTGCCCTCAATGGTGTTGCGAACCTCCAAGTATAACCGTCTGCACGGAGGCCGGCGCGATGACGGGGGCGCTTTCTAGTCGGCGACCGGCGACGCGTCTTCGGTAGCCTGAAGACTTTCCCGATTCCGCCCCCGCATTCAGGCCCCATACGCCTGTATGCAAAACTCCTTATATACTTCCTCCGCGCGAGCGATCGTCACCTGACGGCCAAGACCCCGTAACAGGGCTTGGGGCGTAAGCCTAAATCCCGGCCCGCCGGAGGTGGGCGCGCCTCAATCGCGGCCCAACGGCGATACGGAAATTCTGCGGTTACGGCAGCCGGTCCGCCAGTTTGAAAAAGCGATTGGCTGCATACCCACGATATGCGAATTCGCCGTTTCTTAAACCAATAATGTTCTTGCTTTGTTCTCTCCGGCGCGGTACGACGCGATGATGAGCGCCCGGCATGATCTGTTTACAGTGGGACAGTTGGAGCAGCAGTTCGGGCTGGTTGTGGCCCGTTGCCGGCGCTGTTCGAACCGCAAGCTGTTCTCGAACGTTCATAAACTGGGGGCAATAACCTCCGCCCGAAGCGTCTCCCAGAGCGTTTGCAGGCGCCGATGCGGATCGCCAGCAAGCTGCCGTTCTGATTCCGTCAGCTCGACGAGAAAACGATATCCCCTGACGCAATCGGCGGTAATTTTCTGGCGGTTCACGGTTACGGTCCGACGAACGAGCTGGTTGAGGTCATCCCAGTCGAACGCCCTGCCCTCCTCGAACTTCCTGAGTAGGCGTTCAGGATCGAACGTATCCCGTGCCTGCCAGAGTTTCAGGACGACAAGACGACGGATCAACTCATGGTCCAACGGTCGGGTTGCAAAACTGCCGAGATCATAAATGTCGCGTGCCTTGTTCCGCTGATAGCAAGCGCGAATCTTCTCGGCGATGATCTCCGGCAGCGCCAGGCAGGTTAGATCGGCGGGTGCGAAGGGCAGTTGCCTGAAATAGCTCTGCTGGCACTGCGCCCGGCGTTCTGGTGCAAGGGTCGGTGTTTCGCGCAGACTAATCTGCAGCCTGATTTCGCTTTCGCCGCTGTCGTTCCAGTCATGCGCGTACGTGGGGTTCACGCCCCAGGAGAGACCATCCTGCGTCTCGTAATAACTGTCATCCGGGATGGCGAACTGAATGCCGTGGTACGGCTGCTGGAAGGCCGCCATCATGTCGAGGATCACTGTTTCATGGTCGTGCTCTTCGAGGCCGGTAAAGTCGAGATCGGTCGAGAACCGTCCCTGGCTGCCGATCACCATTTTCCGCAGGCATGTGCCGCCTTTGAATGCGAATTGATCAAGTAATCCTCGCTCCGCGAGGAGCTGCAGGAGATACGTCAGGACGACTTCCTTTTCTGCGATCATGATGTCGCGAAGGCCGGATTCAACGGCGTAGCGTTGCACCTGGGGCCGCGGCAGCATCAGCTTCCCCCCTTGACGGTCCGCCGCCTGGCGAGACCGGCGCTGGCCTGTAAGTCTTGGCTGGAGAGATTGATGAACAGACGCCAGGTGCCGTCATAGCCGACCGCTCCATCGATCGGCGTCGTCGGCCCGAGGAACGTCTTGCGGGCATGACCGATGGCCCGCAGCAGACGTTCGCGTTCGGCAGGCGGTATATCCGCGCCGGCATGATCGACAAGCCAGCCGAAGCGCTGAATGAGCGTTCTCGATCCGATCCGTTCGAGATACTCAACCACTTTCGGCCAGTCAAACCGGCGGCATCCCGTCGCCAGAATATAGGCCGCTTCTCCTTCTCCACCGGCAAGGTCCGGGCGGTCCACGCAGTCAATCACCGTCTTTTCGCGGTCGGACATCATCACCTTGTACCCGAGCACATCGATGGGACCGAAACCGAAAAACTTCTTGGGGGCGGGGTTCACAATGCGGATTTCGGAATCACCAAGGGGCCGGTCGCGCAGCCGCTCGGGCGTGACCAGCCAGATCACATTACGGTGCTGTGTCGTCAGGCCGTAATGCGTAGCGGCGGAACCGTACCCGATGTAGTAAGGGTCCGCGATTCGGCTGGCTAGCGCCAGCAGATTGCTGTCCCCGAGGGCGTCGGGACCCTGATCCGGCGGGACGAGAAGGTATTTTCCCCAGGACGCCCGCTCCAGCCAGCCTTTCCGGCGCAGCGAGTGTATAACATGGTCGGCCGCCTTCGCGGTGACGCCCAGGAGATGGACGATCTCCTCCCGCGCAACCTCCCGCCGACCCTGCTCGGCCAGCGCGAGCACAACGCGGCTCTCCTGCGGCGACAGCGAGCGAGTGGTGAACTCCATGGCAATCTCCGTAACGAAACCCCGCAAAAGAGGGGGTTATGTTGACATTGTCGCACGCGGCTCCACCATCAGTCAACATCTTCATCAAAACCCCCTGAGAAACGGGGTTTCGTTGAACTTAATGCATATCTCGACACAAACATACTGAGGTTTTACTCAGTACTATATTGACCTGAGTATTTACTCAGTGTATTATGAGACTTGCAGGAGATCTTGTTATGAGCACGCCGAAATTGACCGCCCGCCAAATCGAGACGATCCGCCATGTCCATGACTACATGACGCGGAACAGCATGCCGCCGACCATCGGCGATCTCGGGAGGCTCCTGGGGGTGGCATCGGATCAAGGTGTCATCGAAATCCTCAAACGCCTGGAAGATCGCGGCATGATCGAACGGACGTCCGGTCAGGCCCGCGGGCTGAGGTTGACAGTCCGAGGGATGTCTCATGATTGGCGTGCCGCCTCCCGCTGGATCATCCGGGTTGCCGCAGGGGACTGCCCGCTCGTTCGAATTGAGTCCACTCCAGCAACGCATCTTCAAAAGGCTCGTGGACATCAATCCCAAACTGGCGCGCATGTACGAGGGCGGGTTGCGGATTCTTCTGGATGATGCAAATCCCGAGCGAATTCCCCAATCGGCTCATTCAATACGCGAAAGCACGATGCACCTCTCAAACATGGGGAAGAGCCTTCTCTCCAAGGAGGAAGAGAAAGCCGCCAAAGACCAGAGGTCTTCCAATGCCCGGCAACTGGAGAAAGTCTTCGACCCACTGGGCGGCGTCAGCGGATTCGGGCGGACCGTGTATGACACCTGGAACGAGTTTCAGACGTTTTTTGTTGACGTGTCGCATCATCGAAAGGACGTTACCCTCGACGAATATCGCGAACAGCTGGCCCAGTTCGAAAGCTTACTCAGCCGCTACGTCCTGCCGCATCAGGTCGAGATCTATACACTCCTCGATGAGCAACTCGACAGAGGCCCCGAACACGCGAATGCGGAGGAACTCCGGGCCTTGCTCTCCCGCAACGTTGAATCCTACCGGTATTTCTTCAGAAAGGCGGATGTCCGCTGGCTAGGCTACCTCGGTCAGCATGAGTTCATTTCTCCGAGGTGGGAAGTGTCCGATTATCTGGCGCGCATCGCTCCCGATGCCAGCGACGATGTCATGGGCATTATTGAGACGCTGAAGACGGACAAGAGCGATTGGGCTACGCGAAAAGGACTCATCGATGCCGCCGCGAAAATGCCCCCAAAGATGGCGCGGCGCATTTTGGACAAGATCGACCGTGAACAGTGGCTGGCGGAACCGTACGTTGACTGGCTCATCTATTCCCTCGACCCTCTTATCGGAATCCTCATCGCCGGCTCCCAGCACGATGATGCAGCGCGCCTGATTTCCCTTCTCGCCCAAAGTCCGGATGAACAGACGAACTTGCAGTCTTACCACGTTGAGAAGGTTCTGAAGCACATTTCCGCCGTCCCGGCGCCCGACCTTGCGCCATACATCAGGGTTCTCGTTGTCTCTCTCTCCACCGCTCTCTCCCGTAAAAATCCAGAGAAAGACGACGGCCTCTCGTCCATGTGGCGGCCCGCCGTTGAAGACCACGAACAGAACTGGCGTCATAAGGACTTGAGAGATCTGTTGATCACCGCCATCAGAGACGCGCTCGTTCGCTACGTCGAACACATCCATATGAACGGCGGACCGGATGCCTCGGTCTTCGTGGAGAATTCGCTCAGGTCGGACCCGCCGCGCTCCGTCTTCACGCGCCTCAAGCTGCACTTGTATCGCGAGCGGGCGTCTGACTTCATACCTGAGATCGAGGCCGCAGTTACGGAATACTTTGATACCACCGACGCCTGGCACGAGTACTTCCTCTTGCTGGCGAAGGCATTTCCGCATCTCAGCCAAGCCACCCAGGCCCGTTACTTCGAGATGGTGGACAGAGGGCCGACACGATGGCCAAAGGGCGAGCCGGACGAACATTACCGGGAGCGATGGACGGCGCGGAAGATTGCCCCGATTCTGGAGCATCTTTCGCCCGTGGCCATTGAACGGTACGGGGCCGCAGTGGCCGAAGCGCGCGCGATCTCCCACCCCGATCTGCTCTCCTATCACAGCGGCGGATGGGCGAGTTCCACCTCACCCGTGACCGAAGCCGAACTCGCGGCCATGTCGATGGACAGCGTGCTCGATCTGCTGGCGTCATGGCAGCCGCCAGCCGACATCTTCATGTCCGCTTCGCACGCCGATCTGGCGCTCACCTTCTCCAAGGTGGTCGGCAAGAACGCAGAAGTGTTTTCGCGGGAGGCCCCCCGTTTCAACGACGCCCGCCTTCGGCCGGATTATCTGTATCATCTCCTGTCCGGGTTGCAGGAGGGCCTGCGGAATAACGCTCAGCTGGACTGGCAAAGCATCATCACTCTCGCCACCGCCATCCTTGAGCAGGCAAGAGCGGGTATCCTGCCCGTCTTTGAGGCCACAACAGACAACAATTCCTGGGCAGCGGAATGGAATGGCGTTTTACAGGAGATCGCTTCGCTTCTTGAGGCCGGGCTGAGGAACAGTTCGTCCGGCCCCGATTTCACGCTTCGCGCCGACATCTGGCGAGACATCGAGTTCCTCTGCGGGCATCAGGACGCCGCTACGGAACAGGAAAAGACCGGCAATACGTCGGATCTTGCCAATCTCTCCTTGAACACGTTGCACGGGCGCGCATTCCGGGCGTTCTTCGCGTACATTTTCTGGTGCGACCGGCACCTCAAGAGCAAAGGCGAGAACGGGAGCCGAATCCCGCTAGAAGCCAAACGCGTTCTTGAGAATCATCTCGACCCTGCCTGCGATCCGGGCCTGACCGTGCGCTCGGTTTGCGGCGAGTACTTCGGATGGCTCTACGTCTACGATCCATCGTGGGGGGCCGGGCTGATTGATCGCGTCTTTCCTCTCGACGATTTCGACCGCCGATACGCCGCATGGGAGACCCACCTTGCGAACGGGTTTTTCCCGCAGCTTTACAAGGCCCTGAAGCCTCAATACGAGCAGGCCATATCGGAAGTCAGGACCTTCAAGCCCACCCGGCGATTCTGGGCCGATCCGATCGAAGGACTCGCTGTCCACATGATGGTCGCCTACGCCTACCGCGAGGAGGACGATAAAGGCGCTGCATGGCTGAAATTTTTCCGGCTGGCGAACCCCAAACAGCGCGGCAAGGCGGTCAATTTCTGCGGCACATCCTATGTCCCGAGAGACGCCGGGCGCCCCGGTGAAAAAAACCCGGACACGAACAGACTGCAGGAGTTCTGGGAGTGGAGATTGAAGGACTCGAAGGACGCCGAAGAGTTGAAGGAGTTCGGATGGTGGGTCAGGGAGGGAAAATTCAATGATGAATGGATGCTTGATCGCCTGATCGACACCCTGGAAAAGACAGGTGGCGACATCGAAGCCGATTTTCACGTATTGAGCGTGTTGCTGGCGCTGGCGGTCAGACACCCACAATTGTGTGCCAAGGCGCTCTCTCTCATCGTTCGCTCAAGATCTGCAGACCGCCTGACGCTTGGCCATGATGAGAATATTCCCCGCATTCTCACCGCGCTTTACTCAACCGAGGATGCCGCCGCCATTGCCATCGCCGAGAACATAATCGACCACCTGACGAAGCTAGGATTTGAGACTTTCAGGGAAATCCCGCAGGCGCACCGAAAACCCATCGAACCAGAGGAGGAGAGATTGATCACCGAAGGAGGCCCACGCTAATTCAGAAATGTTCTTGCTTTGTTATCTCTTCCGGTTCATGAGTCTCTCATGATCCAAAGGACCGCGTCACGGCCTATTCGAACGCCGGGAGCAGACGTCGCTGATATCTGAATGAACATCGTCGATCGCCTGCCGTCCATCAATTTCGTGGAGAAGCCCCTGCTTCTGATAATAAGTCAAGATTTCCGGCACGCTCTCTTCGTGGTTTCGGAACCGACGTTCGACAATATTCCAGGAATCATCGGCCCGAGGAACGAGCGGTTCGTTATCGCCAACGCAGAAACTCGGCCTGTCGGCCGAAAACAAGTTCCGGCTAAAGCTCGCGCCGCAGCGAGGGCACCAGATACGCTGGCGGGTTCGCAACAGGACTTCCTCCATCGGGACCTCGATGTGGAAAACGGCAATCAACGGTATGCTGAGGTCCGCCAATATCGCATCCAGTTCATGGGCTTGCCCAAGCGTTCGCACTAGTCCATCTCCAATGAATCCCCTGCCCATGTCCGGTGCGCACAATCTGGTTCGGATCACACGGCCCATTAGCTGAACGGGAACCGACATACCGGCGGCAAGAAAAGGCGCGGCTTCTTCGGCGAACTCGCCACCGCTCTGGACATGCGATCTCAGGATCTCTCCTAAGGAGACGTGCGGCAGTTGGTACTTCCTTGCCAGCAGGACCGACTGCGTGCCTTTTCCCGAAGCGGGCGGCCCCAGGAGCAGAACCGTACCTGCGCGCGTCATTTCGTCTTGTGCGACCCGTCGTCATGGAGTTGAACGCGGTCCGCATAAGCCGACCTCTCCTTCTCGACGAGGCGCGTATCCGTCACCCTCTCCTTAAGCCTGAACAGGTTGCTGTGCTGCAATCCCCAATATTCGGCTTCAATCCAGCACAGCATCCTGTATTTGCGGATCGCCTGTGCTTGACTGCCAAAGTCCCATCCAACCGCAGAAACCGGCTTTCCTTCGTACATGTCGTGAGCGCGGCGAATATAGTCCTGGTTCGGACAAATCGTATCGGCATGAAGGAACGATAGATCGAACCCGTTCGCAGCGAGGCCGAACGCAGCGAGGCCGTAGACGATGGTCAGCTCGATCTTGCGCTCCTGGCAAAAAACACCAAGCGTCCGCCCGCCCGCCGCGGTGCCCGCCATGGAGAACACCAGAACGCGGCGAAGAGGTTGAAAATCAGAATAATGGCGCAGCGCGGCCACCATTGTGGCCCCTGACGCAATCGTGTCGGCTAATACTAGGTTGTGCGCAGGCGCCGAGAAATCGCAGTACGGAACATCGATGCTCACCGATGTTCCCGAGACGGCGCTGCGCTTCGTGACTATGAAATTGGCCTCCAGATTTCTACCCAGCCGTGCCGCAAACGCGTTGTGCAGCCAATAATAGATGCCTTTGCTAAGAATCACGAGCTCAGCGACATCATCGCCAAACGATGCGATTTCCCCCGAGAAGTGCGCCACAAAGGCTTCGCTGGCCTCCTGACACGCATTGGAAAACTCCAGACCGATCAGATTTCGGTTGAAAAGAATCCGTTCAAGCGCCGGATTCGACATGATGTACGCGTCAGTAAGGCCGTCGATCACGACCCTCTCAATACGGCTGTCACCGCAATTAGGAGATGGCATAGGCGAATCAGGCGTGCCGGCCGCGATCAGCGTTTTCCAGGTGCCGCAATATCTCGAGCATGGGCTCATCGCGAGGCAGCATGCGGTCACGGTACGCAGCGATCGCTTCGTGCACGGCGTCGATCCCTTTCGGCTTTGTTCGGGCATTCTTTCTATCGCGAACCCAGGCGCCCGCATCCTCGAAGGTTTCAACAATCGCATCTGCAAGAATCGCGATATGTGGGTGGACATAGTCGGCCACCGTCGAACCGCGATACGATACATTCCCCATGCGGTAGTAGGTATCGTTCGGCACCACCGCCACCAGCAGAGACCCGAAGATCCGGGAAGCCAGCATCTCGATTCCGATCCCGATGCCGCGGCGCTCCCGTGCATCGACGATAACCGCATCAGCTGTCTTGATCTGGTACATATCCCGTCCGAAAAGCGCCGCCGTATCGCTTAGATCGGCAGCCGGATCATCCGGATTGAGAAACTGGATCACGGCCGGACTCGCGCCTGCCGCGACGGCAGAGCGTTCCCGGTCGGTCCAGCAAAGTTTGCGCGTATCGCTTGCGCCCTTTTGAATACTTCCCGAACAATAAACGACAAATTGCATTGTAATTCCTCGTCAGAGATATAAGGATACCCAACGCCTAACAACCCCGCTAGACGGCTATGCTGCGCGAGCCTGTCAGCCGGTCTCCGCACGCGGCAGGCGGCCGGCCTTCATTAGACTCCACAAGAACTGCAGCGCATTGTGCATCGCGATTCGCCGCAGTTCTCCCCTGCCGATGCGATCAAACTCGGCCTTGCGCTCGTCAGCAAAGTCAGAGACTCCTCTGAGCACCAAGCCCTCCGTCGTCCGTGCCGCTTCGTACACCGCCAGCAGAACGCCGCTGCTTTCCATATCAAGTGTAAGATACGAACGATCGCGCTTCTTCAGCCACCGCTTGAAGGCCACCGATGCTCCCACACTGGAGCCGCAGGCCACGTGCCCGTGAACAAGTGCGGGCAATTCAGCCAGAAGTCCTGCGGCGCGCAACGCCGTCAGTTGCTCCGCCGGCAGGCCGTTCACGAGGGACTGGCAGGCTTGACGCCATCGAGCGAACAGATCCGGGTGAGCGAATTCTAGATGGGCGCAAGCGTCCACGAGTGCTCGGCTTGAGCGAAATGGCTCGCCGGCCAGGTCGAACGCGAATCCGTCGCCTCCCGGCGCATCGACCGCCTTCGCCCGTTCGAGGTAACTGTCAGCCACCGAAGCGGCGATAACATCTCCCAGGCGCACATCGTCGTCGAGGGCGCCAGCTATGCCAACGCTCACCAGAACTCCGACCCGCCAGCGCGTTCTCAGCTTTTCTGTCAGGAGCGCCGCTTTCGCAGGACCCATCGAACCGGCAAACGTGGTGACACACGAATAGCTGACATCCCCCGCCGGTCCTTCGCTCGTAAACAAGTAGTAGTCCGTGGCGGTCTCTTCGTCGTAGAGCGGCTTCCATTGATCCGCGAATTGCCGCTGTAATTCGCGAAATTCCTCCGCCAAGGCCACAACAATCCCTACATCGCACTTGTCCGGCAGCATCGTCAACTGTGGGGATTCGCTCACTCTCCTCCGCCTCCGGCTCGGCACAGAGGGCTGCAGGGTGCCGCTAATTGCGATCTCAGACCAGTCATAAGAATACAGTACCGGACTTGCGGCCGACTGAAAGCGAGAGATCTGGTCGGCCACGATGTCGTAAAGGCGCCGGTATCGCGACTTGCTCCGCGGCTCCGGTGCCCGGAACCCTGACAGGGTCACGACTTCCTCAAACACATTCCGCCCCTTTCGCGCCGGCGTCAGGACCAACTCCATGAGCCAGTGAAGAATCGGCTGGACGCGCAACCGTGAGAGATCGCGCCAACTTAGTGCATCCAGATGCGCACGAATCCGCAACGTCTCGAAGCAGTCAGTGATGGCCCGCCACGATATCGTCTGAACGTCTCCATCCGCACTGTATCTTTCAATCCCGCAATCAAGGTCTCCGATCGGTGTTTCGATGAGGACTGCGGCGCCAAGCTCCAGCAGATAGCTTCTCAAATATTCTCTGGAAATGAATAGCTTGAGCCGAGTTTCACCCATCGTGTCCGGCGTGAACGGAAGCAATTGCTTGGCAAAGCGGTAAATGAACGCCCGACCGTCGAGCCGGTCCGGCACTGCGCTAATCGCGCTCTCCAAAATGCTGGGCAACGTGAGTTGCCGACTCTCCGCTGCGCGCAGCAATTCACGCCACAAACCATCGGCCTGTTCCAGTTCACCGCGCCAGGCAGCAGCGATATCGCCGGATGCCGATCGATGGATACGAGGAACCCAGATCAGCTGCCCATTTCCCGCCTGTGCCTCGCCTTCCTCGGCGTATCGGGGAAAGAGCGTCAGTTCATCCCGATACTCTTTGCGCTTCTCTCCGGCATAGAGCACCAGGTCAGATGTTGGGCTCACGATGTGAAGAAGTCCCTGCTTTCGGACAGGCCGAAGCGCCTCAAGAAGTTCGATCAATTCCGGCACCTCGAACACGTACGAAGCGGGAATCGCAAGGCCCTTCTCCGCCACCAGAAATGCGTATTTCGAGATTCTTATCCATTCCCTGTGGAGCTGCCGGGTGGTCCACACGGCATCCGTTTGGTAGAGTGCTCGTATTTCCGGATTGAGAAACTGGAGGAATATATAGCGCGGTCTCGCATTCCTTGCGGCCCCTGCCGTCGTATCGGAGCCAATGCCGAGAGACTTAGACGCGGGCGTCCACACTCCTCTGCGTCCTGAGTGCTCCTCGGGTCCAAAAAGCTCTTCGAGAAGTCTCTCCGGAAGATTTTCCAGCCGGCTCCATAGAGAATTGATATCAAGGACCTGCACGGCCACGTCGGGACGATTCTGCTTGATTTCGCTGAGCGCCTCGGCGGTGAGTTGCCCGATTTTTCCTTCCGGGTGATTGTGGACAAATGTCCACTCCTTCAATCTCCCGGATAAGGTGCTCTTCGCTTTCGCAAAGTCGCTTCGAATCTTCGCAGCCGTCTCCCCATCACGCAGCTCAATGATCCGCGCAGGAGCATAAACTTGGTAGACAAGCTGCGAATTGATGACGAATCCGTCCAGACCGCCATCGCCGCTCGTCTTCCGGATCGCCTGAAAATCTCCGGCCGCATGTAGCGCCCGAAGCAAAGTTTCAAACCATGACTGGAATTCTTCGTTAAAAAGGCTGCGGAATCTGTCCCGGTAAGCCAGCCGCCAGCTTTCAGTCGCAGTCATAAACGAAGGAACCGAGTCCGGAGTTCAATTTATGGGGCACCCCTCGTCAACGCAAGAGTTTCCGCCAGCGGGGCCGCAAGCGTTGTCTTGCCGTTGCAGAACGCGCCCGTGATTTCGAATCGCGACGGATCAGTGGCGTTGCGATTACCGTCGCGTCTGCGTCACTGCCATCACACTTGGGTAGAATATTGATACTACAACAATGAGAGGCCAGAGATGAGTTTCCATCGCGCACGCGAGGAGAATTTCATGGCGTCCGGATCATGCTCGCCGGCGCACTCAGAAAAGATGGCAAGCGATTGGAGCCAGCGCGTCCAGGCGGTTTTCGACCGCCGCGCTCTTTCCTACGACGGGCTCGACTGGGTCCGCGATGACGAAAGCTTGCTAACTCTCGCCGCCCTCGCCTCACCCAGACCGACGGACATTTACCTTGATCTCGCAACCGGTACTGGAGCAGTAGCGGAAACCGTAGCGACTTCGGTCGCTCTGTCGGTCGGTGTTGATCTTTCGCTAGGCATGCTGCGCACACGGCGGCCGCAGTCTGGTTTCGCAGTGCAGGCAATGGGCGAAAACTTACCGTTTGCGGAGAGCACATTCGACTTGATCACCTGCCGAAATGGCCTTCATCACTTCTGCGATCCTCATGCGGGCATCGCAGAGATGAGGAGGGTTGCCAGGCCAGGCGCACGGATTGTCATATCCGAATCGCTCGTGCCCGAGGGTCAAATACGACATTTCTGGCGTACGATCATGGAAATCAAGGACGCGGGCCGGCATCCTGACATGTACTTCACCGCGGATGAATTCCGCGGATACCTCGGCAAGCATGGATTGCCGGTTCGATCACTCCGTTTATGTCGCCGTCCCTTCTCTCTAGCGAACTGGCTCGATAACGGTTCCATTGACCATGATCGGCAGACCCGTATCCGCAAGCTCCTGGACGGTCTGACTGAAAGCAACAAGCGCGAGCTTCACATGCAGACAAAGAACGGCGAAATCTGGTTATTAAGACGGACAGCCATCGCGCTGTCGGACCGTCTACGCTCCCAAGGACCAGCATCTTATGGTCGGTTGCTCCCATCGCTCTTTGCCTGAAGCTATTCGACAACAGCGCTTGGCTCACCGGACCTTGCTACACACAATCCGCTCCCACAGCCGTCCGGCAGCGACCTCGGTAGCATGGACTGCATCAAACGCCCTGCACAGGCGTCCGCCTGACAGCCCTTGACGGTTCCGGACTGGCGATCCGTCCGGCCACAGGCCCGCTCTCCTGCCGGCGGCGATGGTCCACGCGCTGCCTCTGGGACTCCTCCGCCGTACCCGTATCCGGCCCATCGGCCTCCCGCTCTCCGGAGCCAGCCTCGGGACTGTCCTCCGGGGCAACCTGCCGCTCGCCCTTGTCGAGATCGAGCGCAGCGTTCACGGCCGCCTGGCGGACCAGCAAATCCTTCAGCCGCGCCTCGTGCTCAAACGGCCTGCCCATCTGCTCCTGATAATCCGCCAGCATTTTTTCCGCGCGCGCGGCGCGCTCCTGTTCTTGCTCTGCCGTTTTCTCCAGAGACCGCAACGCATGCTCGATGCTCTGGATGGTGCCGACCGGATTTTCCGCGTTAAGCTGCACGGTGTAAGTTGCGGCGCCCCGGACGAACAGCTCGGGCAGGCGATCTTCGTCCGATCCAGCCAGCCGCGCTCCACCCCTGCCCCGGCTCAGAATGTCGAACCCCCGGAAACTCCCCCGCACCTGCAGGGACTGGTCGTCCCGCCATGACAGGACGGCTCCGGTCAGCGCCTCTGCCGCGCGTTCGCGCGCGCCTTTTCCTGAATATTCCCGATTACCGACGGTCATCCAAAATTCCTCGCCCGTGTTGGCGTCGCGCCGGGTGATGTCTGCGGCGAGCCTTTCGATTTTTTCCTGACGCTCCCGGATCTCGGGCGGCAGGGAACGAATTTCAAGCCTGATCTTGTGCTGCTGGTTGAGGTGGACGGCCCGCAACTGGTCGAGCTTGCGAATTTCGGTGTCGATTTTGACTTTCTCCATGACTGCCGGATTGCCGGAGGCGATGGCCTTGATTTCGGCATAGGTGAGCGCGCCGCCATCGAGGTCCTCGGCGCACCGGACCGAAGTCTGCCCGTTCATCACCTGTTGGATAAAGCGGGCCTTGGTCTCCAGGGTCTGCCACATATAGGCATCGAACGAACCTTCCGTGACATAGCGGTAGAGGTCGATTTCAGGGTTGAGGTTGCCCTGCCGCAGGATGCGGCCTTCCCGCTGCTCGATATCGCGGGGCCGCCAGGGCGCATCGAGATGGTGCAGGGCTTTAAGCCGTTGCTGCACATTCGTCCCCGCCCCCATTTTTTCGGTGGAGCCGATCAGGATGCGCACCCGGCCGGCATTGACGCTGTCGAACAGGAGCTTCTTTTCCGCGTCGGTGTCGGCGTCGTGGATGAAGGCAATCTCGTTTTTTGGGATGCCCCGCTCCATCAGCCGGGTTCGCAGTTCATCGTAGACGTTGAACCGGTCCTTGTCCGGCGTCGAGAGATCGCAGAACACCAGCTGCGTCGAGCGCGCCTCGCGCGTCTCTTGCCAGACCCTCACTGCGCGGTCAACTGCAAGGGATAGTTTGGTCTCCCCTTCCGGCTCGCCAAAGGGCTCCACCAGGCGCATGTCGAGCGCGGCCTTTCGCCCGTCGCCGGTGATCTTGAGCATATTGTCGATCGATGGATCGATGCGCGCAGTCCGCAGCCGTTCGGCGCGTTCGGTCAGGCCCTTGATGTATGCCTTCAGCGGTTCGCTCGCGGGCGCCGCGACGATGCGCGGCCGTCCGCCCGCGACTTCGGGCCGCGGCAGGTTCAGCATGTCGGCGGTCTGCACGTCGGAGAAGGTCCGGAACATCGAGAGCAGTTCGGGCAAATTGATGAATTTTGCAAAACGCGTATGCATCCGGTAGCCGGAGCCGTCCGGCGCAAGTTCGAGCGCGGTCACGGCTTCCGCGAAATTCGCGGCCCAGGCGTCGAAATGCGCAACGCCGCGCTCCTTCAGGAGGTCGGGCGCGAGATAGCGCTGCATGGTGTACATCTCGGCCATGGTGTTCGAGATCGGCGTGCCGGTGGCGAACACGACCCCGCGCCCGCCGGTGATCTCGCGCAGGTAGCGCGTCTTCATGAACATGTCGAAGGCGCGGTTGCTCTCGGAGTTCGGAAGGCCGGCGATGCGGTTCATTTTGGTGGTGTAGAACAGGTTCTTGTAGAGATCGGCCTCGTCCACGAAGATCTGGTCCACGCCCAGCTCCTCGAAGGTGATCGTGTCGTCCTTTCGTTCGCGGTCGGCGCGCTGCTTGAGTTTTGTGACAAACCGCTTCTTGGCTTTCTCCAGCTCCTTGACCAGCCGCCGGTTGTCGCCCTGCTCCGCTTTCGCTTCGAGAATCGCCGCTTCCAGCTCGCTCACCTGCTCGTCCATGAATTTGTTGAACAGGGCATCCGACACGGGGAGGAACTCGAACGAGCGGTGCGAGACGATGACGGCGTCGTAGGTTCCGCCCGCGATGCGCGCCATGGCCTGCCGGCGGTTTTCGGAAGAGAAATGCTCCTTGCCGGCGATGAAGAGTTTCGCCTGCGGATAGAGCTTGAGGAACTCCGCACCCCATTGCTCGACCAGGTGATTCGGCACCACGATCATGGGCTTTTTGGCGAGGCCGAGGCGGCGCATCTCCATGGATGCCGCCGCCATGCTCCAGGTTTTGCCCGCGCCGACGACATGACCCAGCAGCGTGCTGCCGCTTTGCAAGACCCGCCAGACCGCGTTCTTCTGATGGGGTGCGAGATCGCCATCCCGCAGATGCGTTCTGTCCATGCCGGGAAGAGTCAGGTGCGATCCGTCGAACGTCCGCAGCCGCAGATTGTTGAACCGGTCGTTGTAGTCGCGGGCCAGACGCGCGGCGCGGGCGCTGTCCTGCCAGACCCATTCCCGGAACCTGTCCTTGAGTTGTTGCTGTTTTTCGCGGGCGGCAATGGTCTCCTGCTGGTTGATGACCCGCGACCCGTCGGGCTGTTCGTCATAGGCCGTGGGCACGCGCCCGTTGAGGGCGTGCTCGATGAGATCCGTCGCCCGAAACCGCGCCGTGCCGTGCGTCGTGGTGTTCCCGACGCTCCATTTTTCAGCGGCGTCGATGCCGACGGTCCAAGTGGCGATGGACGGCGCGTGGCCCACCTGCACATGGCGCGGCGCGAGATCGAGCAGCTCGGCAGCGAAGTCCCGGATGTCGCTCGCCGGAATCCAGGACGACCCAAGACGCGCCTCGATGTCGCCGGGCTCCAGGTCCTGGGGCTGCACGGCCTTGAGGGCCTCGATGTTGCGCTCGTACCCCGGATCGAGCGCGTCGGCGGATTCGGCGATGTTGAGCTTGCGGCGCACATCGCCGCTCAGGTAACGGTCGGCGGTTTCCCAGAGTCCGCCCTCCGGGTTGCGGTAAATCAGGGCGCCGAGTTCCTTCCGGAGCAGATTCGCGTTGCGCCCGGTCACCTGCTCCATGCGCGGCCAGTGCAGATCACCGGTTTCGTTCAGGGACACGGCGAGCGCCTCGGCGGCCGTCTCGACATGGGCGACAGGTTTGTAGCGCTCCAGCGTCCGCCGCTCGAAGATGGCGGTCTTGGCTGCCCGTTTCGTCTGCGGGTCGTAAGCTTCGAGGGAGAGCAGCAGAGGCTGGTCGGGGTCGGCGGCAAAGGCCTTGACGTTCTCCCGCGAAGACAGCGGACCATACCGCCCGGTGAAGGAATCGTAGAGTTCGTTCAGCAGTTTGCGCGCCTCGGCGATGCGCTCGTCCGGCGCGTCATCGAGCTGCGTGCGGAAGACCATGCGCACGGCGTCCCGCACCGCCAGCATGCCCCGGATGCGCCAGGCCGTTGAAGCCGGCACCTGCGCCGTCTCGAACAGCGGACCGCGGCGGATCTTGAGCAGCCCATCCCGGATCGCATAGGCCCCGTCCTTGACCTCGCCGGCATCCGATTCCGTCAGGATGCTGTCCGGCGGCGGGCGCGCAAGATCCCGTGGCCCCGCCGCCCGGTCCGTGCAAATGCCTTGGGGCAACGAAGCGACCGCTAGCGCCAGACGGTCCGGGGACAGCTCACCGGTGAGCGCCGGTTCCCGCTCGCGGTAGAGGGCGCCTTCCAGCCGCATGTCGCCCAGCATCATTTCGCGGTGACGTGCGAAATACTCGTTCACGGCGACCGCACCGTCCGGCGTGTCGATGGTGCTCAAGTCCCGCCAGGATTCCCCTCTTGGGACGGCTCCGGGCGCGCGCTTTTGCAGGATCAGGATGTCGGTGGTGACGTCCGTGCCGGCATTGGCCTTGAAGGCCGTGTTCGGCAGCCGGATGGCGGCGACCAGATCGGCGCGCTCCGCGAGATGCCGCCGGATGGTCGAATCCTGCTTGTCCATTGTGTAGCGGCTCGTGATCAAGGTCATGATGCCGCCCGGCCGCAGCTTGTCGAGAGACTTCGCGAGAAAGTAATCGTGGATCGCCCGCGTCACGGGAGATTTTCCGTAGGCGCGATCATGGACTCCGTAATTGCCGAACGGGATATTGCCGATCACCCCGTCGAAGAAGTTGTCCGGGAGCGTTGTTTCCTCGAAGCTCTTGGCGAAGACCGTCGCGTCCGGGTAGAGCTGTCTGGCGATGCGCGCCGTGATGGTGTCCAGCTCGACGCCAGTGCGGCGGCAGCCGGGCAGCAGCGCCTCCGGCATCAGTCCGAAGAAATGGCCCACGCCCATGGAGGGCTCGAGGATTTGCGCGTTCGCGCCAAGCCCCAGGCGCTCCATCGCGGCCCACATCGCCCCGATCACCATGGGTGACGTGAAATGCGCGTTCGGCGTCGAGGCTCGCGCGGAATCGTATTCCTCAGGCGTCAGGAGTTGCCGGACGTCGCCCGCGACGTCCTGCCAGTCGCTTCGTGGGTACGGATGAAAAACGTTGGACAGCGCGCCCCAGCCGCTGTAGCGCGCCAGTAGAGCCTTTTCGGCCTCAGTGGCCGCGCGGCCCTCGTCCTCGACGAGCCTTAAGGTGCGAATTGCCGCGATGTTGTCGCGGGCTTTTTCCTTCAGCCCGCCCTGCCCGATCCGGTGCGCTTCCGCGATCCGGAAGTCCCGCGCCGGGACCGGCGGGGCTTGCTCCGGTTCGACGATTTCGGCTTCGTGGACGGGGGCAACGTCTGTTTCGGGGTCTCGTTCCCCGGCGGGATCGCCCATTCCTCGCGCGCCATCTCCCAGGCCGCCTGATAATCCATCTGTTTCACGATCATCAGCTCGTGCAGCAGGTCCCCCACCCGCTCCTGCGTCTCGAACACCGCCTGGTCCAGGCGGTTCATGGTCTCCAGGTCGCGCACCATCCGCGGGCAATGTTCCCGCCAATGCTTGAGGATTTGCTCTCCGAGCGCCGTCCGTTCCGTCATGCGCAACCTCCGTCGATTGTTCCGGCAAGTCTACGGGGTCGTCCGCGAACAGGGCAAGCTGGTTGAAATGCACGCGGATCGACACGCCCGCGGTCCTGCTTCGCTGAAAGGTACGCGCCATCGCCTGCCCCTTGCCTGGTCATGATTACTACCTCTGATTGAATCTAGTCCCGCAGGGCTGAAGAATTGGTTAATCCCGACGACAATCCGGTTCTTCCGCAACCGAGGTCCGGTGAAACGCCCCGCCGCCGGCACGATACCGCGAACCTTTGTCACCGTTCCTTTGCCGGTTCCCCTCTGCGCCGAGGGGCGGCACCGGGTGACCCCTCGGCCTTGAGGGCAACCGAAACAGCGAAGGAACTGGCAATGGGACTCGATATGTATCTGCAGGGCGAGAAATACTTCTGGCGTGACCCCGGAAAACGGAACTCAAACCCGCGCGAAGACAGCTATGACGTCCAGAGTAATATCCTGCGGCTTGGCTACTGGCGCAAGCACCCGAACCTGCACGGCTACATTGTCAACACCTTCGCCGGAGGCGTCGACAATTGTCAGCCTATCGAACTCGACGAAGACGCAATCCGTCAGATCATCAAGGCCGTCACCAGCGATGGCCTTCCCCACACAGAGGGATTCTTCTTCGGTGCTAGTGACGGCTCCGAGAAGGAGGAAGACTTGCGCATTTTATCCGCCTCCCTGGATTGGCTCGAACGCACGGAGCCGGGAGTCTTCAAAAGTGTCACGTATCGGGCCAGCTGGTGAGGAGGCGCAGATGAAAACCTACACGATCCTCTACGCGGAAGACGTGCCGCACTATGGGACGCGCGAAATTGAGGCCGCCGACGATCATGCCGCTGTGGAAGTCGCAAAGAACGCGCACGCCGATGGCTCGCTCGATCTTTACGATCCGGACTGGAATAACACCGTCTGCAAACGCATCGTTACGATTACGGACGGCCGCGGGGACGTCGTAGCCGAGGACATCAGCCTTGACAGTTATCGCCTCGAATACGGCACCGACGAAGAACACGCGATAAGTGAGAACGCGAAGAATCTGCTGGACACGCTCGAATTCGTCGCAGGGCACGCTCTCATGGCCAGAACGAATTACGGTCCCGATGCCGAACAGAGCGTCAGGAACCGCAATTCTTCTCTGGAGGAGCTGGAGCGCAGATCGCGCGCAGCTATTGCAAAAGCGCGGGGGCAGGCATGACAGTGGACAAGGAAAATGCGTTCGGCATGCGATGCGTGGAGAACGGCATTTCGCGGACGGCCATCCCCCTCCCTTCGCTGGTTCCCCTCTGCGCCGAGGGGCAACCGGGGGAGACCCCTCGGCTAGAGGGTAACAAACAGAAGGATATACCAATGGACAAACTTCAAAAGATCGCCCAATGCAGGAAACTGGAGCAATGGATCAACGCCGGAGATTTCTTCAAGATCAACGGCATTCTCGGCTTCGGCGTTGAGTTCATCGAAACCGAACATACTTTCCAGTTCACCGAGGATGGCGGCGGCGAGGCTGAAAACCACACCGCGCTCCACCTTGACGACATCATCGAAATTGAGTGGGACGGATCGATGGATCACTGCCACATCCTGATGATCGACGATCAGGGCTATGCCTTCACAAGCTTTTACTACAACCAGCGCGGCATACCGGAGGGCGTGTGATGACATATCAATTCGACATGACATTCGATCCGCCACATCAGGGCATGCGCGTCCTTGTCGCCTGCGAATATTCCGGCATTGTCCGCAACGCCTTCCTCGCGCGCGGACATGACGCATGGTCATGCGACCTGCTTCCATCCGAGGACGGCAACAACCGGCATATCCGGGGCGACGCCCGCGACATCCTCAACGACGGCTGGGATCTGCTGATGGTCGCGCATCCTCCCTGCACACGCCTTTGCAACAGTGGCGTTCGCTGGCTCTCGAAACCGCCGCCGGGCAAGACCGCCGAAGACATGCAACGCGAACTGCGCGAGGGCGCGGACCTGTTCTCCGCCTTCTGGAACGCCGCCATCGAGCGCATCTGCATCGAGAACCCCGTCATGCACAGGCATGCCAAGGTCCTCATCGTGAACTACCGGGAATTTTCGCAAAGCGTTCAGCCATGGCAATTTGGCCACGGCGAGACCAAGAGAACATGCTTCTGGCTCAAGAACCTGCCGCCGCTGAAACCGACCGACATCGTCGAGGGCCGCGAGCAGCGCGTGTTCAAGATGCCGCCGGGACCGCAGCGATGGAAAGAGCGCTCGCGCTTCTATCCCGGCATCGCAAAAGCAATGGCCGAGCAGTGGGGATAACGCCATGAACTCCGTCATAATGCCCGTTCAGCCCGAGCAGCGCCGCGCCGCACAGCGCAACAACAGAATTTGCAACGCTTCCGCATGGCAACGGTTGCAAATTCCGCTAGTCCCCGATCAATCCTCCTCGTCTATCACATCAAAAGCCCACGCCCCTTCCTCAGCATCGCCCCGCGATAGCGTGATAGGGTTTCCGCCGTCCGGGATCACCTCAACAGCGAAAAGAGAAATAATGCCGCCCTCATCCTTAAATCCCACGGCTTTGCTGACGACACCTTCGGCCCTGTTTCTGAACCGGATGCGCTTTCCGTCCAGTGCGTCCACTTCCGCCTCTGTCCATGATCCCGGTTGAAGGTTCTGCTGTACATTCATCACTCTTCGCCATTGAACCTGTCTGGCCATTATCCCTCTCGACTCAGTCCTTTTTCAGGCAGCATTAAGCCGCCTTCGGAAGCGCAACACTGTTCAGAGACGCCGAAAACGCCATCGCCGCCGCCTGCAATTCCTCCGGGACCAGCGCATTCCGCTTTCCGCGCACCTGGTCGAGCACCCATTGTTTCTTGCTCCGCGAAATACCAAGCGTCGCCCGCGCCCCCTTGCCGTTGCCCTCGACGGTGAAGGCGAGATAATTGCCTTTCTCGACCCGCCATATATAGCTGGTCAGGCAATGCCGCATTGCCGCACCCTCCTCCGCCATCGCCTTCCCGCTTTCCAGCAGCGCGAATGTATAACCGCCAATCTCCATCCTGCGCGGAATATCCGTCGCGATCTCGAACGGATTATCGCTGTATCCGCTGCCGTCGATGGCGCAGGCAACTTCCCGCGCGTGCCAGTCGCGGCTGTGCCGTTCCAATGCCGACCAGCTTCCTATGGCCGCTCTCCGTTCCTCCGACAGGCGCTGCACGCTGTGGCCAATATCGACAAACGCAGCGAACTGATCGCGCAGCCAACCCGCGTATTTTCTTTCTCGAACCTTCTGTCCCGCCTTCTTGAAAAACACCTCCGGCATCATCAGCGCCAGCTCGACCTGTTGCTTGTATCCCGCCGCTTTTTCGAAGGCGTAGGCGCTTCCCGTGTATTTGAACGAGGCGTCGAGCGCCCGCAGCGCGTCCGGGCTGTCGTAATACCGCGCATAAAGCCGGCGCTGAAGCACGTATCGCTTCACCATCTTCCGGTTGGACAGCGGCAACGTCTCAAGATGCCGCATTATGTGCCGATCAATGTCCTCCGCCGATCTTATCTGCATCACGGGAAGCCTGTGCCGACGGAACTTCGTCACCGCGCGTAGAGTTTCCAGATCCCAATTCGGATCGAACCATAGCGAGCCGGTCACCATCCATTCTTTGTGGGTTGCTCCGGCCAGGGCAGCGCCCGCCAGCGCCTCCATGACTTCCGCGTTCATGCCCGGAACCTTCTCCCGCAAAGCGTCCATCATCCGCGCATACACGATTTTCCGGCTGCGCAAATCGTAATTCTTTTCTGATCCCGCGAACATCACAAGGATATTCATGATCTCGGCGCGCCGCGCCTTGCTGATCTTGCGCCACGGACCCCAGCGTTTCTCCAGCAGCCGCGCCATTCCCGTGCGTCGAAACTTACTCCAGCTCATATACCAGAAACTCAGATCGTATTCATCGTGCCGGATATCCAACCGCACCCGGATCGTCTCGATTTCCTTCAGCGCCGCGAAGACATCCTCCCGATTGATCGAAGCCATGACAGCTTCCCTCCTGCTTACTTATAGACGTGCACAGACGCGCAGTTTTCCTCTGTTCCTCCTATCTTCAACATTCTTCTTCAAAAAATTGTGAAACCTGCCTTTCCTCCCCGTGGTCGTCGTTTATTCCCGGCTCATGATGCCGGGCGCGCCGGTCTCCGCAAGGAAAAAGAGGCCTGCGCAGGAGATCGTTGCGTTGTCCTGAAGTGACAACGGCAGACGATCTTGCGCATTTTTTCCTTGGTCCATCCGGCCTATGCGCCCGGCCTTTCCTCGCCATGAAACGACAACCACGAAAGGAAAAGACCATGCACTACCGCATTCTCGAAATCACCGATGAAGACGAAAACCTCATCCCCGTCGTCCGCGTCTACGTCCCCCTCGAAACGTGGGGGCAGCAATGACCCCTCCCATCACCAATATGCAACGGGCCACTTGGGCCAAGGCCGCACTGCTCGGCTACTCGCAGGCCAAGGATGAGACCTCGTTTCTCTATGAGGAGCCGGAAACGGTCTTCGGGGACATGCTCTGCGACCTGATGCACTTCGCCAATCTGTCCGGCTTCGACTGGACGGAGCATATCGCCCGCGCCCGCATGCATTTCGACACGGAAAAAGCCGACGAGGGAGGCGCGTCATGATCACCGATATCATCACCAACGATGACTGCATCATCGCCATGGCCCGCATGCCGTCCGCGAGCGTGGACTTCATCCTCACCGACCCGCCCTATCTAGTCAATTACCGCGACCGTTCCGGTCGCAGCATTGCCAATGACCGGGAGGGGCACTGGCTTGTCCCGGCCTTCGCCCAGATGTACCGCGTCCTCAAACCCGACAGCCTCGCCGTCAGCTTCTATAGCTGGAACAAGATTGACCGGTTCATGAGCGCCTGGAAATCCGCCGGGTTCTACCCCGTCGGCCATATTGTCTTCCGCAAGCATTACGCCTCCTCGGCTCGGTTCATGCAGCACCGCCACGAACAGGCCTACGTGCTCGCGAAGGGCCGCCCGGCCCTGCCGGACAAGCCCGTGCCCGACGTGATCGACTGGGAATACACCGGCAACAGACTTCATCCCACGCAGAAGCCGCTCGCTGTGCTCAAACCCCTGATCGAAACCTTCACCGCGCCAGGCGACGTGGTGCTCGACCCTTTCGCCGGATCGGGCTCGACCTGCGCCGCCGCGTTCGACCTTGGCCGCCGCTATATCGGTGTCGAGCTGGACGCGGCCTATCATCACACGGCGAGCGTGCGCATGGAGCGCAGGAGGGCAAAGGCTGCCGCATAGCGCGCAGCCCCTTCATTCGCTTGGCTTCTTATGGTTTTTCGGGCATGCTTCTCGCGAGGTTATCCCGATTCAGGCGGTCTTCAACAACGCTTAGCGGGTGGCCAAAACAGAAAACCCGCCGTGAGGCGGGCCTTCAGAAACCGAATCGCGTAAGAGCGAAGATGTTGCAGTCAAACTCTTGCACGGTCCGGCATCGGACGCAAGAGGTTTTTGCGGCGCATTTGCGCGGCCCAAATTCGGCGGGTTTTCTCCAGCCAGGAGAAGCCCGATGCCACGTCAGATTTTCCAAAGAGTCCCATCGAAGACCATACCGGCCGTTGCGCCACCGCGGTTTTTGTGTCTGCTACCTACGATTGTGCTTGCCCGGCAAGCGCGCTTGGGCCAAAATTCCACGGCGGGGACCGATTCCTCACGCCCCGCCCCTGCCACGTTTCACATCTCAAGGAAGACTGTCATGACCTAGAAACAGAAAACCCGCCACGAGGGCGGGCCTTCAAAAACCGATGCACAATCGTGCGGACCTTGACAATCCCACGATGCCAGCATCCGAAGACGGACGCAAGCGAATTTTTGCGGCGGGTTTTTGTGGCCTGAATTCAGGCGGGTTTCTCTCACGGAGACCGCCCCGCATGCCACAAATACACTCCCGGACTGACATTATTGTGCGCGACTCATACCCCGCCGCTTGTCGGTCGTCCCCGACTCGGGAGACACTTTTCCGCAAGGCCCCGGCAGAGCTCACGCCGGGACTCGCGTCTCTCAAAGTAACCAACGTTCAGGAAGTTCCATGACCTAGAAACAGAAAACCCGCCAGGAGGCGGGCCTTCATAAAACTGGATCTGCAAGAGCAGAGCGTCTGACAACCTCACTCTCGCAGAGCCCGGCAGCGAACGCAAGCGATTTTTGCGGCGTTTTTGTGCGGCCTGAATTTGGCGGGTTTTCTCATAACACAGGAGAAAGCCCATGTACTCCATCGACCGACGACCGCAACCTATTGAGGAGGTGGCGCGGCAGCTCGCAGAGCGGAACGACCGCAACGGCCGCAGGAAAATTGAGACGATCCCGCACGTCCGTGACGGCTGCGTTTCATGCAGCGACCGCCGAAGACGCTCTCTGCAAAAGCGTTCGCTTCCAGCCGAACGTAAGGAGGCCCCTGCCCCGCGCCCGTCCAATGGCTATGTGCCGGAACTCGCCGACGCCCTCGACCGCGATTTGCGTCTGAGTGACGGGGCGCGCCGTTGCGCCCGCGTGATCGCAGCCCATGCGTACCGCAAACACCGCGAGGACCGCGCCCTGCCCGTCACGGTCTCATACCTCTGCAAGGCTCTCGGCAAAAGGCGGCGCACGGTGCAAGGCTATCTGCGCCAGCTTGAAGCCGCCGGGTACATCGATGTGCGGGTCGCTCTCTCCGCGCGCACGCGCATGTGCGTGGGCCTGATCGTAAATCTTTGCGCCGCGCTGTTTCCCAGACACGGATGGCCGGAAAAGGCAATAAAACCGGGGGCGCAGTTTTCCGCGCAGATTTATAGAACAGAGATATATAAACGACAAATTCCGCGTGCGGAATGGTGGTTCAGGTGCGTCGAAGGCATGGACAGGGTCCGGAGTGCCCTCGCAGGACCGCCGCCGGACGCCTTTCGTTTGTAGAATCAGCCAGTCACACCAAAGAAGTGCTTGGCGGAGGAGCGCTCCGGGCTCCCGCTCGCGCCCAAATTCGTCCCTGATGTTCCCGGCAGCAATCGCCGCCAAAGACTCCTGCTTGTAGATCGAGCCAGTCTATAGAAAGAATTGCCTGGCGCGATGGCGCTTGTCCAGACCTCGCCCGTGACTGAGTCCAGTTGCCAGGCGAACGAACCGGCGCGGCGGAAATCTCCCGCCCGTGATAGTGGAGAGAAAAGATTGCTTTCCGGGGTGGTGCCTGGGGTTTGCGTCTCGGACGCAGTCGCAAGCACAGCATGCGGCAAGGGCAGCAGGAAAGAAGTCCCCCTGCCCTGTCACCGGCGATAGCTGAAAGAAAGATGCTCGGCGGGAAAGAGCCCGGCGCATACGCCTGTGTTCAATTCCCGGCACCGCAACCGCGCATCACCGGCCATCGTCTAATTAACCGGAGCGCGCTTTATGCCTCGCTGTTGTTAGTCCCACTCTTGTTCTCCGCATAGCGGGGTGCCCTGCATCCCTTCAGTTTTCAACCGGACATTAACCATTCCCGGATAGACCTGATCTTGTGTTTTCCAATGGGATGCCGCGCCGCGTGCGCGCGGCGGAGGGGAAATGTGATACCGAAAGGCAACCAGCGCGGCGGCGGCCGTCAGCTTGCCACCCACCTGCTCAACGGCTTCGACAACGAGAAGGTCGAAGTGGCGGAGCTGCGCGGCGCTGTGGCGCGGGACCTGCACGGCGCGTTCAACGAATGGTTCGCGCAATCGAAGGCCACGCGCGCCACGAAATACCTTTATTCCCTCTCGATCAGTCCCGACCTCCAGAAATACGACCTTACCCGCGAGCAATATCTCGACTTCATCGCACGCACCGAGCGCAGCCTGAAGCTGGTCGGCCAGCCGCGCGCGATTGTCTTCCACGTCAAGAAGGGCCGCGAGCACGCCCACGTTGTCTGGTCGCGCATCGATCCTGACGCCGGCAAGGCGGTTCACCTAGCCCACGACCGCCTGAAATTGCGCCGCGTCGCACAGGATTTCGCGCGCGAGCACGGCCTTCCCCTGCCCGAGAATATGCGTCCCGGTTACCGGAAGGACCGGTACAAGGACAAGGCAAAGCGATCAAATCACGCTGAAAAACAGCAGGAGGAACGATCAGGGGTACCGAAGGAGGAGCGCATGGCCGCGATCGGCGCGGCGTGGGGAAACAGCACCGACGGGCCGTCCTTCGTCCGCGATCTGGAGGAGCGCGGCTATTTTCTTGCGCGCGGCGACCGGCGCGGCCACGTCGTCATTGATCGCGCCGGCGATATCCACAGCTTGTCGAACCAGCTTGGCAAGGGCATCACGGCGAAGATGATGCGCGAAAGACTGGGCGATGAGTACGCCCCGGCCAACCTGCCCGACATCGACACCGTCCGCGCCCGCCTGAAAGAAAAGGAAGCGCCAAAAGAGCCCCGACAAAACGAACCGGAGCAACAACCGGCAGAAATTCCGCATGATGACCGGGGCGAAAAACTTGAGAAGAGCCTGGCCGAACGCCGCGCCCCTCTGATCGAGGAGCGAAACAAAATCGAGGTCCGGCACAGCGCCGAGCGGGACGCCCTTAGCGAACTGCACGCCTCCGAAAACCGGGGCATTCTGAGCGCCCGCGCCTTCCGCCAGCCGCAGGGCCTGCGCGCGTTCATCATGCGCATCACAGGATTCAAGATGCTGATCGGCTTGAAGCACCGGCGCGAGGATGCGCTCCGCTCGAAGGACCAGGCGAAGCAGATGGAGGCCCTCAAAACCCGCCACGAGCGCGAGCTGCAGGACATCGCCCGGCGCGGACGCGCCCTCGATTCCATCGACGCGCGCGAGAAATTCTCGCTGGCCACGACGCAGCGGCGCGAGGCGTTCCAGCGGTCCATCGCCCTCCCCGCCCGGAAGCCCCCCGTCATGGAAGTGCGGTCGGAGTTCGAGAAAGCCGCGGCTCCGGTCCACGTCTCGAATGGCACGAACGGCGGGTCCGCCAGGTCCCTGTTCAACCGCCTCTCCGGGGCGTTCAGCCTGCCGGACACTTTCCGCCGCGCTGCCGATCCGCCTGCGCCGGAAAAGAGTGCCGACGAGCCGCTCAATCCCAAACTCGAAGAGGCGCGCCGCCTGCGCGACCAGGTTCTCCGGCGCCGGGGCGCCCGCGATCCCGAACGGGACCGCGAGCGCTAAACCGGCTTACCGGTTCATCCGGACACGCTGTTGCGACCGCGCGCGGCTGACTTCATCCAGGAGAACTTCGCCCTGCCGCTGATGCTCCCGCGCGATGGCCACGCCCTTGAGGATCTCGGTGTTGTAAGCCGCCAGCTCGCGGGCATTCAAGCGCTTCAGGTCGGGGGTTGAAAATCGGTTCATCGTGTCTCTCCTTTTCGTTGCTGGCCCCGTCATGGGGCCTTGATGCGACTCGGACGGCAGACCGATCCGGCCGGGATGCAACGCCCCCAACACGGAACCTTGGAGCGGGCCGGGGCTTGCGTCCCGAAGACGGCGGGATGCCACCGTCAGCATCGGCAAAAGACCCATGGACGGGACTGCGAAAAGAAAAAAACCCGATGCGTTTAACCGATTATTAAACCTCCGGTTGTAGCGTAAAAGGAAAGCCACGTTGCAGGGAGGGGCTTCATGCCGGTCAAAATCATCCGCAAGCCGCCGACATCGAAAGCGCCCGCCGAGCGTCTGAAAATCAGCCTGCTCGGGGATCATCCGCTCGACGGTCTCAGCTGCATGTTCCTTCAGGTCATCGCGTTCCTGCACGAGCAGGGTTTCACGCATGGTGGCGGAGGCGATTTCTACCTGTCGCTCATCGACCGTGACCGTCATCCGCTGACGCATTTCCCGGACGGCACGCCGGTGGCGGAGCATATCATCGCCATCCGCAGCCCCTATCAGTGCGCCGCCGACGAATACGACCGGAAATTCCGGCCCGAACCTCCCCGGTCCTTCTGACGTTTTTCGCGGTTTTCCCGGATGGCCATTCCGTTGTTTTCACATTCGCCGGGCACAAACCATCCGCCAGCCTTTACTCGTGATTCCTGCCCGATAACCGGCCCTCATGCCCGCAAGGGTGTCCCCGTCTTCCGCCCCCGGATGAAGACTCCGGGGTTGTGCAGACGGGTGATCCCCCTCCCTTGACGGGCGGTCCGGATTCTCAGGCGATCCGGAATTCACAAGGCTGGCGATAGTCGCCGGCGAGAAAAACGAAAGGAAACGATCATGTCTTACAGCAAAACCAATACGAAAAAAGCTCAGGAGCCGAAGAAGGCCCCGGTCCAGAAGTTCTTCGTCACCGGCGTCGTCGCGGCGATCTGGGAAAATCAGGGCGAAGACGGCAAGATCCGCCACGCCGTGACCTTCGAGAAAAGCTTCAAGACGGATAAGGGTTACGGCCAGACCGGCAGCTTCTCCGAGCGTGACCTGCAGAACCTGCGCAAGGCCGCCGACCTCGCCCACGACTGGATCAGGGCGCAACGCGAACAGGCCCAGGAGGATGCCGAGTGACGCCCGCGCGGCGGAGCCCGCCCAGGCTCCGCCGCTTTTCCCTCTCACAAGAAAAAGGACAACTCCATGACCGATATACTCACCAAACTCATAAAGCGCCGCGACAGGATCGGCGATGCCCTCCAAATCCTCGAAATGTCCGCAGGCTATCGCAAGATGATGGCATCGCCGCAGAACAGAAAATACGAGGCTCTTACGGCCACAATACGGCAATTCGAGGCACAGAAGAACTGCAACAATTCGTAGCCGCCCGCAAGCGCCTGGGCCTCTTCCGAAGGGGAAGAGGCCCAGTTTGTGCGCTTGTTGGCCGCACGATCCGTGCGGCTTATGAGAATAGTTCAATGATGCCCGGAGCACGCGATCCACCCAGTCATCGGTATCGCCCGTCAATCCGCCCGTCCCGCCAGTGAAACCCCGCCCGACCGGCCGCCATCCAACGAAGTATGGCGGACCGAACCACATCCTTCGCAAAATCCATCGAGAGCTTGACGCATCCGGAGTCCGCGCTCGACGAGGCCCGGCGTCTGCGCGACGCCTTCACGAGGCGCGCCGAACATCAGCAAATCGAGAGGCAAAAGGAGCGTCCCGAGGACCGCGGATCGTGGCTGATCGCCAACGATGCGCCCGCCCCTCGCCCGGCGCCGTCGGGACCGATGCGGTGGCCCGCTGACCGGGAAGCGTCGGCAACGCGCATGTCCGCCGAGCGCAATCGCGAAAACCGCAAGATTGCCGCCGCCGAACTGGCGCATGCCTTTCGGCAGCGCCAGCCCCCGCGCGGGCACGAGCGCGACCGCGAACGCTAGGAGAGTGAAAAACACAAAGGCCCGGTTTTCAGATGTCCTGAAAACCGGGCCTTTTTTGCGTCTACGCTCGTGCGATCAACGCAGGCGCAGCAGTTCGGCGATCGCCACAACGACCGGTCTGGTCCGGCTATTCCACCACCACGTTGAGCAATTGGCGCGGACGTGATACCGGAAGTCGTAGATAGCGTTCGTGATCTTGAACCAAAAATCGCGCAGACTCTCCCAGAACCCGGCCCGCCGCACCGGAGGCGGTGCGGGGGCGGCGATTGCGGCTGGCGGTGCGAACGAGACCGTCAATTGTTCGACGCGCAGGACGGACAGCGTCGCCGCGGCCCGTATGTCAGCGAAAGGATCGATTTCCCGCTCTTCGCCGAGGGCGGGGTAATACGCGATGGCCATGATCCAGTTGCCCTCCGGCTGCAGGTTAGCCACGTTCAAACGCAGCAACATCATGACCTGCGGCCTGACCGCCGTCACGACGCCCGTTCTCGGCGCGCGAAGCGCGATACGCTCGGGAACCAACGGCAGGCGCACCAAAGCCACGGCGTCTCCCTGCCTCACCTGCGCGCCCTCGCCGACCAGCCATTGCTCAACGGACGCGCCCACAGAATGCAGGTAGCCCGCCCTGACAGCGGCGCCCCTGACCGCCGGGATGTTGTGATCCGGGTGCGGGTCGAACAGCCCCATGAACTCATAATCCTCGTAGTAATTGACCCGCCTGACGGGCGCCGGCTGCCTCCCCTCCTCAATAATGAGCGCGAGACCGGGATAGGCCGGATCGTCGCGCCCGACCCGCGCAAACTGCCGCCCGATTTCATCGGGGTGGATCAACGGCCGGCGATGCAGTGTTTCGCTTCTCCCGGCCATCTGACTCACCCCATTCCCGCGCGTGCTGGTGAGGCTGTTCCCCGAGGCGTCCGACTCTGACTCGGTCTCCGTTCTGGAGGTGCCGTTCGAAACCCCGTGCGATTCGCCGGATGTGGAGGTACTGGACGAAAACGACCCCGAACTCATGCCCGTGATCCTCGGTCCGAATATGCCGAGGGGCGTCGGCGGGCCGAAGGTCACGCCGCTCGATGAGCCGCTCGTGTGACTGTCTCCCCAGTTCGTCGAATCGGTTTCCGTGCGCGAGGCTCCGTTGGCCACGGACCTGGACGTGGTCCGGTTCGAGGACGCCCCGAGCGCCAGGCTCTCGTTCTCGCTTTGGGTGTTGCTGCTGTTCACTGTCTCGCGCGCAAGTTCCATCTCTCCGATCAGCTTCGACACATACTCGCGCGAGAAATGGTCGCCCAAGCCGAAGAAGATCTTCAGACCCGAATTCGCAAGGAAGGTTTCCCAGTTGTCCTTATAAGTGGACTTGAGCTGTTCGAGGCTTTGCAGCACGAAAAACATTTTGACGCCCAGCCCGGCCGACTGGGCCACCGCCTTCTCTACCTCGTCCATCCTTTTGAGACCGGCGAATTCATCGAGCAGGAGCAACACCTGGGGCCGCCCCTTCGGCGACGGGGTTGCGCCCATCCGCGCCAGGGTCAGGGAAATCATCATGCGTAGCCACCGGTAATGGGTGTTCATGTACCGCTGCGGCAGGCTCAGGAACACGCTGACGCCCCTGGGGTCCGTCTTGAGATCCGCGAGCCTGAAGTCCGAGGCTTCGAGCACGCGCTGCATCTGCGGCTCGCCCATGAATTCAAGGTTCCGGTTCACGCTTTGCAGGATGTTCTCGAACGTCTTGGGCTCGCGCGCCAGCAAATTCGCGAAGGAATCCCCCAGTCCGGCCAGTTCCTCCCCGAACGCCTTGTTCCTGGAAACGGCCTGCCACAGGAGTCCGTGGGGAGGGGCTGTTTCCTCGCTGGCGTCGCGCAGTATTTCAGCCATCTCCCAGTCGCCCCGCAGAGCCAACTGGCGCACGGTGGTCAAGTTCCGCCGCCCCTCGTATTTTGGCGCTGTCAGGACATGCAGGATGAGCGCCTTGACCATGGTCCGCGCCGACTCATCAAAAAACGGCTCGCGAACATTTTCGCGGACGACCACGAGTGCATCGGCGATCAGCCCGGCGTCGGCCAGCGCGTTGTCGTCTCGCGGGTCGATCTCGTCTAGGGGATTGAAGCGCGCGCGGACAGTCTCATCCACGTTCGCAACACGGAACGGATCGAGAACGTACACCGCCTGCCCGAGACCGTCTCCGCCTGGTGCAACGTCCTCGACAGTAGTGTCTTTTTCAGGAGGAGGGTCGTGAGAGATCCTCCGCAGCAGCGACTCCCAGGTTGGATGCGAATGCGAATCGTCAAGTGAAAAGGAATAGGGCTCACGAAGCATGGAGAGGTAATCCGGGACCGCAGCGCGGCTCTTCGCCATGGATGTCTTGCGCTGCTTCAGGAACGTCCGTCGCTCCTCGTAACGCGCACCCCTGCCCCTGCGCCCCGCCGCGATGGTTGCGTTTTCACCTTTGGGGTCGATCACCATCATCGATCCCGACCACGTCAGCAGCGCGGGCAGAATGATGTTGGTCCCTTTGCCGGATCGGTTTCCGGCGACGAGACTGACATGGCGGTCATCGCCATAGCCGAGTGGAAGACCCGACACGGACCGGCCAAGCCAGATCGTTCCGGGCCTCCATTGATTGTTGCGTTCCGTTTCGCCCGGCTCCTCCCAGGCGGCCGATCCCAGTTTGCCGTTCATAGCGACCTCACACACCCATTTGATGCGCGGACTCCCGGCGCGGGTTTCCGGTTAAGATTTTGTTAATGGATGCGCCACGAAAAAAACCAGAGTTTTTTTTCGAATTCTTTTTCAATTTCGGAGACCACCGCGCTATGATGGCCCGCAGTATTTTCATTGGGCGTTTCGCCCATTCGCAGAGCTTCGTCTGCTGGAAGAAAAGCGCAGCGTCACGAACGGGCGCATTGCTTCTTCTCTTTGCGGGCAGCGGTGAAAGCCACTGCTTCGCTGCGCTCGCAAGATGTGCGCGGTTATACCGCACACCGCTCAGCCTGCGGCCTCGCTCATCTTGCCAAGGGGGATGCTTCGCCCCCCGTTGGATGCCCCAGATCCAAGGGCTCTGCCCTTTGAAATCCCGCCACCCTCAGCGCGGGGTGGACGCGCGCGTATCCGCTAGGCCGCGGATGACCGGCACCTGGGCCGGTGCCTTCCGCCTTCGCCGGGGCTATGGCGGACGGGTTGCCGTGGCGCCCGGATCGGGCTTGGGCGTGCGCCCCACGGCGGGCCGCCTGGGCCGGCGGCTTTGGTCCGGGCCGTGGGCGGCCGGACGGCTCACACAGGGCCGGTGTTCGCGGCTCGGGCTGAACGCCCGTCGCGCTGCCTTGCTGGACGCCGGCAGCCATCAATGCGGAAAGACCGTGGGCTCCGACATGATCAGCCATTCGCGGATCGGACGGGCGCATACCGGAGTGTGTACGGGCTGGACGCCCCGCCCCTGGGAGGCGCACACTCAATCGTCCTTGCAGCGGTCAGGAGGGCGCGCGTCATGAGTGGCAGCGAGAACCGGCAACGCGCGAAGATCATTCCGGTCCGGGTCAACGCGCAGGAATACGCTCTCATCAGGAAAGTCGCCGATGCCACCGGGCAATCCGCCGCTGCCCTTGTCCGTAGCGCCCTGGCGCGCATCCCCCTGCCCCGCACCCGCCTGCCGAAGGCCGTGGACAAACTCGTGGCGAGGTTTCTTGCCGGAAGCGCCCGCGTCGCCGATCCGCTCTGGGCCATCGATGCCAACCTGGGCAAGATCGGGTCCAATATCAACCAGCTCACGCACTATGCCCACATGGACCGCGTCATGGGCGCCAGCATCATGAGTGCCCTTGCGGAGTTCAATGAAATTTCTGCCCGCGTCAAGGAAGCCCTCGCGGACGTCAATGAACTTCGCACGGAAGGAATGCAGGCTCTCGGACTCGAACCGCCCAATCACAAAGGCCCCGAGGGGCGAAAATAGGATCTGAGCACTGGCCGGAGGTGTTACGTGGACTTCAAAGCCCAGGTTGAGGCGCAGATCGCGGACGCGGAAAGCAAGAATCTCGACGTCTATCTTGGCCGCGACTGGTGGCAGATCGGACCGCAGGAGGAGTACGTCTTTGCCATCGACGTTATGAGTTTTCCCCGTATGAGCGCAGCCCTGTCGATGTTCCAGGTTTTCATGGGCCAGGTCGCGGCGGAGGACTACGACCTCGATTCCGCGCCCGTAGCCGAGGAACGAAAGCGCCGCCCGGATCTCGTGGAAAGAGGCATCACGGCTGACGGCTTACAGCATTTCGCCAGAGACTATGCCGGCCTGTCCTTCCGGGAATCCGCCGCCATGTATGCGAAGTACAGGTTCTGGGGCGTTCGCCAGGGGATCATCCGTTACGAGGACGAACCAAAAGACGAATGAAGCCCCTCCCCCACCTTTTTCATTCCGCCCCCAGGGGCGGACGCCGGGGCGGGGTGGTTCGCCCCCCGACGGCAGAGTTGTTTCAAAACGCCGCCGCTGAATTTCCCCCTGTGCATCTCCCATAGGGTTACGCCGATGAGCGCGGGGCAATGAAGTCTACTTCTCTCGTTTGCGTCAACTCTACAACGCGCGAACTCTACCGGCGGCCAGATCCCTTGGTCAGCGTTTTTTCGTATTCCGAAGCGCCCCGGTGCGGCCTTTTGCTCGTTGACCATCCGCCCCTACTTGTATACAGTTCTACTTGTCTGCAACGCGCGAATCAGTTTCCGCTCTTACTAGGAAAAGCGCGCTGCCTCGCACTCTGATACTCGCCAACGATCCAACTCTCGCAGTCTGAGACTCTCCAATTCCAGTTGTTTGCTTCGCTCCTTCGCTCCTTCGCTCAAAGCCTCAAATGCTCAATGTAGGAATTCCGCCACGTATGCAACTCCCGTTCGCGAGGACTCGCGTGCCCTCCAGGCGGTCTTGTGGCCAATTCTCCAACTCGCAACCTCTCAATGGAGGAAAGTAGACATGTATACAGTTGCTCTCATCGCGCAAAAGGGCGGAACCGGGAAGACAACGATTGCCGTGTCGCTCGCCGTCGCCGCAGGCCAGGTCGGTATGACGTCACTTATCTTCGACCTCGATCCCCAGGCGACCGCCTGCAATTGGAAGGATCGTCGAAAACTGGACAGCCCCGTGGTGATTGATGCGCAGCCCTCGCGTCTGGCCGCCGCGCTCGAAAAGGCGGCTGAGAACGGGGTGGATTTTGTTGTCATCGACACGCCAGCACGCAGCGAGCAATCCGCCCTTGCGGCCGCCAAGGCAGCCGACCTTGTCCTGATCCCGTGCCGCCCCCAGGCCTACGATCTTGAGACCATTCCGAACACCAAGGAGATCCTTGCCCTGGCCGGCCACAAGCCGGCCCTCGCCATACTGAATGCAGTGCCGGCCATCGGCGATCGCCATGAACAGGCGCGCGCTTTTCTGAACCGGCTGGAGATTCCCGTCTGCCCTTACATGCTCGGACATCGCGCAGTCTTCGGCGATGCGGGGGCCGTTGGACAGGCCGCCCAGGAATACGACGTAAAAGGGAAGGGGGCCGCGGAAATCCTACAAGTCTACAAGTATACTTTGAGCACTCTCATCCAACTCTCGAAAGAACAACCCAAGCAGGAGCACCATGAGCAACAAAGCCAATCTGTCCGAGCTGCTGGCTGAGACCGGAGGCAGCGCCCGTCACCGGAGAGCTGTAATTCAGCAGCCCTCCAGGGCCGCCAATACGGCCAGGCCCGCGCCGAAGGGCAGGGGCGGTACGCGCCCTATTACAGTGCACTTTCCCAAGCAGGTCAGGGACCAGCTGAAGATTCTCGCGATGGAGTGCGACACGACCCTGCACAATCTCGTGGCCGAAGGCTTCAATGACCTGTTCGCCAAATATGGGAAGCCGGAGATCGCGCCGCTGGTCAGTAAAGAGGTTCAGGGATGACGCCTGACGCCGCTCGATACCAAACGTCTGGCAGCGCGGCAAGGCCTATGGCGAGGCCATCAGGAAGGAAGGGCAGGGATGAGCAACGAAATTCTTAAAGCCAACACCTTCGACCTGACCCTCAAGCAGATCACCGATAAAGCCGTCAGGGACGGCGTGGGCCGCAGGACGATCATGCGCCTACTTGATCGACCACGCTTTCGAGGTCATTCAATGTGTCGCCTGGCCAAGCCCGCGAGAGCACATCCCTGATTCTCGACGAAGCTCTGCGCCTTCACAGCATGTACGACGATCCCGACAAAGCCACCTGAATCCTGCGCGCCCTTTCATCCGTCTATCCAGATGTATGGCCGACCAACTGAACACCGTCGCAGAGTTCGAGGCGGATCAGGCGGCGCTTGAAGACCGGCGCCAGGCGCTGATCCGCGACATCATGAAACAACGCGAAAGCGCGCTCGCCGCGTTCGACGCGCAGCTCGCCCGTCTGGGCCACCAGCAAGACGGCCGCAGGCGCTCCCATCACTGCAAACAGGACGCCGCGAAAACCCAAAAACCCACCGCGATATCGCGCAAGCCCGCTGCATAAGCGGGCCTTATCCCACCCGGTCCATGTCGCTGCCGACGGCGAAAAGCCCTGTGATGTACGCCGCCGTTTGGTCCCTTCGGGGCGGCCCCTATGCGACAAACGGACCAGGACAATCAATCATTGGATGCTCTCGCCCGCGCCATCGCCGGGGAGGTCGCCGCGCGGCTGAAGGTGGACACCGCGCCCGCCGGCCGCACGACGATCAGCGTGCCGGAGATCGCGGATCGCCTCGGCCTCGGCGAGGAAACCGTGTACGAGATGCTGGATGGGAACGAAATCCCGCACATCCGGCATGGCCGTCGATATGTCATCTCCCGCGCGGCCTTCCTGCGATGGGAAGACACCATCGGCGAAGATTCATACCGCACGAGTCGTAACGAAGCCGGGCAGGGAGTCGTCTGAATCCCATGGCTGTTTTCAAACGCAAGCTGAAATCCGGCGGGCATGTCTGGGCCTACTGGTTCGACGCGCCCGGCTCGACGCGCGAGAACCGCAAGCAAATCACCGCTTCGGGCTTCGCCTCCAAGAAGGCCGCGCAGGACGCCGAGGCCGAGCGCCGCACCCAGGCGCAGCGCGACGCGGAATTGCTCACCGCCTCGCCGGTCACCGTGCCGGGAACGCTGGCCGGTTTGCTCGATGAGTTTTTCAGCGAGCACGGGGCCAAATCCCTCGCCCCCAAGACGCTCGACCGTTACCGGGAAATGGCCGAATATCTGGACGCGGATCTGCGCGTCATGCCGCTGCCATCGGTCAAGGCGCTGCATCTGTCCCGCGAATGGAACCGGCTGCTGACATCCGGGGGCAGGGGGCGCAGGCTGGGAAAACCGCTTTCCCGCAAGACCGTGCGCAACATCGCCGGCATGGTATCCTCGGCCTACACGCGCGGCATAAGGTGGGGCATCGCGGAGTTCAACCCCGTGCAGGCATCCGAGCCGCCGATCCCCAGGCGCAAGGAAGCCATGGCCCTGACCTCGCAGCAGCAGGAAGCCCTGTTCGGCGCGGCGGTCGCGGAATGGGGGCTCGACATATTCCTCGAACTCGACGCCGCCACAGGCGCGAGAAGGGGCGAGCTGCTCGGCCTGCAATGGTCCGACGTGAACGGCAACCAGCTCACCATCGGCCGGTCATTGTCGCAGGTCGGGGACCAGGTGTTCCTCAAGGAACCCAAGGGCAAGAAGCCCCGCGAAATCACCATTCCGCCCACGGCGCTGGCCAAGCTGGAAGCGCATCGAATCCGCCAGCAACCCTACCGTGATCATTTCGGGGCGTCGTATCAGGGCGATTATATTTTCTGCAATCCGGACGGCTGCCCCCTGAAGCCCGACACGATCAGCGCCGCCGTCTCGCTTCTGTTCCGCACCCTGAAGCTGCCCAAGGGGGCCAGCCTCCACACCCTGCGCCACAGCCATGCCTCGCACCTGCTCGCGGCCGGCGTCCCGCTGCCCGTGGTTTCCAAGCGCCTCGGCCACGCCAACCCGCATGTCACCGCCACGATCTACGCCCACGCCCTGCCGGGCAAGGACGACCAGGCCGCGCAGGCATGGGAAGACTTCCAGAAGCGCGGCGCGCAGCCCGACAAATCGGTACAATAACCACGGTGATATTGCCCCGGAAACCGCCGTATTTCCCAAAACTTGCGATGGTCCGGGCGCGGACGATGATCGCCGATCCGGACAGGTTCCGGAAGGCCGAGGCGGGGCTGCACCGGGCCGTCGATACGGGAAATGCTCGCACCGCGCAGGACTGGCGCAAGGCCTTCGGGGCCTATGCCCACCTCATCGGGAAACGCCGCGCCGACAAGGCGACGCTGCGCCTGGCGCGAAAAGCCTTCCAATATGCGATTGGTGTCCTTCCGCCGGAGAAAGACCGCGATGTGCCGTTTTAGGGAACAAGAGGCGATGGCCCGCGAAGCGGGCGAGGGAAAACTTAAAATATGTTAGCCCGTGTTAGCGCGTGGGCTGTAAGTGATTGATTTTATGGTAGCGCTAACGGGAATCGAACCCGTTAAAGGCCGTCCGGGTTTGTCCGCGTTTGCACTAAGTCTTGCGTTTTCATACGTGTTTGTCCTGGCGCGATCCG
>OBLU010000189.1_pt1 | contig 58473 bp, 49 predicted proteins | sample 1518681 | NCBI WGS metagenome assembly OBLU01 (sample SAMEA3539304, study PRJEB22396) | soil metagenome | biome: tundra; feature: field; material: soil | place: USA | collected 2010-05 | depth 0.15 m | reverse complement strand
ATTTGTCGTCGCAAAGAAGCACTGATTCCGCAGCCGGCAATGGAAGCGCATTCTTCTGTAGTGGGGAATATCGGCGAGCCTCTTCCAGGGCCGGGAGGCTCAGCGGCACAACAATGTCATACCGTAGGAGGCTTTCTGTGGTTATGACCCCAAATTCAACCTGGTGGGGTAATCGCCGGAATCCGCGCTTGATTTCGTCTATCCACTCGGGCTTCCCGGAAAACAAGATCTTCTTGGCTCCCCTTGAAAAGAGCAATGCCCAGAGCTTCCCTGATTTCATATAGAGCCAGTTTCTGCGCCAGGCGATCATTGCGCGCACTTCTGCCAGGTTCGGTGAGGCCAGGCGGAAGATAGCCACACGAGTCGACAAGAAACTTTCGCTCCTTGAATTATTCCTTGCACGCTAACACACGTGCGTCGGCGCAACACATACGACTTTCGTTCGCGGCACCTCGACGAGACTGAGGCAGTGTTGAGCGTTCGCGCAAAAACAGGCCGCCCGCGAGGATGGCACACAATAGTGGATTTCTGTGTGGGTTGAACGAGGTTTTTGGTTCCCGCACTAACCGTCCGCTGTGGCGGACGCGGCTAGAATGGGGCTCGCGGCTCGTGCCACTACACAGGGTTTTCGCCAATTTCGGCTTGGATGCGATTTCTCGCAGATTGCGCTTGACATATTCCTATATGGGTATGTAATGTGTCTTCAGTATGGCTCGTGCGGCAACTACCTCCGATGTTTTCAACGCGATTGCCGAACCGCGACGGCGCCAGATCCTTACCCTTCTCGTGAAGGAACTCCCTGTGGGCGACATCGTGGTGGCGCTCAATCTCGATCAGCCGTCTGTGTCAAAACATCTCCGCGTGCTGCGGGATGTGGGGCTGGTGCGGGTGCGGCGGAACGGACGCCACAAGCTCTACCGGACCGAAGCAGAAGGGATTCGGCCGCTGCATGAATGGTCCGCCACTTTCGAGCGCTACTGGAGCCATCAACTGCAAAGCATCAAGACGCGGGCGGAAAAGACCGCGGCGGCCGCGCAGCAATCCGCGCAAGAATCTACGAAACCAGCCAGATGAACTGATCCCCAAGGAGGAGAAAAACCATGATCGAAGTCCCCTTAAGCATCGAAGATATGACGTTGAAGATCACCCAGGAGATCCACGTCAAGGCTCCCATCGAAACCACGTTTGCCTCGCTGCTGGAGCAGCTTGGCCCACTGAATGAGACGCCCGACGGCACACCGATGCGGTTCAAGCTCGAGGCGTGGCCCGGCGGCCGCTGGTTCCGCGACCTCGGCGATCACAACGGCCACTATTGGGGCACGGTCCAGGCGATCAAGCGTCCAACACTGCTGGAGATTTCCGGGCCGCTCTTCATGTCCTCTCCGGTGGCCAACAACGTGCAGTACCGGCCGACCGAACAGGATGGGGAGACCATCATCAAGTTCAACCACACCGGATTCGGCCTCATCCAGGAAGACCACAAGAAGGGTGTTTCGGACGGATGGGGACACATGAACGAGCAGGTTCGCAAGCGGGCGGAAGCGTCGCGCGCCTAAGGCACTCCAACCAAAATTCCATCCCGGCTTTCCCAACCGAAGGAGAATTTTCATGTCCATCGCAAAATCGCTACTCGCAGAATTTGAAACGCAAGCGCCCGTCACACGCCGATTCCTGGAGCGGCTTCCGGCGGACAAACTGACCTGGAAGCCTCACACAAAATCGCTCTCCGCCGGTCAGCTGGCCTACCACCTAGCCACCGTACCGGGCAGTGTCGTTCGCTTCGTGCAAACCAGCCCCGTACAGGCGCCCAATTTTCAATTTCCGGAGGCGACCAGCATTCAGCAGGTGCTCGATCTGCTGGACGACAGCATCGCAACGGTGCGCAACGTGCTTCCCACCTTCGACGATAACGCGATGCAGGAGACCTGGCGCCTGGTCGCCGGCGATCAGGAAATTCTTGCCGTGCCGCGCGGCCTGTTTCTGCGCGATGTGATGCTCAGTCACTGGTACCAGCACCGCGGCCAATTCAGCGTCTATCTGCGCCTGCTCAACGTGGCTGTGCCCGCAAGCTGGGGACCGAGCGCCGATGAGCCTGCGCCGTTTCAAAAGCAACTCCAGCACGCCTAGCCATTCCGCCGAACCCATCCAGTCTTTTGAAGTGGCATTCTCTCCCGGGAATGCCGCTTTGGTTTTTCTGGTCCCACGGTCGGTCTCAGCGCTCAAAACACTTGTTCAGTTTCGGACACTCTTAGTCCACAATGGACAACCAGAACCGGTTTTGGCAGACAGATGGTCCGCTGGTTCAGTTTGTTTTCAGTCCTTTACGATTTACGGGCCAACGGAACTCCAATTGCACAGTAGATGGCGGGAGCGCCCACTAATGATCAGTTGGTTCCATGATCTTCGCCTCGCAATGCGGCAGTTGCGCAAGTCGCCCGGCTTCGCTTTTACGGCGGCTCTGACGCTGGCACTGGCCATTGGCGCCAATGCTGTCGTCTTCAGCGTGATGAACGGAATGATTCTGCGGCCGCTGCATGTGCCACGGGCAGAGAGTCTCTATTCCCTGGAGCGCGCCAGCGACAAGGACATGAGCCAGTCCTATCCCGACTATCTCGACTTGCGCGCACGGAATCGCAGCTTCGAGGACCTGGCGGCTTACAGCATCCCGCAGGTGGGACTAGATACGGGCGATGGTCCGATTGCCACCTGGGGCGTCGAGGCAACCGGGAATTATTTTGATGCTTTGGGAGTTCGGCCGTACCTGGGGCGTTTTTTTCACGGCTTGGATGAGCATGGGCCGAACAGCGCTCCTTACATCGTGCTCAGCTACGCCTACTGGCATACGCATTTTGACGATGATCATCACGTTGTGGGCCGCATTGTGCAATTGAACAAACATCCGTTCACGATCATTGGAGTGGCGCCGTCGGACTTTCGCGGAACGCTGGTGTTCTACTCGCCCAACTTTTTTGTGCCGCTGGTGGACAAGGAACTGGTGGAGGGAACCAGCGACCTGAGCGATCGTGGAAGCAGAGGGCTTCTGCAAGTGATCGGGCATCTGAAGCCGGGTGTCCCTCCGGCACAGGCGATCGCCGACTTGAATTCGATTGGCTCATGGCTCGAGAAGGCCTATCCGAAAGAAGAACGCCAGATGAGCTTCGCGCTGGGCAGGCCAAGCCTTCTCGGTGATCCGTTCGCCGGCCCCATCCAGGCTTTTGTTGCCGGACTCATGCTGCTGGCGACGTTGATTCTTCTGGCCGCATGCGCAAACCTCGGCAGCCTGTTTGCTGCGCGGGCGGCAGATCGTTCGCGCGAATTGGCTTTGCGGCTGGCGCTTGGATCGAGCCGGGGTCGCGTGCTGCGTGGCTTGTTCACTGAAGCCTTGCTGATTTCGGTTGCCGGCGGAGGCGCGGGACTCTGGGCCAGCGTGGCCTTGCTGCGCTGGCTGAGCGTGTGGCAACCATTTGGCAATTTCCCGGTGAATGCGCCGGTGACTCCGGATGCCACTGTGATTGGAGTCGCCCTGCTGCTGACTCTTCTCAGCGGAGGCCTGTTCGGATCCGTGCCGGTGGGGCAGGTGCTTCGCACCAGTCCCTATGAGATTGTCAAGGCGGGATCCTCGGCAAAATCGGGCAAGCGGCTTAGTGCTCGGGACGTATTGCTTGTGCTGCAAATTTCCATTTGTGCGGTGCTGGTTACCTCCTCTCTGGTTGCCGTGCGCGGAATGATGCGAGCGCTCCACGCCAATTTCGGTTTCGAACCAAAGCACTCTGTCCTCGTCAGCGCCGACCTGCACATGGCGGGTTATAGCGGGGACCGCGTGGCGATTATGCAGAAGAAGATTCTCGACGCGGTGGAAGGGATTCCCGGGGTGGAATCGGCAGGATTGACGGACCCGCTGCTACTGAACGACACGAACCCCTCGAATGTTTTTAGTGACGACACGGGCGACTTCAGCGCGTCGCACGCGGTCGCGACACCTTATCTGTTCCACGTATCGCCTGCATATCTTCAGGCGGAGGGAACGAGGCTGGTGGCGGGGAGAAGTTTCACCTGGCATGACGATCAGAACTCGCCGCGCGCGGCGGTCATCAATCAACAGTTTGCGCGCAAAGTCTTTGGCTCAGCGGCCACAGGCGCCTTGGGCCAGCACTTCAAGATGCCCGATGGAACGCGTGTTGAGGTGGTGGGCGTGGCAGAAGACGGGAAGTACGGCACCTTGACCGAAGATCCATACCCGGCCATGTTTCTCCCCCTGCTGCAATGGCCATCCAACTCGACGTGGATGGTGGTGCGGTCGAGCCGTGATCCGCAGCAACTGGGGGCAGATATCCGGCGCGCTCTGCACCAGGTGGATGCGGGGCTACCGGTTGAGATTGAAAAGCGGCAGGACGAGATGGTGACGTCCCTGTTTGGTCCGAAGATGGCCACGATTGCGCTTGGCATTCTGGGCGCGATGGGCGCCATGCTGTCGATCACCGGCATCTTCGGTTTGGCGGCTTACACGGTGAGCAAGCGCCTGCGCGAACTGGGAATACGCGTCGCCCTGGGCGCGACTCGGACTCAGGTGCTGAGGGCCGCATTAGACAGAGCCTTCAAATTGCTCGCCGTCGGCTCGGCCGCGGGATTGGTGCTGGGATTGTTGGCGACTCGCGTTTTGGCTGTGATCGTGTATCAGGCTACGCCGAGTGATCCGCTGGTTCTGCTGGGTGTGGTTGTGGCGATGTTGTTGGTGGGACTTACGGCTGCATCGATCCCCGCGCGTCGCGCACTGGCCATCGATCCGGTGAGATTGTTGCGGGACGAGTGAGCGGCAGGTGCCTGAAGCACCCGGCCAGTCGCTGAAAGCATACGGAGGTGTTTTGCCGCAGGATGCTCCGAAGACGACTTCGTGTTTATCGAGGACCAGCCGCCCACAGATTACAAGTAGCCGCCTATTTCTTGAAGGCAGTGTCTATATCCCACTTATCTTTCCAATACACCGCCAGAGTTCTTGGTCCGGTGAAAGTGATCGGCAGAAAAATATCCAGGGTTTTATCCAACGGTTCTTTCCAGCGATCACCGACAAAGATATAGGCATCTTCCTTTCCTCTGACTTTCACGACTTCAGTTACCTGAGTGGAAAATGTGTTTGCCGAATTTGGGCCGTGGGCGAGTAATCCGTGGTCGGTCCATTTCCCCAGCATCAAGTCGGCGGTGGCATATTTATTGTCGTTGAAGCCGAATCCGGAGCACTCCGAGCGGAGAAGGAAGTAGACGCCATTGCGTTTGAAGACGGTGGGTGCTTCGCACACCAGGCCTGTGTCGATTGAATTGCCGCTTGGCTTGAGATAGTCGCTGGTCATTTCCGAAATCACCAGGCCATTGTTTTTATGAGAAGAAAAGATATGATAGGCCTTTCCATCATCGTCCTTGAAGATGGATTGATCGCGGTTGTCGTCGTTGTCGGGACCGCCGCCATCCGGGCCGCGATCATGGAAGATGCTGCTGAGTAAGAACGGGCCTGTGGGCGAGACGGAGACAAAGACGCCTGTAAGTCCGTAGTTATACTCCTTGTTTTCCAAGTGCATCCACATGACATACTTCTTTGTCATGTCGTTGTAAATGACATGCGGACGCTCCAGGGAAACGAAAGGGGCCAGCTCTCCCTGGTGCAGCCCGGGAACCATATTCCCTTGATACTTCCAATTGAGAAGGTCGGTGCTCGTATAGCATGGAACTCCCGCGGTCGGGAAGTCGCCGTTTTTGAATTCGCCATACCAATAATAGATTCCGTTGAAGTAAGAAATGCCTCCGGCAAACGCCTTGATTGGTTTGCCATCGGTATCGTGAATCACTTGCCCTGGGGTGAAGGAAGTGACCTGGCACTCGCTGCCCGCCAAATAAACCAGGAACAACACAGCGGTGCTCGACAAAGAAAGAAATTTCCTTGCAGTCATGAACGTCTCCGTTTTTAGATTTGTGGGGAATCTCCCGGCTCTGCCGAGGAGGCAGTAGAAGTATTACATCTCAGGGCACCCATCAATAAAGGTCGCAGGCCGGCGAGTGCTCTTCTGCGGTGACGGCGGGTGTCCTCTTACTGAGGATGAAAGGCCTTTGGTTCGACGTTCGTGCTAGAAATCTGGCGGGCGTTGATCGGCGACGGCGAATGCTTTCTCTAACGCCATTCCGGCTTCGATGAGTGTTCCTTCGTCGAAAAGGCGGCCGATGAGGGTGACGCCGTGAGGAACGCGGCGCGGTGGCGAGAATTTGGGCAGCGGATGCTGCGGGTCGGGAGCCCAGTCGCTGCGGGCTTCGGAGACATGGACGAAGCCGGCGCGCAGCGTGAGCGATGGATGGCCGGTGAAGTTGGTGATGACGAGGTTTTCGTCGCGCAGAGAGGGAACGAGGAGAAGATCGACGCTGGACATGACGCGCGCCATCTCCTGAGCGACTTTGCGGCGAAGGCGGTCGGTCTGCACGAAGTCGACGGCGGAGAGGAAGCGCGACTGGCGAAAAACGTTGGGCCACGCGTCGGGAACCTGGACCTTCAGCTCGTCGACGCGATGGCTTAGGGTGAGCTCTTCAAAGGCTGCGGCGGACTCAGCGAAAAGAATGACATTGAGCGAATCGTAAGGCCAGTCGGGGAGAGAAACTTCGACGGGCTTCATGCCGATCTTTGAAATCGTTTCGAGCGCGGCACGGTCTACGTCGGTCGCTGGGGGCTCTTTCATCCATGCGGGGAAATAGCCGACGCGCAGACCGGCGACGCTTTTTCCGGCGTTGAAGGCGAGGTTGCTGGGGACGCTGGCGAGGTCGCCCGGATCGGGGCCGGAGATGGCGTTGAGGACGAGCACGGTATCTTCAACACTGCGAGCCATGGGGCCGAGCTTGTCGAGCGACCAGCAGAGGGTCATGGCGCCGGTGCGGGGAACGCGGCCGAAGGTGGGGCGGAGGCCGGTGACGCCGCAGCGCATCGAGGGGCTGACGATGCTGCCTTGAGTTTCGCTGCCGATGGCGAAGGCGACGAGGCCGGCTGCGGTAGCGGAACCGGGGCCGGCACTCGAGCCGGATGAGCCTTCTTCGATGAGCCAGGGATTCATGGTCTGGCCGCCAAACCAAATGTCGTTGAGGGCGAGCGCGCCCATACTGAGCTTGGCAAGCAGCACGGCTCCGGCGGCGTTGAGGCGCTCGACGACTGCGCTGTTTTCTGTGGGGACGCGGTCCTTATAGGGTTCGGCGCCGTAGGTGGTGGGAATGCCGGCGGTATCGAGGAGGTCTTTCGCACCCCAGGGGATGCCGTGGAGCGGGCCGCGGTAATGGCCGGCAGCGATTTCGCTATCGGCCTGGCGAGCCTGGGCGAGGGCGTGTTCGCGGGCGAGGGTGATAACGCAGTGCAGCTTGGGATCGAGGCGCTCGATGCGGCGGATGTAGATTTCAGTGAGGCGCGTGGAGGTGAGTTGGCGAGTCTCGATCCAGCGCGAAAGCTGGGCGACGGAAGCGAAGGCGATGTCTTCTTCGGCTGCCGGGAGCGGGGCGTGAGGATCGGCGCTGCGAATGAATGTGCTGGCGGCGGGGCTGCCGGTGACGATGCCGGGGAGAGAAGGGTTCCACAGGGTGGCGGGTGCGAGGGCGGGCTCGAGCGCGAACTTGCGCGGGCCGACGCGGCGCTCGTAGAGAGGCGCCACCTGCATGCGCCAGTTGCCGGCGGCCTGGGCGAGGTCGGCGGGAGTCATTTCGACCTGGACGAGCTTTTCGGCTTCGGCGAAGGTGGCTGGTGAGACTGCGGGGCCGACTGGCTGGGATGTTCCGAAGGCGGGCGGAGCGCCAGGGGTCGGGGTCTGGCTCTGGGAGTCGGGGGATTGGAGTGCGGAAGCGGGAATGGCAGTGGCGAGCAATCCCAGAGAACCAATGGCGACAAACTCTCTTCGCGATGTGGACATTTCTTTCCTTCGATGATGCGTCGTGACGCGGCTCGATGCAGGTTTAGAGAAACTATACTATCCGGCTTGAGATGTTGAACCCCTCGCCATGGCAAAGACAACCGCAGATCGTTCGACTCACTGCGCTCGCTCAAGATGACACCCGCATTGTGGCGAGAAGACAAGACTACAGATGCTTTGAGGGGAGCGGGCCCCGAGACTACATATGCTTTGTGGTTATGGGGGAATGACAGAGGCGCTGTATTTCGTCGGAAATCGGGCACGAAGAGACAGGTTGGATTTGTCCCAACCGGCTGTGACCCGTAGAATCAGCTTTGAGCAGTCAGCAGGGTCTGGATGATTTCTGCTCCAGACCGGTGCGGTGCCAGGTACCGATGAGCGAACATGTGACAGGGAGTTCCCCGGAGGTGCAGGCGGTATCGCCTGCGTGGAGCAGAATCGAGAGGGCGCGCCATCCCCAGCGGCCGTACCCCATGGACTTTATCGAACGAATCTTCACGGACTTTAGCGAGATTCACGGGGATCGTGCCTTCGGCGACGATGAAGCCGTGGCGTGCGGCATGGCGCGGTTGGGCGAGGAAGAGGTGCTGGTGATCGGCAACCGCAAGGGCGGCAGCACCAAGGAACGCGTGCGTCGCAACTTCGGGATGCCGCATCCGGAGGGCTATCGCAAGGCGCTGCGCTGCATGAAAATTGCAGAGAAGTTTGGACGGCCGGTGATCAGCCTGATCGACTTGCCGGGAGCTTATCCCGGACTGGGCGCAGAAGAGCGCGGGCAGGCGGAGGCGATTGCACGGAATATTCGCGAGATGGCGCGGCTGCGCGTGCCGACGATTTCAGTGATCAGCGGCGAGGGCGGATCGGGCGGCGCGCTGGCGCTTGCAGTGAGCGACCGGGTGCTGATCTTGGAGAATGCGCTTTATTTTGTGATCACTCCGGAATCGTGCGCGGCGATCATGTGGCGCGACGCGGCACAGAAGCAACTGGCCGCCGAAGCGATGCGCATCTCTGCACCGGAGGTTTCAGCGCTGGGTTGCGTGGACGAGATCATTTCCGAGCCGGCAGGCGGAGTGCACACGGACCACGAGACGGGCGCAGGCCTGCTGGGCACCGCGCTGCAAAGGCATCTGGCCGAATTGAAGAGCGTTTCGATCGATGCCTTGGTTGCCGCCCGCCAGCAAAAGTTCCGCAAAATAGCGCAGTTTTATACGGAAGGCTAGCTCTGGTGGCGCATCGGCTTTCTCATCTGGTCGGCGGTACCTGCGACGTTCATCCGGCGATAAACAATCTGTGCCGGTCCGCGTCGCGGGACGTTGCCGGGAGCAGCCGATGAGTACGCCTCGTTTTGTGAGCGGACGATTCCGCGCCTATCTCGAGTTCATCGCGGCGGTCATCTATTACTTTATGGCGCGCTCGGTGGCGCATCGCAGCGCCGCAGGACTGGCGACTGATGCGTGGATGCCGCTGGTGGAACAGGGAATGCTGCTGTTTCTGCTGGTGCTGGGCTACGCGGCTTTTGGATTGCTGCTTGATCGCCAGAAACATCCAATCAGCGAACAGGGATTGCCTCGCAGGTCAGGCTGGACGCGTGAGGCAGGAATAGGCCTCGCCGTCGGGTGGGCAGCCGCGGTGATTTGCGTGTTGCCCTTGATGGTGGCGGGCGGGATTGCCATTGTGCTGGTTCTGCAGCCCTCCGCGTGGGGCTGGCTGGTGGCCGATGCGGTATTCTTCGCGGTGGCTGCGATGGTGGAAGAAGTGGTCTTTCGCGGCTACGGCTTTCAGCGCTTCGCGGAAGCAGTTGGGCCGGTTGGGGCGTCGCTCGGGTTCGCGATTTTTTACGCAATTGTGCAGGCGTTGCAACCCGGCTCCAATCACGCGAGTCTTGCGGTTTCAGTGGTGTTCGCGCTGGTGCTCTCGATGGCTTACCTGCGGACCAAGGCGCTTTGGCTGAGCTGGGGTTTGAACTTCGGATGGAAGGCCAGCAGGGCATTGATTTTCGGTCTTACGGTCAGCGGAGTAAGCAGCCATTCGTCGGTGGTCGAGGGGAATCCGATGGGGCCATTCTGGATCACGGGCGGCGGTTACGGTCTGGACGGAAGCTGGCTGACGTTGTTTGTGCTGCTGGCGATGCTGCCGTTGGTCTACCGCGTGACCCGCGATCTGGACTATCGCTACAACGCGCCGGTGATTGTTCCGGGGGGAATTCCGGTCGATCTGGACGCGGCGGCGAAGCGCCAGCACGAGGCGGCGATGGGACCAACCGAGGCGGCAACCCCTTCGCTGGTGCAGATACTACCCGTGAACGCACCGGCCGCATCCAAGGGGGAAGATGGGAGTTCGCCGGATTTTTCAGGTGATTCCCGTTGAGATTGTAAGCAGGTGCAACCGCATGGTGCCGGCGCCGCTCCAATCGAGAGTTGACCTTTCTGGCTGAACGGAACTATTGTTTGCTCATTGCACATAGCTGCCATGGGAGGTTCCCATGAAGAGGTCGTTTTCAGTCCATAGAACTCCGGGAAGCCAAGAGCCAGATCGAAGCGCAAGATCCTTCCACCCCTCAGGTTGCCTGGCGGTCCTCGGCTCGCTGGCGGTGCTGATGTCTGCGGCGTGTGCTTCGGCGCAGGTCATCACGATTGACACGCACGGAAATGCGACGACCGGGTCCTCAGGAACAGTGGACCGGCGCTTTCAGCAGATCACCCCCACGCACGTTCCGCTTCAGCAGACCCCGTTGGATACCAAGACGCGGCTGGACCTGATCCGGTTTCTTGAGGCGGACCAGGGATTCGCGATGCGTCCGATCCCGCGCGGACACAAGGGCCTGACGCTGTTGGCGAATGGCGAGATGGAACCGGCGGGAGAGCCCTACCTGAATATGGTGACCACCAACGGGCTGAGCGCCAAACCCGGGGATCGGCTGGTGCTGTCGGATGTGAAGTTTGAGAAATCGAAGATCATTTTCGAGATCAATGGCGGCCCGGATGCGAAGCATCGCTTTCTGCGCCATGTCCAGATCGGCATGGATCCCAATATGACCAACCCGGTCGTGCAGGGTGACGACCAGGGGCCGGCAGGAGCCAGGCTGACGCTCACGTTCCAGCATGGGGTTCCTCAAATGACCGGGAAGGAGGTAGAGGCACTGCTGGCGCCTCTGATCTCCTTTGAAGTGAAGACGCCGATCCAGGCCTTCACGGATACGCTGCCGCCAAGATTGAAACAGGCGATTCTGGATCACCACGTGTTGGTGGGCATGAGCACGGACATGGTGCTCTATGCGTTGGGGCATCCTGCAAACAAGATCCGGGAGATGGATGGGCAAATGCCGATCGAGATCTGGGTCTATGGCAAGCCACCGGAGGACGTGGACTTTGTGAGAATCAACGGCAACCGCGTGATTCGCGTGGAAGTGGCTGCGGTGGGGAAGCCGGTTGAGATTTTTACTCATGACGAAGTGGACGGGTTGATGCGGACCGACGGCACCCCGGTGGCCCCAGCCGCCGGCACGCGCACCGTTCAGATGGGCGATGTTGAGCGCAATCCGGACACGCAGGCGCCGGCCGCACCGCCCAGCCTTCGCCAGCCGGGTGAAACGCTGCCCAAGGATTCCAGTTCCGACACGCGTGTCGGGGTGATGAAGCCGGTGCAGTTCCCGAAGCAGAAGACGGATGACGACTCGAGTGCGGCATCGGATGGGCAGGCTCCTGCGAAACCGGCGGGGCAAACAACGGCAGATTCGAAGGCGTCCGGGACCGCTCAGCCGGATACATCGCAGCCTCCTGCGACCAAGCCGGCGACGGAAGGCAGCCAGCCGCAATAGGGAACCAAGAGGGCGCACGCGAATAAAATTTGCACATTAATTTATCCGCTCGGCGCACACTGGAAAACAGAACACAAAAACACAATCCTTGAAAGGGCCCAGGGTCACAGCTTGTCCTGAGCGCCGTCGAAGAGTGCCGAAGCTTAACAGGATAAGCACGCGGCTATCCGCCGAGAAAAAATACCCCGGTTCGCGTTCGTCAAGTCTTCGCCGTAATACCATCTAAATACAACATTTATAAATAGATACGTCGCGCGCAAGGAGTTCTCTTTTCCTTCGCCCAATAGAAATAACGCAGACTTGCTATCTTGCTAGGCCGCAAAGCGGCGCTAACTTGCTGGTTTTGAATACAACCGGTTTTCGGCGGGACACTACCCCCGATTGCCACGGGGCTTGAGTTTCTCTCTTCTCATGTAAACTGAAGGGAGCGAGTCCCGCTGCCTTAACGCCGTCAATTTGCAGGATGAGGTGAGTGAAAGACCGCGCCGTTGAAGCCGCGCAGGATGTTGGCGCGTGTGAGCAGAGACACCCCCAAGAAGGAGAAACAAGAGAACCGATGGCCAAAATTGCCAAAACAGGTGATCGCAAGAAAGTAATGGACACGACGAAGTCGACCGACTGTCCGAAGTGCAGCAAGCCGACCCGCATCGTGAAGCGCGTGAAGGACCGCGAACGAGGCATCCCGGGCGGAGTCTATATCTCCTGCTCTGCGTGTGATTTCTACGAGAAACTTTAAGGTTTAGTTGAATTTCAGATTGTGGTGAGGCCCGGCAGGTTGCCGGGCCTTGCTGCGTTCAGGGTCAGGGAACGAGGGCGCCGGCCATTTCTTTGAGGATTGCTTCAGCAGCTTCGGCGGGATTGGATGCGGCGGCGATAGGGCGGCCGACGACGAGGTAGCTGGCACCATCATGCAGCGCCGCAGCAGGTGTGGCGACGCGCTTTTGATCGCCGACGCCGGCTCCGGCGGGGCGGATGCCGGGAATGACCAGGACACCTTGAGAACCGGTGAGAGCGCGAAGGGTTGCGACTTCCTGGGGCGAGCAGACGAAGCCTCGAATTCCGGCGTCGAGGCCCATGCGGGCGAGCAGTTCGACTTGCTCTGCCGGAGAACGATCGAGTCCGACTGCGCTGACCTGGGCTGCGTCCATGCTGGTGAGGACGGTGACGGCGAGCAGTTCGGGCGGGTTGGAGACGCCATCGAGGGCTGCGCGAGCGGCAGCCAGCATCGCCGGGCCGCCTGAGGCGTGCAAAGTGACCATGCGTGCACCGAGAGAGGCGGCCGAACGCACCGCGCCCGCGACCGTGTTGGGGATGTCATGAAGTTTCAGGTCGAGAAAGACGGAATATCCGCGCGCCAGAAGAGGCTCAAGGACGACTGGACCTGCGGCGACGAAGAGTTCGAGCCCGACCTTGAACCATTGGCAGGTATTCTCAAGGCGGTTAACAAGCTCGGTGGCCGCGTTCGCATTGGGGACGTCCAGTGCGACGATCAATCGCTGGCGAGCCTGCTCCAGAGGGTCTAAAACGGCGGGGCGTGAAGGGGCGAGAGAAGGATTCAGCCGCTCCAGATTGGGCATAACTGAATGCTACCGCATATGCGGATTTTTGTGCGTCAGGCCTCCGCCAGTTTTTGTACAGGAGCGCTCGCCGCCATTCGAGCTTGAACCGGCGCGGGGAGAAAACGGCAGAGATAGGCAATCGGATCGTGGGCGATGGCCATCTGGCGCAAGTGATATTTCCACACGTCCGGCTTGATGGTGCGCCGGGTGAAGGGCTTGCGGGTTACCTGGATCACTTCGCCCCTGCCGTTGACCCTGGGGTAGGTGACGGAAGGGACGCTGAAACTGATGAGGGCGCCGGTTCTCCAGAAGCACTGCGCGAATTCGTGGGAGAAGAGCAGGCTGTTGGAGCGGCCTTCGCTTGCAAGGAGGGCAAGCGCCTGGTCGCCGCCCGGCCAAACGGGGCGGATGTGGGACTGAAACCAGCGGCGGAACTCAAATCCGTTAAACTGAGCCTGGTTCAGCAGAAGCCGGAGCAACTCGATGCGATCCATTGGAGTATTCCTTCATCTCGACCGGTGGGGGGTTATGTTTTGCGCAATTTGCGCGCGAGAAGGGCCCGGAGAATCGTCTGTTCTGTTTAACGGCAAACGCATCGGGTTTTCCTTTTCCGGCGGAAGAAGATTCGCAAGGGAAACCAGGCGGAATCGATGAGAGAGCAGCCCCGGGGGTTGCCCTTGCCGGCATAGAGTAATCTGCGATGGGATTTATAAGGAGATATCGGTTGAAGACGGGGAGATTCCTGGTACGGCTGTCGGGAACTGCGGTACTTCTGCTGGGGGCAGCGATCGCGGGTCGGGGTGCGGAGGTGCATACCAACGCCCTGAATCGCGATCCCCTGGTTCAGGAGGCGTACGCGCACTTCTACAACCTGGACTACCCGGGCGCCGTACAGCGATTTGAACGGATCCCTCGGGAGCATCCGGGGGACCCGCAGGCCACTGCGCTGCTGTTGAATGCTGAGCTGTTTCAGGAGCTCTATCGGCTCGATCTGCTCGACACGACGTTTTACGCGAACGATGGATTCCTCACAGGACGTCATGCGACGCAGGAAGATCCGAAGACACGGGATCAGATTTTGGGGCTGGCCGACGAAGCGATTCACGAGGCCGACGTGCGGCTGGCCAAAAATTCCAGGGATGTGGACGCGCTGTACGCGCGAGGGTGGTCGCGCAGCCTGAAATGTACTTACCTGGCCATGGTGGAGCGAAGCTTTGGGGGTGCATTCCGGCAAGCGTCAAAGGCGAGGGAAGACGAGACGCACGTACTGCAACTGGATCCGGATTACGTCGACGCCAAGCTGGTGGTGGGGGTTTACGAATATGTGGTGGGGGCGCTGCCGTGGCCGTTCAAGCTGCTGATCGGGGTTGCCGGTATTACGGGATCGAAGAGCAAGGGGCTGGAGATGTTGCGTGACGATGGCGCCCGCGGGGTCACGACGAGCGTGGAAGCACGGACCGTGACTGCTCTCTTTCTGCGACGCGAGGGGCGCTACAACGAGGCGATCCAGGTGGTGCAAAGCCTGATGAAGCAATACCCGCGTGACTATCTCTTCGGCCTGGAGGAGGCCAACCTGCGCAAGGATGCGGGACAAGGAATGGCGGCTGTTGACGCTTATCGGAAGATTTTGGCGGAGAGTGCGAAGCCGGGATATTTTGCCGAGGCGCGGCTGGAGCTGACCTATTTCGGATTGGGCGATGCATTGCGGGGACAGAGGCATTACGGCGAAGCGGCGCAGGCGTATGAACAGGCAGCACGGGCAAAGAACGTGGGCGCGGAACTGAAGATCCGGTCATTTCTGGGGGCGGGCGAATGCAGGGACCTGAACGGCGAGCGCCAGCAGGCGGTGAATGACTACCAGGCCGCGATTACCGCAGGCCCGAATACTTCGCGAGCCGACACGGCCAAGAAGTACCTGCATAGCCCGTATCGCGGCAGCTAAGACAGCTGGCCTTCAGCGTCAGGTGCGGAAGGGAACTGAAAGCGGCTTAATCTCGTATATTTAGCAGGGGAAAAAGGGGGTCGGTCATGGCCTTGTATTGTCATCGCTGTGGAACGGGATTGCCGGCGGGGGCGCGCTTCTGCTCGAGCTGCGGAACAGTGGTGGCCGCTTCCGCACCGATGCCCGGCAGACCGCTGGTTCGCCCGCGTGTGGGCCGCCAGATTGCGGGAGTCTGCCTGGCGCTGGCGCAGGCGTATGGCTGGGACCTGACGGTGGTGCGCATCCTGACCGTGCTGGGCTTCTTCTTCTCAGGCGGGCTGGTGGGCGTGGCTTATCTTGCCGGCTGGATCGGAATTCCCGACGAGCCGATGGGGGCGCCGGGCGCGTATCCTCCTAACCTATGAAGGGTTCGTACGAGTCGAATGGAGCGCAGTTAAGCTATCGCGAGAGCGGCGATGGGATGCCGGTTGTTTTTCTTCACCCCACGCCGGTTGATCACGAATATTGGCAACCCTTGGTGGACGAGCTGGCGGGCGTGTGGGCGATTGCTCCCGACCTGCGGGGACATGGGGCGTCGGAGCTGGGCACAAATTTACCTTTGGGTGGATTTGCGCGGGTTCCAGATGCGCCGGTGCTGACGATAGGGCAACTTGCCTCCGACACTCTTGCGCTGTTGGATCATCTTGGGTTGGACGAGGCGGTGTTTGCCGGGTGCTCCATTGGCGGCTATGTGCTGATGGAATTGTGGCGGCGGGCGCCGGAGCGGATGCGTGGGCTGGCGATCGTGTGTTCGAAGCCGCAGCCTGACGCCGAAGCGAACCTGGAGAAGCGCGCCGCTACGATTGCGCGGGCACGAGCGGGCGAGACGAGCGCCCTCTTCGACGGCATGGCGCAAAGCCTTATTGGCGCGACGGCGCGGGCGCGGCATCCGCAGATTGAGGCGGAGATGCGGGCTCGCATGACCGTGACGCCGGAGGCGTTGGTGGCGGTGCAGGCTGGGCTGGCCACGCGGCAGGATTCCCTTCCCACGGTGAACACGATTCAGGTTCCTGTGCTGGCGATTGCCGGCGGCGAAGATCCAACCACGACGCCCGCGGAGATGGAAGTCTACAAAGCTGCGCCCGGAGGATGCGAGTTTCATCTGCTTCCGGATGGCGGCCACTTTGCCGCTTATGAGCAGCCGCAAAAGACGGCGGCCTTGATGGCGGAGTGGTTGCGGCTCCTCGGCAACTGAAGGGCTGCGCAGTAGAGGCGCGGCGGAATGCGATAGGCTCAAAGAAGCACATCTCCCCATTGGAAAGCCTATCTTGAGCACAGCTTCGATTTCATCACCACGGCCGTTTCTTTATCCAGAGCCAAAGAGCGCCCTGCATTGCGGCAAGGTCTCACTTGAGACGTTGGCGCGGAAGTTTGGGACGCCCCTCTACGTCTATTCGGCCGATCAAATCATTGCGCGGCTGAACATGTTTCAGCAGGCGTTCGCTGGGCGCGATCACCTGGTCTGCTACGCGGTCAAGGCCAACTCGGCGCTGGCGATTTTGAAGCTGCTGGCGGACCGCGGGGCTGGGTTCGATATTGTTTCCGGCGGCGAGTTGGAGCGAGTGATTGCGGCTGCGCCGGAAGCTGTGGGGCGGGTTGTGTTCTCAGGCGTGGGCAAGACGGCCGCGGAGATCGACCGCGCTCTTGCGGCGGGGATTCTTGAGTTCAACGTAGAGAGCGAAGCGGAGCTGGAACTGCTGGCGGCGCGTGCGCGGAAACTGAAGACGAAGGCGCGCTTCGCGTTGCGCGTGAATCCTGACGTGTTTGCCGAGACCCATCCTTACATTTCAACCGGACTGCGCGAGCACAAATTCGGAGTCGACATACGACAGGCGCTGAGGATTTACAAGAATGCGGCCGGGAACCGTTGGCTGGAGGCGCATGGCATCAGCGTCCACATCGGTTCGCAGATTCGCTCGGCAGACCCGTTTGGCGCGGCGATGGAGCGGGTGAACAAACTGGTGCAGCAGCTTGCGAGTGCAGGCGTCGCGCTGAAATCCGTGGATGCAGGCGGCGGCCTGGGGATTGATTACCACGGCGGGAGTTTCGATGCGGCCGCGAAGGTGCGCGAGTACGCTGCGGCGGTGGAGCACGCGCTGGGCGGCTTTGATGGACGGTTGCTGCTGGAGCCGGGGCGGTTCCTCGTGGCACAGGCCGGGGCGCTTATGGCGCGCGTGCTGCAGGTAAAGCGCAACGGCAAAAAGACATTTGTGATTACCGACGCGGCGATGAATGACCTGATTCGGCCGGCGCTCTACCAGGCACACCATGAGATTGTGCCGGTCCGGCGGCGCGGCGGAAGAACGCGGGCTGTGGATGTGGTGGGGCCGGTGTGCGAGACGGGAGATTTTTTTGCGCGCGACCGGCAACTGCAGCCAGTGAAGTCCGGCGACCTGATCGCGTTGCTCGATGCAGGCGCATACGGGATGGCGCAGAGTTCGAACTACAACACGCGGATGCGTCCTGCTGAAGTGCTGGTGGAAGGCGCGAAGGCAAGGCTGATTCGCCGGCGCGAGACGATGGCGGATCTGCTGGCGCCCGAGATGCTGAACTCCTGACCATCTCATCAAGAGAGCTGTGCAACTCCTACGGCGTGCGGGCCGTCCTGATAAGGTATTCCGCGGGGGAATTTCTAATGCAGATTCGTATGCAGTTGTTGTGTGTCATGGCAGGGGTGGGGATGTTGCTGGGGTTATCCGGGGTTGCGCGGGCCGATTCGCTCACGGTGAAAACGGAACAGGGCAAGGTTGCAGGCAAGACCATCAACGACGGCAAGGTGCGGGCATTTCTGGGAATGCCGTACGCGGCGCCGCCGGTGGGGGACCTGCGCTGGAAGGCGCCGCAAGCTCCGGCGAAGTGGAAGAGCAAGCGCGACGCGACGAAGTTCGGCGCGCATTGTGCGCAGGGGCGCGTTTTTGACGACATGATTTTTCAGGATGCGGGTCCGAGTGAGGACTGCCTTTTTTTGAATGTCTATACGCCGGCCGATGCGAAGGACAAGAGCAAGCTGCCGGTGATGTTCTGGATTCATGGCGGCGGGTATTCGGGCGGGGCCAGCTCGGAGCCGCGGCATAACGGCGATTTTCTCCCGTTGAAGGGTGTCATCCTGGTCACGATCAACTATCGGCTGGGTGTGTTCGGATTTCTGGTGACGAAAGAGCTGGCCGACGAGGCTGATGGCTCGGCGGGGAACTACGGCCTGTTGGACATGGTGGCCGCGCTGCATTGGGTGAAGGGAAACATCAAGAACTTCGGCGGCGATCCGAATAATGTGACGATCTTCGGCGAGAGCGCCGGTTCGTTCGCGGTGAGTACGCTGATGGCTTCGCCGATGGCACAAGGCCTGTTCCAAAAGGCGATTGGCGAAAGTGGCGCGGCGTTCCCGAGCGCTCTGAATCTGGGCGGCGAAACCGTGGCAGACCGGGCCAAGACCGATGGCGCGTGGGTGGATACGCTGGGCGTCAAATCGCTTGCGGAACTGCGCACGTTGCCGACCGACAAGATCATTGAAGCGGCCAAGAGCAAGGGAACCACCGGCTTTGCACCGGTTCTCGATGGCAGGCTGCTGACCGAGCCGGTGCCTGAAACCTATGCCGCGGGCAAGCAGGCGCACGTGCCATTGCTGGCGGGATGGAATGCAGACGAAGGCAGTTTTTTTGCCATGCGGGGCATGACCGCAGCGCAATGGAAGCCAATGGCCGATCAATTATTCAAGGACCGCGCCGTAGAATTTCTCAAGCTCTATCCCGGCGATACGGACGAACAGGCGCTGCGTTCGGCCATCGATTATGGAAGCGACGCGTTCATCGCTTTCGGCACATGGAAGTGGTTGGAAGCGCATCGGAAGACCGGGGATTCTCCCATCTACCGCTATCACTTCGAATTTGCTGCGCCGCCGAGCAAATTCCATCCAGGATCGTTTGCATTTCATTCCGATGACATCGAGTACGTCTTCGGCACGCTGGCGACCAGGCCCGGAGCGGTGTGGCGTCCGGAGGATTGGAAGCTAAGCGACGAGATGATGAGCTACTGGACAAACTTTGCCAAGACCGGCGATCCCAATGGGCCCGGATTGGCTCAATGGCCGAAATATGGTCCGGACGACGAACTGATTCACCTGAACGCACCCACCACGTTTGGGCCGAGCACCCTGCGCGCCCGGTATCAGTTCCTGCTGGAAGGCATTCCGCCGATGCACATGTGAGGCCGGAAAAGCGGCAGTGCAAAACAAAAGAGCCGCCCGAGGGCGGCTCTTTTGCCAGCCTAAGCTGGACCTGCTTTGTTCTTAGTACATGCCGTCCATGCCGCCGCCGTGTCCGCCGCCAGCCGGAGCTGCCTTGGCTTCGGGGATCTCGACCACCAGAGCTTCGGTGGTGAGCAACAGACCGGCAATGGAAGCCGCATTCTGCAGAGCGGTGCGGGTCACCTTGGTGGGGTCGATGACGCCGGCCTTCACCAGGTTCTCGAAGACACCCGTGGCTGCGTTGTAGCCGTAGTGCAGGTCCTTTGACTCAAGAACCTTGGCCACAACCACCGCGCCCTCTTCGCCTGCGTTGGCGACGATCTGGCGCAGCGGCTCTTCGAGTGAACGGCGAACGATCTGTGCGCCGATCTTCTCGTCGCCTTCGAGCGTTTTAATCAGGGTGTCAACCGCGGGAATCGCACGAACCAGCGCTACGCCGCCGCCGGGGACGATGCCTTCCTCGACTGCTGCACGGGTGGCGTGCAACGCATCTTCGACACGAGCCTTCTTCTCCTTCAGCTCGGTCTCGGTGGCTGCACCGACCTTGATGATGGCAACTCCGCCCACCAGCTTGGCCAGCCGCTCCTGGAGCTTCTCCTTGTCGTAGTCGGAGGTAGTCTTCTCGATCTGCGAACGGATTTCCTTCACGCGGCCCTCGATGTCAGACGATTTACCGGAGCCGTCGACGATGGTGGTGTTGTCCTTGTCGATCGTGATGCGCTTGGCTTTGCCCAGGTCCTCGAGCTTGACGCCCTCGAGCTTGATGCCGAGATCCTCAGTGATGGCCTTGCCGCCGGTGAGAACGGCGATGTCGCCCAGGATTGCCTTGCGGCGGTCGCCGAAGCCAGGAGCCTTGACGGCAGCCACGTTCAGGGTGCCGCGGAGTTTGTTGACCACGAGGGTGGCCAGGGCTTCGCCCTCAACATCCTCAGCGATAATCAACAGCGGCTTGCCACCGCGGGCAACCTGCTCGAGCAGGGGCAGGAGGTCCTTCATGGCGCTGATCTTCTTTTCGTAGATCAGAATGTAGGGTTCGTCGAGGACGACTTCGAGACGCTCCGCGTCGGTGACGAAGTAGGGGCTGAGGTAGCCGCGGTCAAACTGCATGCCGTCAACGGTCTCAAGGCCGGTGTGCATGGTCTTGGACTCTTCGATGGTGATGACGCCGTCTTTGCCCACAACCTTGACGGCATGAGCAATGATGTCGCCAATCTCCTGGTCGCCGTTGGCCGAGATCGCGCCCACCTGGGCCACGGAACCCTCGTCCACAGGCTTCGACAGCTTGCCAAGGGCGCCGCCCTCGGTCCATTTGCCGTCCTTGTCGCGGGTACCGATGATGGCGATCACGGCCTTGTCAATGCCGCGCTTCAGGGCCGTCGGATTGGCGCCCGCCGCCACTGTCTTGACGCCTTCGCGGAAGATGGCCTGCGCCAACACCGTCGCTGTGGTCGTGCCGTCGCCGGCGACGTCAGAGGTCTTTGAGGCAACCTCGCGCACAAGCTGTGCGCCCACGTTTTCCATTGGATCCTTGAGTTCGATCTCCTTGGCTACGGTTACGCCGTCCTTGGTGATGGTGGGGGAGCCGAATTTCTTCTCGATTACAACGTTCCGGCCCTTGGGCCCGAGCGTCGCCTTGACAGCGTCTGCCAGCGTGTTGACGCCGCGCAGAATCGCCTGCCGGGAGTCTTCACCGTGCAAAATTTGCTTTGCCATGCTTGTAACTCTCCTTAGAACAGTTGTCGGATGTCAGTGGTCAGTTGTCAGGGTTCGGTATCCAGTTGTCAGCTGCCGCATTCGTCTCGCAAGAGGCATTTCCTGACAACTGATAGCTGAAAGCTGATTACTTTTTCACGATGCCGAGGACTTCTTCCTCGCGCATGATGAGGAATTCCTCACCGTCGATCTTGATCTCGGTGCCTGAGTACTTGCCGAAGAGGATCTTGTCGCCCGCCTTGACATCGAGGGGAAAGACCTTGCCTTCGTCGTTCGACTTGCCTTTGCCCACGGCGATGACTTCGCCTTCCTGGGGTTTTTCCTTGGCGCTGTCGGGGATGATGATGCCCCCGCGGACCGTTTCGCCCTCTTCCACACGGCGGACGAGGATACGGTCATGGAGCGGAGTGAAGGTCGTTGTTACGGATGTTGCTGCCATTGCTTTGCTTCTCCTTAACACGCAGAAAGGGTTGAGCCCCGGCCGCGGTTTTTGGGTGATTTTTTGAGAAAGAACCTACGATACAGGGGACAACGAGCCTCGAATGGGAGCAGCAAACCCGGTCTTGAGCAGTTTCGCCGCCAGTGTGCTAGCACTCTCGCCTTCCAATTGCTAAAGATAGGGAAGGGACCTCACCGTTGTCAAGGGGTAAACTGTGAAGATATGAGCAGGAAGCGCTCAGATTTTCAGCGTTGCTGTCCATAAAGACCCCTCAGAAACAGCCTCGCTCTTTTCGCATGGTGTTCCCAAGCCAGGCAAGCGGAACACTCTGATCCTTCGCGTGCTCGGCTTCCAGATAACTCAACGGCCATTTGTAGCGTCTGTTGAAATGTGACTCGTACCCGATGGCACCGCAAGCAAACGGGTAATCCATCCAGGATTGGAGACGGGGTGCCGTATGCGATCGATGCGCTGTCGATCCCATCGTCTGTAATTCGTACGGTGAGCAAGTATATGGGATATCAGGCGGGACGATGGGAAAAGCAGATCGCGTTGTGGCTCAAACGCCACATGGGACGAAACAAGGAATACTGGATTCGCTCTTCAAGAGAGCAATTGCCGCTGTGAGGAGGACGCCTTGCCCTCAAAAGCGGGGGGCCCCGGCTCGGCTCCGCCCCGGCCGTAAGGGGTTCGACGGTACTTATTCAGCTCCTTTGCTTCCTAAACTGTCTATGGATGGCGGCTGCCTGAATAAACCACATGACGCCGAATAAGCCAACGAACAAGCGAACAAATGGGGCCGGCGATTCGATGTTCGGTCGCCAGAAATTTGGATTAAAAGACTCCGCCATCAAGAACGCTCCCAGTCCATAGGAAACGATGAGACGAATTTGATTTTGAAGTCTTCTCATTCGAGTATCTTCTCTCATAGGACGGGGACAACTATAAGGGGCCTCAATCTCAAACTTTACCATTACCGATTGGATAGATGAATTGACTTGCTAAGCGAATTGCCGTTTGATAGGAGTGCGACAAGCAGGACGATCGGCAGACTGACAGCGAGGAGATGCAGATGAGCGCCATAATTCCCCAAGCGCAACCGCTAGCCCAATTGGATCAATGGGATGATTTCGTCGAAGGCCGTTACCGGGAGGGCAAGTCGGAGGCGGAATTTCGCGTCTACGATGCCGCCGCGACACCCGGAGTCGCGGAGTTCTACCGCCTGAACCATGAAGGGCAAACGGTCGCATATGTCCTTGGGAAAGAGAAGGAGTACTTCGGCCTCAACAAGGGGTTGAAGACGGTATGGGAAGCGGCGGAGTTTCTGAACACGCTGGTGGACGACAGCGATCCGGATACGGATTTGACCCAGATCGAACACCTGATGCAGACCTCGGAGGCGATCCGCCGGGATGGGCATCCACGGTGGATGGTGCTGACCGGGTTTCTGCACGATCTTGGAAAGTGCTTGTGCCTCTATGGAGAGCCGCAATGGGGCGTGGTGGGCGATACGTTTCCGGTGGGGTGCGCGTGGTCCGATGCGATTGTGTTTCCGGAATACTTTGCGAAGAATCCGGACAAGCAGGTGCCCGAGTACCAAACCAAGTATGGAATTTATGAGCCAAACTGCGGGCTTGAGAACGTGCATATGTCATTCGGGCACGATGGCTACATTGCGGAAGTGATGAAGCCGTACCTGCAGATTGAGGCGCTTTATATGCTGCGCTTCCACTCGTTTTATCCGTGGCATCGTCATGGGGCGTATGACCACCTGGCGAATGAGCAGGACCGCGCAATGCTGGAGTGGGTGCTGAAGTTCAATCAGTACGATCTGTATTCGAAGGGGCACGCCAAGCCGGATGTGAAGCAGTTGAAGCCTTATTACGATGAGCTGTTCGCGGAGTTTCTGCCGGAGAAGATTGCCTGGTAGCGAATTGAGACGGGAATGGAAATGGCCGCCGGAGGGACTTCCTCGGCGGCCATTCGTTTTTTCAGGATCGTGGTCAGTTCCCGGTCTGGAACTTCTCCTGGGTAGCGAGCCAGGTATCGAGCTGAGGCTCCTGCAGGTTGCGCAGTTCGATGCAGCCGTTGATTCGCTCGATGGCGTGTTTGAGAGCAGCGCCGGAGGCGGCCACCTGGTGGGCAGAGAAAAAGCCTTGTACGCTGTCCCGACCTGACTCGGAGCAGAAGCTGCCCGCGGAACCCACGAGGATGCTGCCCATCTCGGTGGTCAGCTGGGCTTGCACTTTGTCCCAATGGCTTTGGATGAATTTCCAAGCCTGCTCGCGGGATTCCCCGACTTGAAGGGCAATGGCGAGCTGGATTGCGACATCCTGGTTGCGCACCTTGCCGGAGACGTCGTAGTTGAGAGCCCGCTCAATGAGCGCAGGGTTTTCAAACTGGGCGAGCAGGTGGAGGGCGCCAATCTGTAACTCGGGGTTGGTTGAGGTTTCGTAGACCTTTTGCAACTGATCGAAGAGAGCGGAGTCGCCATTGCGAGCGGCGATGGCGAGAGCGGCTTGCCCCAGCGTGGCATCGACGGAGCCTGGATCGACGACGTACTTTTCCGCGATGTCACGGGCTTGGGAGAGGACGAGCGGATCCTTGCCGTAGTAGCCGAGTACTTCGAAAAGGTGAGCGCGCAACTCGCGCGTGTCGGGCGAATCGGAGTCGCTGGGCGGGCCAAGTTTGGCATACTCCGGCGCAAACGTGTCACGAATCCATGCGGAGAGCGCAGCCTTTTCTTCAGGAGTAGCGGCCGCCCGGTCGTAGGTTGCGTCTACTCCGCTGAGAGCGGCTGAGATGACCTCTGCATTGGAGTCGGCTTTGACGGCGGCGACCAGATTCAGGTAATTGCCGACGGAGGTCTTGTTGGCGCGCACCTGCGCCCATTCGTCGCCAATGAGGCTGATGCGCTCGGTGGGCACGAGGCCCGATTCGACATGCGCAACCAGGTTTGCGTAGATGCTGGGGGGATAGGCAGCGCGGTAATAGCCCGTGCCGCCGGCGTTGGCAAAGAGGAGGGAGGCGGCGGGAATTTTGAGCTTGGATTCAGAAGGCGTGAGAAGCTGGCAGTCCTGGCTCTCGGTGCCAGAAACGGACGCCTGCAACGAAGCTTCGCCGGTTTTGAAGCAGACGGGGAGGGTCCATTTCTGTGCGGCATCAGGCTGGATGCTGGGGGTCAGAAAGAAGCGCTTCTGATCGACGGAAACCTTTCCTTTGGCGGGCTCACTGAATGTGAGGACCGGCACACCGGGCTGCGCGACCAGTGAATCCATGATCTTGTCGACGGGCTTGTGGCTGGCCGCGGTTTCAGCGTTCCAGAAGTCCTCGGCGGTCGCATTGCCATAGAGGTGCGCGGAGAGATAGGCATGCACGCCCTTGCGGAAGGTCTCGGCGCCAACGTAATTCTCGACGGAGAGCAGAACGTCGCTGGCCTTGCCGTAGGCGATGCCATCGAATGCCTCATTGATTTCAGCGGGCGTGTCAGCTTTGGCGCGAATGGCGCGGGTGGTGGGCGCCGCGTCGATGTTGAGGGTGCCATCTTCATCCAAAGCCACGGATTGCGGGATGTTCCACTCGGGGTGCATGGCGGCGACGGACTTGTTCTCCATCCACGTAGCGAAGCCCTCATTCAACCAAACGTTGTTCCACCACTGCATGGTGACCAGGTCGCCGAACCACTGGTGGGCCATTTCATGGGCAATCACCAGGTCCACTTCCTGCCTGGCGGCAACGGAGGCTGTTTTGGGCTCAAGGAGAAACGCGGTTTCGCGAAAGGTGATGGCGCCGAAGTTTTCCATGGCGCCTGCCTCAAAATCGGGGATGGCGATGAGGTCGAGTTTCTTGAGCGGGTAGGGAATGCCGAAGTAGGCGTTGTAGTAGTGGAGCACGGATTTTGCAACTTCAAGCGCGTAGGGGGTGAGCGCAACCTTATCCGGCGTGGCGCAGGAGCGGATGGCGACACCGTCTGATTCGCCCTTGGTGCATTGGAAGTCACCGACCAGGAAGGCGACGAGATAGGTGGACATCTTCGGCGTGGTGAGGAACGTGAGGGTGTGCTTGTCGGCACCGGGGCCGGGAGTGTCAGAGACGATGGGGCTGTTGGAGATGCCGGTGTCGCCGGCGTCAACGACGAGAGTGATGGCGTAGGTGGCCTTGAAGGCCGGCTCGTCGAAAGAGGGGAAAGCGCGGCGCGCATCGGTTGGTTCGAATTGGGTGACGGCGTAGCTGCGATGATCGCCCTTGGAGAGATAGAAGCCGCGCAGTTCGTTATTGAGCATACCGGTGTAGTGAATGTGGAGAGTGGCATCGCCGGCGGGCAGGGTATCGGGGACGGTGATGGTGGCCTGCTGCTTGTCGTTGTCGAGCTTGACGGTGGCGGTTTGCTCTTTGCCTGATGCCGTGACGGTGACGGACTGGAATGCGATCTCGGCGGAGTTAAGAGTGATGGCGCTGGCCGGCTCTTTCAGGGTCACGTCAATGGATTCATCGCCAGTGAAGGTAGCGCCTTTGAGGTCGGGCGCGAGGGTCAGCGTGTAGTGCTGGGGAACGACGGTCGTGGGGAGGCGCTGGGCGTGGAGTGATTGAGCGGAGATCGATACAAGACATGCAAATGCGGCGACGGCAAAGGCCGCGCGCAATGAAGGGGAGCCGGAACTGAATTTCATTTAATCCTCTTGAAGTTGAGTACAGATTCTAAGACGCGGCCTGCTGGCGTGTTCTACGCATCGCGGAGCTTGAATTGCAATAGCAAGCACCCCAGAGTCGGTTGCGAGCCTTCCATACAATTGTAGGCCAGCAAGGGCTTGGAGAAGGTGCGTGGCTGGTTCGGGATGAGTTCCAGACCAGTCAGGGTTCTTCCTAAGCTGAGGAGCTTCGGTCGCGGCGAATCGTCTTTATCGCCGGCTATTACACCGGCCACCATGCGTTCAAGCGCTGTCATCCTGAGCGACCGGAGGGAGCCGAAGGATCTGCGGTTGCACTTGCGCCGCTTGCTTCGGGATGCTTCTTTGGCAGGAGGGAATCGAGGAGCAGGAGGCAGGCGCCGGTGACGATGGAACTGTCGGCTACGTTGAAGTCGGGCCAATGGTAGGAGAAGATGTGGAGTTCGATGAAGTCGACGACAGATCCGTAGACGATGCGGTCGTGGACATTGCCGAGCGCGCCCGCAAAGATGAGGGCCAAAGCGACGGTTGTAATGTTGATGCGATCGCCGAACCGCACCAGGGCGACGAGAACGACCAAGGCGGCGAAGATCGAGAAGGCAATCAAGCCCCAGCGGACCGCATTGGGCGAAGCCGAGTCGGCAAAGAGGGAGAAAGCCGCGCCTTCGTTTGTCCAATGAGTGATGCGGAGAAAATGAGGAACGACGGGGATGGCTTCGCCCAGGGGGATGCGCGCGGCGACCAGCGTCTTGCTGAGGCGGTCGGCAAGAATCACAAGCGCGGAGATGAGCAGCAGCCAGGGCAGGCGGCGGGGTACGGGAAGGCTCACTGAGCGGCCTCCCCCGATTCGGGATGCGGCGGGGCGATGCCCATTTCAGTCAACGCACCCTGGCAGCGGGTGCAGACGTCTTTCCAGATGCCGTAATCGGATACCTTAGGCATGAAGTTCCAGCAGCGCGCGCATTTGTGGCCGCTGGCGGGGAAAGCCACGATGGTGAAAGCCGTCGATTCCGATGCGGGGCCTTCGGTGACGGTGACTCCCGAGACGTTGATGATCTCCTTGAGTCCCGCGGCGTGACGGCGCAGGAGAGCGAGCAACTCGCCGGATGCGGTGATTTCAATATCGGCTTCGAGGCCCTTGCCAATACGCTTATCCTGACGAGCTGCTTCGAGGATGCGAAGAGCCTCATCGCGGACGCCAAAGATCTGCTTCCACTCGTCGAGGAGCGGAGCGGGATCTTCGGAGAAGACTTCGTCGGGTCTCGGGAAAAGCGCAAGGTGGACGCTGGCTTCGCGGCCTTCGACGACGGGCAGATACTCCCATACCTCATCCGCAGTGAAAGTGAAGATTGGCGCCACCAGGCGGACGAGGGCTTCGGTGATTTGCCAAAGGACGGTTTGCGCGGAGCGGCGGGCGTGGCTCGAGGGCGCAAAGGTATACATGCGGTCCTTGAGCATGTCGAGGTAGAAGGAACTGAGGTCGACAATGGCGAACTCATTCACGGCCTGGTAGACGCGATGGAACTCGAAGGCCGCGTACCAGTCGAGGATTTTCTCAGTGAGGTCGCGGGTGCGGGCGAGCATGTAGCGGTCGATCGGCAAAAGATCGGCCTCGGGAATACGGTCGCGAACGGCGTCGAATTCATGCAGATTGCCGAGGAGGAAGCGGAAGGTATTGCGCACCTTGCGGTAGAGTTCGGCACAGCGCTGCATGAGGTTTTCGCTGGCGGCCATGTCTTCGCGGAAGTCGATTGACGCGACCCAGAGACGGACGATTTCTCCGCCGAGGCGTTCGGCAATGTCAACGGGGTCGACGCCGTTGCCGAGGGACTTGGACATGGCGCGGCCCTGCTCATCGAGGGTCCACCCGGCGGTGGCGACGTGAGAATAGGGCGCACGGCCGCGAAGGGCAACCGAGGTGAGGAGCGAGGAGTGGAACCAGCCGCGGTGCTGGTCGCCGCCTTCGAGATAGAGGCACGAGGTGCCTTCTTCGTTTTCGAATTCCTTGTATGGTTCCCTGAGATCAGGATCGGACTCGAGGACGGCGAACCAACTGACACCGGAGTCGAACCACACGTCGAGAATGTCGGTTTCCTTGCGGAATTTCGTTCCGCCGCAGTGACTGCACGCGGTCTCGGGGGGCAGGAGCACCTCATTCGCGGTGGTATGCCAGGCTTCAATCCCTTTGCGCTGAAAGAGGTTGACGATCTTGCGGTTGAGCGCGGGATCGAGGATGGGCTTCTGGCAGTTTTCGCAGAGGAAGACGGCAATGGGCACACCCCAGATGCGCTGGCGACTGATGCACCAGTCGGGCCGTGTGGCGATCATGTTGGTGATACGCTCTTTGCCCCATGCCGGGTCCCAGATGACCTTATCGATCTCTTCAATGGCCAATTGGCGATAGGTGGTCTCAGTTCGATCGGCGCGCAGGACCGGGGTATCGAGGCCGATGAACCACTGCTCAGTGGCGCGGTAGATGATCGGATGGTGACAGCGCCAGCAGTGAGGATAGGAGTGCTCGAGATCAGAGGAGGCAAGCAGGGCGCGGCGCTCCTCAAGCATGGCGACGATGATGGGATTGGCAGCCCAGACCTTGAGGCCATCGAAGGGGGGCGGGGTGGCGTAGGGCCACGCAGCGGTGTCGACGAAGATCCGGCCCGACGCGTCAACGCGGCAGGACTGGTCAAGGTTGTAGCGCAGGCCGGTATAAAAGTCGTCGGCGCCGTGGGAGGGCGCGGTGTGAACGGCTCCGGTACCCTGGTCGGCAGTGACGTAGCTGGCAAGGACTCCGAGGATGGTGCGTTCGAGGAACGGGTGCTTGAAGGTGACGCGCTCGAGCTTTGCGCCCTTGAAACGGGCCAGCTCTTCTGTCGCGCCAAGCTGGCAGGCGGCGATGACGGAGGGGGCGAGTTCGGCAGCGACGATGTAGACCGGGCCGGGCTTGTCAGGCGAATCCCCAGCGGTAGCGAGCGCCACGTAGTCGAAGTCGGGATGAAAAGCGACCGCCATGGACGCTGGTAGGGTCCAGGGGGTGGTGGTCCAGATGATCGTGTAGACTTCGCGACCGGCAATGGCCGGGTCGATGGCCGCTGCGTCAGACGTGAGCTGGTAGCGGACGTACACCGAGGGACTGGTGTGCATCTCGTACTCGACCTCCGCCTCGGCCAGGGCGGTGCGGTCGTGGATGCACCAGTAGACGGGCTTGAGGCCGCGATAGACGAAGCCCTTCTCAAGGAAGCCGTAAAAGGCTTCAAGGGTGCGGGCTTCATAGTCCCGCGACATGGTTTTGTAGGGGTTGTCCCAGCGGCCAAAGACGCCGATGCGCACAAATTGCGAGGTCTGAAGGTCAATATACTTTTGCGCGTAGGCCCGGCATGCGTCCAACACCTCTGGAGCGGGCATTTCGAGCTTCTTGCGGCCAAGCTGCTCATCGACCTTGATCTCGATGGGCAGGCCGTGGCAATCGTAGCCGGGGACGTAGGGAGCATCGAACCCGGCCATGGTTTTAGACTTGACGACGAAATCCTTAAGGCCCTTGTTGAGCGCGTGCCCGAGGTGAATGGGCCCGTTGGCGTAGGGAGGGCCGTCGTGAAGCAGATAGACAGGACGGCCCTGGCCAGCCTTGCGGAGCATGTCATGGAGGCGAAGCGAGGCCCACCGAGCCAGTCGAACTGGTTCATTCTGCGGCAGATTGGCCTTCATTGGGAAGACGGTTTTTGGCAAGGTCAGTGTCGCCTTCAACTCCGGCGCTGGAGACATCGTCACTCCTGGGATGTTGCGAACTTGTTCAATGGTTAGTGTAAATGTTGGGAAAAGAATTTTCCGGTAACAAGTACTGTTGGCTGTCGTCTATTGTTTATGAGAACCCCGGCCTCCCGGTTCTATGAGACTCTGGAGGAGACAAAGCATTACCGACAGGGCACAAGCTTGCAGACAAGCGAGGGCAGTGTCGAGCATAATGGAGAGATGGACCTGGAAGCGAAGGGGCTCCCGGCGGAGCAAGCGCAGCCAACAGGGCCAGCAGCAAATATGGGAAACAATCTACTGACCCAGCAAGAATCGGATACGGAAGCTGCCGTGCCTTCGCCAGCGGGGCACGAACTCGACGCTTTTCTGGGGAAAGCGTTTGAGGAAAAGCCCCTGTGGACAGATCTCTACGAGAACATCCGGGACTTCTTCTTTCCCCCCAAGCTGCCGCCTCTGCAATTGACATCGACACCGATCCCGGTTCCGGACCGAATGGCGGTGCCGCGGAATCCAGTTGCGATCGGGATCTCGACGACGATCAACATCGGCATTCTCTTGTTTGCCATTTGGCTGGGCATCAAGACCGTCGTCAATATTGTGAAGCCGCCGGTGACCGCAACCACTGTTGATGTGGGGAACTTTGACCTGAAAGCTCCGAAGGCCGGTAAGGCTGCGGGAGGCGGCGGAGGCGGCGGTGCGCACGATATCGTCGATCCCATTAAGGGCAAGCTACCGCCACGCATGAAGGACCCGATTACGCCCCCCATGGTTCCGATGCTGGATAAGCCCAAGCTGGCGGTGCCGTCGGCCATCAATGTACAAGAGAATATTCAGTTGCCCGACAATCCGAACCTGCCGACGATCGGCGTGACCAGATCCCCGAACGTGGCGCTTGCTTCGAACGGCCAGGGCGGCGGAAGCGGGATGGGAACGGGCTACGGGGGCGGATTGGGTTCAGGTACCGGCAACGGGTTTGGACCGGGACGCGGCGGAAACACGGGCGGCGGTCTCTACCAGATAGGTGGCGGTGTTTCGGCCCCGGTGCCGATATTCCAGCCGGAGGCGGAATTCAGCGACGAGGCGCGCCGGGCGAAGTACCAGGGTGTGTGCCTGATCTCGCTGATCGTGGACGCGCAGGGCAATCCGCAGAACCCGCGGGTGATTCGAGCGCTGGGCATGGGGTTGGATGAGAAGGCCCTCGAAGCGGTGCGGAAATACAAATTCAAGCCCGCGATGAAGGATGGCAGAACGCCGGTGCCTGTCATGATCACCATCGAGGTGAACTTCCGCCTGTATTAAGCTAAGGTTCTTGAGCGTGGGCGAAGCGCATCGACGCTTCGCCCTTGATTTTTTGATGTCAATACTTTTTTCTCGACGCCCTGCCCAAGTCTCTGAAACTGCACGTCCCAATCGCCGCTTCTTTTTGCAACCTATTTCCCTGATCCCGCTAAACTAGAGGCTTCCAGTGCATGTTCGAGCCCAAGGCCTCTTCGCTCCCCACTCTCGATGAGCCGGCCCGGATGGTTAGTGCAGTCAAATGTGCCTAAAGGCGCCTAAACGACACCGATATGCATAGCAAAAACGAGCAAAAGCGACCAAAAATGCCCTCCACAAAACAGCTAAGTTGAACTCCTCGAACGAGATGCCGACAAGATCCCGTCCCACGCATTTTTTGAGCTGTGAAACTGTGAAGCTGTGAAACTGCGGAGCTCTGTACCGCGCTCAAATTCAAATGGCCCTTGCGAGTCGGAATCAATCGATTTACTTCACCGCATCCGGCTGCTTCGCTGTGTTAATCTTCGCTGTTCTTCGATCGAAGGGGATGGCGATGGGGATATGCATGGCACGATGGGCGGCGGCCCTTTTGGTGGCAGCGGGTTTGGCGGGGATGGCTGCGGCGCAGACGGACTACCCGTTTCGCGATTCAAAACTGAGCGATGAACAGCGGATTGCCGACCTTTTGGGACGGCTGACCATTGAAGAGAAGATTGACCTGATGTCAGACCACCCGAAGTTTCCACGGCTTGGGCTTGTGTTTTCGGGCCAGGTGGAGGGCCTCCACGGGCTGGCGCTGGGCGGACCCGGCGACTGGGGTGGACGAGGGAGGCAGCCGCTGCCTACAACAACATTCCCACAGGAAAAGGGACTGGGCGCGACCTGGGACCCGGAGCTGCTTAAGAAGATTGCGTCGCTTGAGGGTTACGAAGCCCGCTACGACTATCAGAATCCTGTGTTTGACAGGGGCGGAGTGGTGGTGCGCGCCCCCAACGCCGACCTGAGCCGCGACCCGCGCTGGGGGCGGACAGAGGAGTCGTATGGCGAAGACCCTTACCTGGTGGGAACGCTGACCGTGGCGTTTGCGCAAGGGCTGCAGGGCCCTGATCCGAAGCACTGGCAGGCGGCGTCGCTGATGAAGCATTTTCTGGCCAACGAGAACGAGAATGGCCGCACGCACACGTCGTCCGACTTTGATGAACGGCTGTTTCGCGAGTACTACTCCGTGCCGTTCCGGATGGGGTTTGAGGAAGGCGGTTCGCGCGCGGTGATGGCGGCTTACAACTCGTGGAACGGCATTCCCATGATGATTCATCCGGTTCTGAAGGACGTGATGATCAAGGAGTGGGGCAACGATGGGCTCATCTGCACCGATGGCGGCGCGTTGGTGCTGCTGATCACTTCGCACAAGAGTTTTCCTGACAAGGAACATGGCGCGGCGGCGGCGGTGAAGGCGGGGATCAATCATTTTCTCGATACTTACAAAGACGACCTGGCGAAGGCGTTCAAAGACGGCCTGGTGACCGAAGCGGATATGGATGCCTCGCTGAAGAATCTCTTGAACGTGTATCTGAAGCTTGGCGAGATGGACCCGCCGGGAGTGGATCCTTACGAGAAGATTGGGAGCGAGAGCGATGGGGCGGCGCCACCATGGGAGCGCGCATCGAGCAGGGAACTGGCGCGCACGGCGACGGACGAGTCGATTGTGCTGTTGAAGAATGAAGGCAACACGCTTCCTCTGGATCGAACGAAGTTGAAGACGATTGCGCTGATCGGGCCATGGATCGACCAGGTCCTGTTGGACTGGTACAGCGGAACGCCGCCGTACTCGGTGAGCATACTGGACGGGATTCGCGAGGCCGCCGGACGGGACGTCAAAGTTCTGTTTGCCGATGGGTCTGATCCGGCGGAGGCCGCGGCGCTGGCAAGCAAGGCCGATGTGGCGATCGTGGTGGTGGGCAACCACCCTGAGTGCAATGGGGGATGGGACCAGTGCGCCACGCCTTCAAACGGCAAGGAAGACGTGGATCGCAAGACGATTGTGCTGGAGCAGGAGTCGCTGGTGAAGCAGGTATTTGCGGCGAATCCGCACACGATTGAGGTGCTGCGGTCGAGCTTTCCGTATGCCATTGTGTGGAGCGAGCAGAACGTGCCGGCGATTGTGCACATGGTGCATAACAGCCAGGAAGAGGGACACGGGCTGGCCGATGTGCTGTTTGGCGACTACTCGCTCTCGCCGGCAGGGCGGCTGACACAGACCTGGCCCACCGGCGATGCGCAGTTGCTGCCCATGATGGACTACAACCTGCTGGATGGGCGGACGTACATGTACAGCAAAGAAAAGCCGCTTTACCCGTTTGGCTACGGTCTCAGCTATACGACGTTTGCCTATGAAGGCATGAGCCTGAGCGCGCCGACGATGGGTGCCGATGGCGACGTGCAGGTGACGGTGAAGGTGAAGAACACGGGAACGCGCGCCAGCGATGAGGTCGTCGAGATGTATCTGCAGCATCTGGGTTCGGACGGCAAGGGCTCGGCAGTGGGGCGGCCTCGGATTGAGTTGAAAGGCTTCAAGCGGGTGCGGATCGACGCTGGCGCGGAGCAGGACGTGACATTGCCGCTAAAGGCACGCGACCTGGCGTATTGGAATACGCCCGACCACGCCTGGAAGGTGGAGAAGGAACAGGTGCGGGTGCTGGCGGGCGGGTCGAGTGACAAGCTGCCGGTGCAGTCGGTTGTCGAGGTCACGGAGAGCAGGGAGTTCAAGCCGTAAGATCGTGGTGGCCAAGAGAGCAACGCCCCAGAAGGCGGCTTTGATCCTCTAGCCCTGCGAAATCATGCGCCTTTCCAGAGGAGCTTCAGGATATATGAGCTGTCCTTTTCTGACCTTCAGGAACGGAGTCAGAAGATGCCTTGCAGCAACGGTACGGCTCATAATATCCCGCACGATCCATCCCTTCTTAGTCAATGCGTCACCAATAAGGGAGCGGTGGCAGCGCCACGGAACCGCTTCAGCGCACATCATCGCGGTTTCTCTCGCATTTGCGATTTGAATGAGTAATTCCAATCCTTCTGAAAACTCTGGGGTCGCCATGTAATCCGCGAATCCTCGGAATGAAGCATTTCGCCAGCCGAGACTCGGCGAGTCCTTTCTTGCATGGCGTAGTCCGCCGAGTTCTTTAATGTGGGTGTAGCTTATATGTCTCAGCTGCAAGGAATGCTCCAGCACATCGGCATTAAACTGAGGATTGTGCCGCGACCGAGGTATTGATCTGACATCGACAATTCCCCTGACGCCATGCGCACGTAATAATTCCACAAATTCATCGATCGATCTTGTCGAATGACCGACCGTAAAGATACAGGGTTTTTTCATACCTCCACCTCTTTTTTGAGCAGAGACAACAGTTGAGAACGTTCGAAATATTGGATGTCAATCTGGCTGGGAAGAACGCGAAGTTGTTGAGACCCGCGGTGAGTGGAGTTACAGTGTTTTCAGGGACGACACCGATGGAGCCTGATGCGATGAGCGCGGCAAGCAGATTACCGGCCCTTGCGCAGCCAGTATCCGCGCCGCTTACCCGCGCCGCGATTTTCTTGGTCGCGACGCTCAACGCGGGCTCGGAGCATCGCGCCACAATGCGCTCGTTCTGCGGTGACCTCGCCTCGCTGGTGCGCGCGGTTAATTTTCGCGACCTGGAAGGAGGGCTTTCCTGCGTCGTCGGATTTGGATCGGAAGCATGGGACCGCCTCTTCGGGCCGCCGCGGCCGGCAGAGCTGCATCCGTTCCGGGAGATTCGTGCCGGAACGCGCCACGCGGTGTCCACGCCGGGCGACTTGCTTTTCCACATCCGCGCCAAGCGGATGGATCTGTGCTTCGAGCTTGCCACCCAGTTTATGGCGCGGATCAAAAGTGCCGTGTCACCGGTGGACGAAGTGCAAGGCTTCCGGTACTTCGACGACCGTGATCTCCTGGGCTTCGTCGACGGGACAGAGAACCCCATGGGTACGGCCGTTACCGACGCCGTGCTCATCGGCGAGGAGGATGCTGCCTTCGTCGCCGGTAGCTACGTCATCGTGCAGAAATATCTCCACGATCTTGACGCATGGAATGCTCTCTCCACGGAGGCGCAGGAACGCATCATCGGCCGCCAAAAATTGTCGGACATCGAATTGGACGATTCCGTTAAACCCACTTCAGCACATAACGCGCTCACTACAATCGTTGAGGATGGGAAAGAGATCAAGATCCTGCGCGACAACATGCCCTTCGGCCGACCCGGGCAGGGTGAATTTGGCACCTATTTCATCGGTTACAGCCGTTCGCCCCGCACTATCGAGCAGATGCTCGACAACATGTTCATCGGCCGGCCGCCCGGCAACTACGACCGCCTGCTCGATTTCAGCCGCGCTGTCACCGGGAACCTGTTCTTCGTACCGTCGGCTACATTTCTGGAGAACGTGACCGAAGACCAACCTGTAGTTACGGAACCCCCTGCACCGGCTGCCGCGGCCGCACCCTCTCCATCCATTCCATCGGTGCGCGACGGTTCGCTGGGCATTGGTTCCCTTAAAGGAGAAATGCAACATGAATAATCTCCATCGCGAGCTTGCCCCCATTTCCGATTCGGCATGGGCTCAGATCGAAGAGGAAACATCACGCACGCTCAAGCGCTACCTCGCCGGAAGGCGCGTCGTCGACGTGCAGGGCCCGACAGGCACCGGCCTCTCTGCAGTCGGCACCGGCCACCTGCGGACGATCACCGCACCGGCGGAAGGCATTGTCGCGAGGCAGCGTGAGGTGAAGGCGCTGGTCGAGCTGCGGGTTCCGTTCGACCTCGATCGCCAGTCGATCGACGACGTCGATCGTGGCGCGAACGACGCGGACTGGCAACCGGCGAAGGATGCCGCGCGACAGATCGCTTTTGCCGAGGACGCCGCCATATTCGAGGGCTATGCCGCCGCCGGAATTGGGGGCATCCGTGAAGGGACTAGTAACCCGATCATGACGCTGCCCGCCGACGTACGGGAGTATCCCGATGCCATTGCACATAGTTTGAGCCAGTTGCGCCTCGTTGGTGTGAACGGCCCCTACTCGGTGCTGCTCGGCGCCGACGCCTACACCGAACTTGCCGAAACCAGCGACCATGGATATCCGGTGCTGGAACACGTCAAGCGGCTTGTGAAGGATCAAATCATTTGGGCGCCCGCCATTGCCGGCGCTTTCGTCTTGACCACGCGTGGCGGCGATTTCGATCTTCATATCGGCCAGGACGTCTCCATCGGTTATCTGAGCCATACCGACGCCGCTGTGCGGTTGTATCTGCAGGAGACGTTCACGTTCCTGCTCCTCACCAGCGAGGCCGCCGTGGCGCTGGCTGCTCCGGCGAAGAAGAAGCAGACCTGAGGCAGACTCCTCGTCGCTGCAGGCTTCAATCTTGGCTTCGTCTATATATTTTTGACTTGATTTAAGTGGTGCGCCCGGAGAGATTCGAGCTCCCGACCTACTGATGCTGGGTCAGCGTACCTATGCTTCGCAACGTCGAGATTGCCGATCCCCGTTTTTCGATTCATTGATGGGCAAGAGTCCGTGGATAGTACTTGATCGTCAAACCGTCTTCTGGCGTACCTGAATTTCCAAGGAATTGTACTTTTCGTCCTTTGATACGGTAGTCCGGTTCAGGCATCAACAGAACTCCCTCGTAAACCTCAACACTCCCTGGAATCGGTTCCTGTTCCAGCGTCGCTTCCAACATCACCCCATCTTTCGTCTCGCCCACCCTTCGGACACGATCCCAGTTTTTGCGGTTGAAAACCTCGATCCGCTTGCTCTTAAAGAAGACCTCCATCTGGTCGGAGAGTGTCTCCACCTTTTGCTTCAGCTCCCCGACCGAGGCCTTCACACCGGCGATCTCCACAGATTCAACATGCAAATCAAGGCGAGACCATGCCAGGAGAGCAATCGCGCCAACCGCTAAAACAATGTACGCATGTCGTGTCGTCTCACTAAATTCGCGCACAAACGGGAAACGTCGCTCAAAGATTGTACGGAGGACTCCACAAAATACGATGACGAAGAGAATGAGGGAAAACCACTGAGCCGCTGTCTTCATGTTCTCTTTCACGCACGATGGAATGACTGAAAAAGTCTAAGCCCAAAACGCTCGGGCCAAATTCTTTACCCGATTTTGTTTTCAGATAAGCCACTGGCCGCGATCCATGCCAAGAAATCACGTCCATTTCGATTGATTCCGTAAACGTCTTGCTCAGAGTTGTGGGCTATGACTCCCTGGTGGAGCAGAAATCCTCGCCAGTCTTCATAAGAGTAATTGTCATAGAACTTTCGAAACTTCCTTTTTGCCCGTTCGTAGAACTCCCGCATCTCGGTGTCGGTTTTCACCGGACCTGTATTCAGGGACTTGAGCAGTGAAATCTGGCTCCCAAAAATGAGGCGGTAGAGTGTTTCCGCCGCCGCGACCGCCTGGTTATAGGCTAGGTTTCGAATCAGGATTTCTGTCGTCTCCGGCGCACCAAGTTCGAAATGCATCCGTGTCAAGTGAGTCCGAATCATCTCCTCGCGAGCTTGGACGACCGCGATGTTCTTGCCGAAATCGAGCATTTCTTGCCGGGCGACTTCATCAACCGGCTCAGTGGCAGCTTGGATCGGGAGGATCGCGGTATTTGTTGCAAGGTCGCCGCCTGCGGCTTCGCCAGCGGGTGCACTTAGCAATCCTGCCTTAGGTACATCGGCTCCTTTTGTCTGCTCGATTGCGGTGTCGCCGGTTTGGGCCTCGAAGGCCGTCTCACCGTGCTTCAAGGTGAGGTGTGTCAGGCGGGCCAGCACCGCCGAAATGCGACGCTTAAAGAGGAGGGCGAGAACAATAATCGCAACCGGCCAGCTGAAAATACGCTCCACGACCGTCGTTATGATTGCTTTCCAAAAATCGATCACGGGAGAAGTCTACTCGATCCATGTCGTAGCCGCGTCGAACCGCTTTCCTGAATAAAAGGGAAAACGGAAATCACTTTAAATGGTGAGATCAACTCCGCTGACACAGAGTAGGTATTTTAGCTGAGGTCTTGTTGTAAGTTATTGATTTTATGGTGCGCCCGGAGAGATTCGAACTCCCGGCCTTCTGGTTCGTAGCCAGACGCTCTATCCAGCTGAGCTACGGGCGCACACAGGTGATTCCCAGCAGAACCTTTGACAGATTAACAGGGTTTGGGAGGTGGTGCAATTGATCACCCCACGCACGAAGACCAGTCCGTGGGGACCCGGATGACCACCCCACAGACGCCGGAAGATCACCCAGGAGCTTGTCAGGCTGCGGGAGCAGGCTCGGGGGCGGGCTGCGGCGGAATGAGCGACAGCTCTTCTTCGATGTCCAAACCGGCCTGGCGCACCAGCTTGGCGACGGCGGCTGCGTTCAGACGGGTGGCGTCGTACTCCACGCGCACGGTGTGGGCAGCATGATCGAAGAGGAGTTGGCGAATGCCGTAGACTTCGCGGGTGTCGGCCAGCGCGAAGATTGCAGCCTCAGTCGGCGGCGTGATGTAACGAAAGAGAATGTCCACCGTGGTCATACAAGGATGATAACAAGCGACGCGGCTCAGAGGCTCTTGAGGTATTCGCGAATCTCGGGATCGGACCAGTCGGTTTGGCCGACGAATTTGCGGCGGATGACGCCATTGCGGTCGATGATGTAGGTTTCAGGCCACATGTCGGTGTGAAAAAGGGCCGGAGTCGCCTGCCGGGGATCGCGGACGGTAATGAAGTCGACGTGACGGCGGCGAATGAAGCTCGAATAGGAATCGGGGTCCTCATCGATGCTGACGCCCAGGACGATCAAATTCGGGTCGTCATGATGGAGTTGAAGCAAGGAGGGCAGCTCCGCGATGCAGGGCGCGCATTGGCTCCACCAGAAGTTGAGTAGTACGACTTTGCCGCGATAGTTGGCCAGGTGGACCGAGGTGGTTCCGTCGGACACGGTGAAGTCGGGTGCCCGCTGGTAAAGCTGGGCGGGATGCGCACCTCGATTGCATCCCGGAAGAAAGATGATGGGAAGCAAGGCGAGAGGCAGCAAGGCCATCCACGAGAGCCGACGAAGACACCGCATATCCCTATAATACGGAGCGAAAGGGCAATGCGTCATGGGGACAGACAAGCCGGAGGCGGAGGAGAGGTCCGGCGCAAAGCCGTGGAAGCCGGTGCTGGGGCTTTCAGGCGAGCCGGGCGAGCCGCTGGCCGTGCCGGGTCGTGCGGGCACGGTGTATGACCAGCCGGAGCCCGACGAGTTGATGGAGCTTACGGTAATCGTCCCGGCGCGGAATGAGGAGGAATGCCTGGGAGCGTGCCTGCAGTCGCTGGTGGCGCAGTCTGAGGAGATCTTCAAACTGGGGCGCGACTGGGAGTTGATTGTGGTGGACGACCATTCGACGGATCGCACTGGCGAGATTGCGCGCGGCTTTGCCGGGGTTACGGAGATGCAGGCCGACGAGCTGAAGCCGGGTTGGACGGGGAAGGCGAACGCTGTGTGGACGGCAGCGCGGAAGGCGCGGGGGCGGTGGCTGCTGTTTACCGATGCGGATACCTTGCACGAGCCGGGAAATCTGCACCGGGCCATGCACGAGGCCGAGCGGCACAAGGTGGGGATGCTGAGCTATTCGCCACGGCAGATTGTGAGCGGGCTGGCGCAGCGGACGCTGATGCCGCTGGTGTTCAGCGAACTGGCGCTGGCTTATCCTCCGGCCAAAGTATCGGATCCAAATGCGCGGGTGGCAGCTGCCAACGGGCAGTTTCTGCTGGTGGAGCGAGAGGCTTATCGCAAGCTGGGAGGGCACGCCGCGGTGGCGGATCGAGTGCTGGAGGATGTGGAACTGGCCTTTTTAGCCAAACGGCGCAAGGTCGGGCTACGGTTTCGTTATGCAGAGGACGCAGTGGCGACACGGATGTACCGGACGACGGCGGCCATGATGGAGGGCTGGACGAAGAACCTGGCGCTGCTCTTCAACAATGCGCTGGCGACGGCGCTATGGCGGGCCTTGGACATTTTCCTGCTGGTTGGGCTGCCCTGGCTGGCAATTGAGTTGTGGAGCGCGCGGTTTGCGGTGCATTCGCTGGAGTGGCTGGCGGCGGGGTGGGTGCTGCTGCTGCTGTGGGCGCGCAACCTGATCCGATACTACTGGCGGGTTGCGAAGTCGAATTTTCCGGCGGTAGATTGCGCTTTGTCGCCGCTGGGATTGCCTTTATTTGTGTGGTTGCTCTACCAAAGCTGGTTCCAGCATCGGATTTTGAAGCGAGTAAGCTGGAAAGGCAGGACTTACGCGGGATAGATGGTTGATGGGCCAGGAAATTGGCTGCAAGGATTTCGATGTGGTGGAACGAGCACTGAATCGGATGAAGCAACTTTGGGTTTTGCGGCATCTTGTTGATGAGAGGGATGAATGATCGAACTGACGCGGCGGGCTACTTTCTCCGCCTCGCACTACTACTGGAATGACGCCTGGACTGCCGAGAGGAACGAGCAGGTGTTTGGCCGCTGCGCGAATCGCAATGGGCACGGCCACAATTACACGCTGGAAGTGACAGTGGCCGGCGAACCGGACCCGGTGACGGGCTTCGTGGTGGACCTGAAGTGGCTGAAGGATCTGATTGAGAGGGAAGTGTTGGCAGCCTACGATCATCGCCATTTGAACCTGGAGGTTCCTGAGTTTGCCAAGGCGATTCCGACCACAGAAAACATTGCCATCGCGGCCTGGAAGCGATTGGCGCCGAAGATTGCGGGAGTGGGCGGAGCGCGTCTGAGCCGCGTGAGGATCTACGAAACGCCGGAAGTGTTTGCCGAATACCGGGGAGAGGCATGAAAGCATACTTCGGCCGGCGGTACCAGTTGAGCGCGAGTCACCGTCTGCACACAGATGCGTTGACGGCTGAACAGAACCGGGTCGCGTATGGAAAGTGCAACAACCCTCATGGCCATGGTCACAATTATGTGGTGGAGGTGCTGGCTGGGGGGAAGGTTCATCCCGAGACGGGGATGGTCGTGGACATGGTCGCACTGGATGAAGTGGTGCAAACAATTGTGATGAAGAGGTTTGACCACACAAATCTAAACATGGACCCCTTGTTTCTGAATCAAGTGCCGACGACAGAGAATCTTTGTAGAGCGGTTTTTGGATTGCTGAAGGGCACCCTGCCGGCGGGCGACCTCGAGTATGTGCGGGTGGAAGAGACGGAGAATAATTACTTCCAATACCGTGGTGAGTAACGTTGGAAGTTTCTGAGTTGATTTAAGGCCCGAGAAGAATCCGGACAGTTTTTTAACTGAAGCGATATCCGCGCAGGACGACAGACGAAAGAATCAATACGCTCGGTTCCCCTGGGCGGAGGAGAGATAGGATGGCACACCCGATCGCAGTGAGCAAGCCGGTTCAAAGTGCGGGAATCGATGAAGGGCTGAGCGAGTTCAGCACACAGGAGATGTATCGCGAGATTCTGAGTCGCCTGGGCGAAGACCCGAATCGTGACGGCCTGCAGGCAACACCCGCGAGGGTGGAGAAATCGCTGGCTTTTTTGACCAAGGGCTATAAAGAGGACCCCACCAAGCTCTTACATGGCGCATTGTTCGACGTGGACTACGACGAGATGGTGATTGTGAAAGACATTGAGATGTTCTCGCTGTGCGAGCATCACATGTTGCCCTTTTTCGGCAAGGTGCACGTGGCCTATATACCCAAAGGGAAAGTGATCGGTCTGAGCAAAATTCCCAGACTTGTGGACATGTTTGCGCGACGGCTCCAGGTGCAGGAGCGGTTGACACGGCAGGTCGCGGACGCGATCCAGGAAGCGATTGCACCGCAGGGTGTGGGCGTGGTGATCGAGGCGCGGCACCTGTGCATGATGATGCGGGGCATTGAGAAGCAGCACTCTTCGACGGTGACGTCGGCGATGGTAGGCTGCTTCAGACAAAAGGAGACGCGCTCGGAGTTTTTGTCACTGGTGCGTCAGCCGGGGACCGGTGCACTGTGAGGCCGCCCCGCTCATCTAAAGTAGATAGGTGAACGGACTTCTAGTTATTGATAAGCCGGGCGGCATGACCAGCCATGACGTGGTGAACCGGCTCCGCAAGATTACAGGCGAGCGCTCGATCGGCCACCTGGGGACGTTGGATCCAATGGCTACCGGGGTCCTACCGTTGCTAACGGGCAAGTTTACGCGGCTGGCGCAATATTTCAATTCCGCTGAAAAGTGCTACACGGGAACGATCCGTTTCGGTTTTGCGACGGACACGTATGACGCCGAGGGCGAACTGGTTGGGTGCGCGGTGACGCCGCAATTGACACTGGACGAGGTTCGTGCGGCGGCGACGCGCTTCTATGGAGAGATGGAGCAGATGCCGCCGCCTTTTTCCGCAAAAAAGATCGCGGGAACGCCGGCCTATAAGCTGGCGCGCGCAGGCAAGCCGGTGGAACTGAAGCCGGCGACGATCCGTATTTCTAGTTTTGAGATTACTGAGCTGGAGGGGTGTGAAGCCAGCTTCAGAATGAACATCAGCGCGGGCGGATATGTGCGGTCGGTGGCTCACCAATTGGGGCAAGAACTTGGCTGCGGAGCGCACCTTTGCAGCTTGAGGCGGACGCAGGCTGGGGTGTTTACGCTGACGGATTCGCACACGCTGCAAGAACTGGAATTGCTGAAGGGAAACATCACAGAGCTGGAAGGGATGTGTCTGCATCCGCGCAACCTGCTGCCAAAGATGCCCGCGGTAGCCGGCGATGAAATCGCATTGGGGCGATTACGCAACGGAGCGCAGGCGAATCTGCCTGAGTTTTCGCAGGCAGCCCTGGTGAAGGTTTTCGAAGGACAAAGGGAGCTTGTGGGGATTGCAAAAAGAGTGGCGGGAACGCTGTTTCAGCCGGTTGTGGTGCTGGGGTGAAAACAGCTATCAGGGATCAGTTTGCTTCGTGACGGATTGAGTTTTTCGGCGACGCGAAAGCGGAATTTGCTGATCACCGGCGACTGACCCCTGAACACTATTTCTTCAGCAGCGGCTTGAGTGCGGGGTAGAGCGTCTCTGCAACGATCTGGGCGCCTTTGGCGGTGGGGTGGATTCCGTCAGGCTGGATCGCATTGGGGACATTAACGAGGTTCTTGTAAATCATGGGAACCAAGGCTACGCGGTGTTTGGCGGCAAGATCGCGGAAGACCTGATCGAAGGAGTGGATGTAGTCGGGGCCGTAGTTTGGAGGCAGGGTGATGCCTGCGAGCAGTACCTTGATATGCGCAACTTCGAGTGTGTTCAGAACCGTATCAAGGTTGCGGCGTGTTTGATCGAGGGGCAGGCCGCGGAGACCGTCGTTGCCGCCGAATTCGACGATGACGATGGCAGGGTGAAGGGAAAGTACCTGGGGCAGGCTCTCGACGGCGTCTTTGGTGGTGGCACCGCTTGTTCCCATGTTGACGATCTTGTATTTGTAGCCGTGAGAGTCGAGCTCTGATTGCAGCTTGTCTGGGAAGGCCTGGCCTGGTTGGACGCCGTAGCCTGCTGTAATGCTATCGCCAAAGCAGACCAGGACGGGCTGGATCGCGGCACCAAGCGGACCGGTCAGCAGAAAGAGCCAGAGTGAAACGAGAAGGGTGCCGCGAACGTCCACAAGAACAGTGTATCTGAGCGAGTAGGGCCGGGAGCCGGGCGATGGATTACAAGATGCGGAGGTTGGCGGGTGATTGAAGTTCGGGATGTAAGGAAGTGGATTCAGAATGGCTCGCGGCGAGTGGAGATTTTGAAGGGAATCTCGTTGAGCATTCCGGCCGGCCAGTTTGTAGCCATTGTGGGTGCGAGCGGCAGCGGCAAGAGCACACTGCTGGGGCTGCTGGCCGGACTGGATACGCCGAGCGCCGGCGAGATATGGCTGGACGGAACGCCAATTCATAACCTGGCTGAAACGGAGCTGGCCGCCGTGCGCGGGCGCAAGATTGGATTCGTCTTCCAGTCCTATCAACTGATCCAGACGCTGACGGCGCTGGAAAATGTGCTGCTGCCATTTGAATTGAACATGGAAGGCAATGGACTGAAGCAGGCACGGCATTTGCTCGATGCGGTGGGGCTGGGCGAACGGATGGAGCATTATCCGGTGCAGCTCTCTGGTGGGGAGCAGCAGCGGGTGGCGTTGGCGCGAGCTTTCGTGGTCGATCCGCCGATTGTGATGGCCGATGAGCCGACGGGCAATCTGGACTCCGCGAACGGACGGCTGGTGCTGGATCTGCTGCTGGAACGCAACAGTAAAGCGGGTACCACGCTTGTGCTGGTAACGCACGATGTGGAGATTGCAAGCCGTGCTGACCGCAAGATTGTATTGAAGGATGGGGTGGTGGTGGAAGACACGCTGCCTTCCGACGGATCGTTAGCGGTTGCGGAATTGGGGCAGCGCGCCAATGGCTAAGCGTGCGCTGAGCTGGAACCGTGCCGCGGCGATCGCATGGCGGGATCTGAAATCCGCGCCGGGCAAATTTGCCTTTGTGGTGTTGTCAGTGGCGGTGGGCGTTGCGGCGCTGGTCGGCGTGCGGGGATTCAGCGAGAGCTTCAAACAAACACTCACGACCGAGGCGCGTTCGCTGATGGCCGGGGATTTGAGCGCACGCATTTTCCGCGAGACGACGCCCGCAGAGTTGAAGCAGATTGCAGGATTGGTGAATAAGATTCCCGGGGCCCAGTCAACGTGGGTGACGGAAACCGTCTCGATGGGGTCGGTGCCGCCGGATCCGGTTCCGCTGCTGGTTTCGCTCAAGGCTGTGGACCCAGCGCAGTATCCGTTCTATGGTACGGCTGACCTGGAGCCGAATATTCCGCTGCGGCAAGGGCTGGAAGGCGATTCGGCTGTAGTGGCGGATGAGTTTCTGATCCGCCTGAATGCGCACGTCGGCGAGACATTGCGGTTGGGCGGGAGAAATTTCAAGATTACCGCGGTGCTGAAACAGGAGCCGGATCGCATGTCGGCGGGAGCTGGACTGGGGCCGCGGGTGATGATTTCAAACGCGGCGCTGGAGAGGACGGGACTGCTGGCTCCGGGCAGCCGTGCCAGCCATCGATTGCTATTGAAGCTGCCGGAGAAAGTGGACCAGGCGACGGTGCGGAAGCAGATCGAGGATGCGCTGCCCGACGCGCAGGTGATGGACTTCAAGGAAGGCAATCCAGCGCTGAGCCAGGGGCTGGACAACGCGACAGCCATCCTGAGTTTGATTTGCCTGGTGGCCATGGTGCTGGGCGCAATTGGGGTGGCGATGGCGATGCATGCGCATCTTGAGCAGCGCATGGATATGCTGGCTATTCTGAAAGCGGTAGGTGCGCGCTCGGCGGATTTACTGCGCATTTTCTTATTGCAAACGCTTGGGCTGGGGCTGGCCGGGGGAGTGCTTGGCGTAGCTGCGGGAGTGGGCGTGATGGCAGCGCTGCCGGCGGTCTTCGGCAAGCTGTTGCCGGTGCACACGGTGCTTGGGTTTCCTTGGCGGTCGGTTGCGGCAGGATTGGGAACAGGCCTGCTGACTACGCTTCTTTTCTGTTTGCCGCCGCTGCTGGACGTACGCACAATCCGGCCGGTGCTGGTGTTACGTCGTCTGGTGGAGCAGGGGCCGAGTGGGTTCCGCGAATGGCTCGCACGGTGGTGGGCGCGCCGGGTGCAGTTAGGGCTTTCGGTGCTCGTGGTGCTGGCACTGGGTGGAATTGCATGGGCGTTGTCGGACTCGGTAAAGGTGGGCGGATGGTTCGCGCTGCTGTTTGCAATTGCCCTCGTAGTTTTGCTGCTGCTGGCGGCGGTGGCGCTGCGGACATTGCGCTTCATCCTGAATCGCGTGCGGTTGCGGCTGCCCTCTTCACTACGGCACGGACTTGCGAACCTTTACCGGCCGGGAAACCAGTCGGCCGCGGTGCTGGCGGCATTGGGCACAGGAGTGATGTTGATTTTGGCGGTCTACCTGATGCAGGGGTCGCTTTTGCGCGACCTGCGCGAGACGGCTTCGCCGAAGCTGCCTAACGTGTTTCTGATCGATGTGACAACGGATGAAGTTGCGGGAGTGAAGGAGTTCTTTCAACATCAGCCGGGAGTGACGCAGGCGCTTGACCTGATGCCGGTGGTGTCGGGAAGGTTTGTGTCGTTGAATGGGCAACCTGTGGAGCAAATGAAGGAGCAGCATTTTCCGCGCCGGCTGCTGGAGAATGCTGAGCTGACCTGGTCTGATGCAGCGCCAGCGGGCGACAAGATAACGCAAGGGAAGTGGTGGACAGGTGCGGACGCAGCGGAGCTGGCGATTGGCGAGGGCGCGGCGAAGCGACTCCACCTTGGTGTGGGCTCAGCGGTGGAGTTGGAAGTGGGGGCGAGGGCGCGGACACTTAAGGTCGCGGCCTTGTATCGCGCCGATGGCGAGCACCTGGGTGCGCGCGTGCAATTTGTGCTGCCTTCGGGGCAACTGAAAGGCGCGACGGCGACCTGGTATGGCGGCGCGCATATCGATACCAGGCAGGTGGCGACAATGGAGCGTGCACTGTTTGTGGCTTATCCGACCGTGACCGTAATCAACATTGCCGACGTGCTGGACCGGATTGAAAGCGTTGTTGATCAGATTACGTTTGTAGTGCGATTTCTCGCGGGCTTCTCGATACTGGCGGGGCTCATGATTCTTGCATCGAGTATTGCGAGTGCGCGGTTCCGGCGTATGCGTGAAGCCGTGGTGCTGAAGACGCTGGGTGCGACGCGAATGCGTATTGTGCGGACATTCAGCGTGGAGTTCAGCGTGCTGGGATTGCTGGCGGGTTCAGTGGGCGTGGTGTTTGCGAACCTACTGACGCGCGTACTGCTCCACAGACTAGAGGTGAGCTACCACATCGATTGGTACGCCACGTTGGTTGCGCTGGTCGGTACAGCGATATTGGCGACGGCCACGGGGTGGATCGCGAGCAACCGGATTCTGGGGTTGCGGCCTCTTGAAGTGTTGCGCGAAGAATGAGTGCTTTGCCTCTTACGCCGGGGAATTTTGCGCGACCTTGGGGGAATCGTGAGAGTGAATCTGAAGGAATAGCAGGTTTGACCGGGTAGGGTTTTGCCCTTTATGATGAGTAGGTTGGCCATTCGCGCCCGGCGCTCTGCCGTGACTTGGCCATCCTGGCTGCAAGTTAGCCACACTCGCGCTTACTGCCCGTTCGTTCAACGGTAGGACAGCTGCCTCTGGAGCAGCATATCGGGGTTCGAATCCCTGACGGGCAGCCACGAACCCACAAATAAGATCCAACACCATCCATAATCGTCTACGCCGCCTCATTAAAAATCAATAATTTACCGCAAAACTTGTCCAGCAAGAGCGAGCGGCGGAAACCTGAAGCCAAGCCTTTTTGATGGTATCCGATGGTATCGTAGAGGCCATTTCCAGTCGAAATCTGATGGTATCATGGTATCGCCTTTAGAAAGAGAGGGCGGTCAATGGCACTGACGCAAGTGGAAGTGGAGAAGGCACAGGCAAAGGAAACTCCTTACAGGCTCGCAGACGGCCAGGGTCTCTACCTGCTGGTGCACCCTTCAGGTAGCAAGCTCTGGCGATGGAATTACCGCTACGGCGCCAAGCAGCAAACGATGGCGTATGGCGTTTTCCCCGAAGTCACGCTCAAGGAGGCTCGCATCAAACATGGGGCCGCTCGTGCGCTTCTGCACGAGGGGCAGAGTCCCGCCTTGGAGAGGTTGAAGGAAAAGGCTGAGGCTGAGAAAGAGCAGGCGAGGGAACTCGCGAACCGGGCAGATGCCCAAGGCTCCTTCAAATGGGTCTACCTGAAGTGGTATGAGAAGTGGGAGGCCGATAAGGATGCTCGCCACGCTTCGCAAGTCAAGGATCGCATCGAAACTGACATCCTGCCAAAGCTTGGCCATCGCCCGATCACGGAGATCGAGGCACCTGACGTAGTTGAGGTAGCACTAGCAATCGAGGAAAGGGGTGCGTTAGACCTCGCCCGCCGATCCCTCAGCACAATAAGCCAGATATTTCGCTATGGAATTTCCAAAGGATTCTGCCGCCGCAATCCCACTGCCGACGTCAAGGCTGGTGATTTTTTGAAGGGGCTCACCCCAAAGAACTTCGCCCGTGTCACGCCGAAGGAGTTCCCTGATCTGCTCTGGGCGATCGCGCATTACAACGGGATGCCGGTTACATGCATCATGCTCAGGCTCATGGTACATGTATGGGTCCGCACCAGTGAGTTGATTTTGACACCGTGGTCTGAGTTCAGTTTTCAAGGTAACAAGCTGGTGGACACCATGTGGACCATTCCCGCCAGCCGGATGAAGAAGGTGAAAGGAACGCCAGTACCCCACATGGTCCCCCTCTCGCGGCAAGTCATCGCCTTGCTCGAAGAACTGCATGGCTACACGGGCGGCACCAAGTGGCTGTTTCCCGGCCAGAGAGACCTGAACAAGACGATGTCGAAGAACACCATCCTGGCCGCGCTGGAGACGATGGGCTACAAGAGCAAGATGACAGGTCATGGTTTTCGTGGCGTTGCCTCGACGTGCCTGCACGAACGGAAATACGACCATGAGCACATTGAGACTCAACTGGCGCACCTCAGCCGCAGCACCGTATCCGGGGCGTACAACTATGCTGAATATCTGGAGCCGCGAACGAAGATGATGCAGGACTGGTCCGACTATCTGGACGAACAGTTGAACAAAGCGAAGAAGATCGCTTAGACGCATCAGTACCCTGAACGCAGAACGTTCGCATGGTGGAATCTTGTAGCCGCAGAGAGCGCACGAGAATTGGCTCTGGGTCAAGGCAGTCGCGGCGGAACTGCAGCGGAAGCGTTTCCTGACTGGCTCCGATGTGGCCACCCTCTGCCCTTAAAAACAGCCCGTCACAGGCTCGTGGCGCGTTCCGCGCAAGGTCGATGACCTTGGGGTACGTCCAAATCGGCCTTCGTAGGCAACTGCCAGCCGAGACGATGGTAGCTTCTTTACCGGAGCGTCTCATGATGGTGAGCGGCTCCGCGTTCTAGCAACGTGCTCTGCTTAGGATCATGCCAGCCTCGGAATTCTCCACCAGGTAAACTTTGTCTTGATCGGGGATTATGGAATCTGTGTTCAGAAACCTGGATACCCCGCTTGTATTCGACGATCACTTCATCCGTCTTCGGCCGAGACAATGCTGTCGCTCTGGACGTTGGTCGTGAGGGGGCACAAGTCGAGCGGAACCATGCAGAAAGTGGTGGACCTGAGTGAAGTCCTTAGAAATCACGCGAGCGGAGTTCGACAAGTTTAAGGAACTGCAGATTCGAAAACGCTGGGACTGGCCCGCGACATTCAGTACGAATGCGCGTGGTGCGATCTGGCCATATGCGACTAACGGCAGAACGCCCTTGCAGGACCGGATTGATGTCCGGGGATTGTCAACCCTTCTGGACCAAGTCGCGGATATTTATACAGCCCTTCGTGAGGAGGGTGAGAAAACGTCGTGAGCAGCACCCGTGCGTTGGGGTTGGCACGGGCGAGGTGGAAGGCGCGGTGCAGTGCGACGATTGTCTTCCCGGTACCTGCTGAACCAGCCACTCTGGCAGGGCCATTGAAATCCTTCTGAACTAACTGCCGTTGTGCTGGGTGCAGGAAAACTGCCCAGCGCTCCCAGGGGTACTCCAGAGCCAGCGCAAGCTCTTCGACGTTCTTCATCACCCGGAAGCGGCGCAGAGCATCGGGGTGCTCGAACGGATTGGTACCCACCGGCACGGGCTCCGGTAACGGTGGCTTAATTCCAGTGGCCAGATTCAGCAGCGCTTCGCCAGCTTCTGCCGGAAGGTGCCCGGCAATTTCCAGCAAGCTATCTTCTGTAGCGCCCCGTACAGCATCCAGCCACTCAGGGGGTACACCGTAGGCCATGAACTGTCCATCTGAAATGTACTGGAATATTCGCAGCTTGGGCGGGGCCGGCTGTTCCACCTCTACGTACTTCGGAATCTCCTCAATCCGCTCCCGAATCTCCACTAACTGCGCGGCGCCTGTCTTTGGGTGCGTCTCCAGCCTGCGCCGCTCAGCCCACTGGTATGCCTGGTCGTGATGGTTGACATAGCAGAGCAGCAGGCTTGTCCCGGTTCGGTGAACGATCAGGCGAACGTCGCGGCCGACGCGTATGGACCAGAAGTTTGGGTCCTTGGCCTTATCAAGCTTGTGGAATTGCAGGCTTGGGTGCGCTGGGTTCACCTGGATGTCGAACGCCGTAGTCTTTACGGCCTTCTGCTCCTCGCCGGTGAGTTTGACGAGGCTGTCGGTGAATGTGTCCGCGATCCGATCTTTTTCGTACTCGACTATTGTCCATTTCCATGCCCAAAGCACCATGCGCGCACGAACCGACACCGATCTCCCACAAAAGAGACATTGTCGGCGGAGCCGGTAACTCCTACGATGCTGGTAGGTTTGAGTAAATCGGCTCCTGCTTATTTCCACTCCAGGCCCACTTAAGGAGCCGGACGCCTCACCGGCGAGGACCTCAGGATTCAATGATGACCCTTCGGATTCGCATCCTCGTATCCGTTATTGTCGTTGTGGGCGTCGGATCCCTGTCGTCAGTCATCGGCTACCCGTCTCATCACTGGATTTACTTCTTCGTCTATCTGGCAGCTGTTCTGTTGAGCTCCGGGATGAAGGTTGGAATACCCAAGAGTGAGGGAACGATGTCAGTCAATTTTCCTTTCATTCTTCTTGGGATTTTGCAACTCTCACCGCTGCAGGCTGTAGGTCTTGCGGTCTGTAGCGTGTTTGCGCAGTGCCGGATCAGGGTGGTGAAGCCCTTCACTGCAGTACAGATCGCCTTCAACCTCGCTAATGTTATTACCGCCACGGTTGCTGCGTGGCAGGTCCACCTCGCGCTGCGGAACCTTCATGTGCCAATTGCCCCGGCACTGACTGCAGCGGCTCTTGTGTATTTCCTGGCCAATACTGTGCCTGTAGCGCTAGTGATCGCATGGGATTCCAATGCCTCCCCGTACCGCCAATGGCGCCGCGACTTTTTCTGGTATTTCCCCTTTTACCTTGTGGGAGCGCTCCTGGTAGCCACCGCCAATCAAATTTGTCTCTCGTCTGACTGGCTGACCTCTCTCCTCTTAATTCCGTTTGCCTACATCATTTATCGCGTTTATTCCGAACAGCTGGCCATTATCCGTGATCGTGAGCGGCACATCCAGGAGACTGAGGCCCTTAATCTTCGTACCATTGAAGCTCTGGCCATGGCGATCGAAGCGAAAGATCAAAGCACGCATCGTCATCTGGTGCGGGTCCGGGTCTACGTCAAAGAAATCGGAAGGATCATGGGACTCGACGAGTCGACGATGCGGGCGCTTACTACAGCGTCCTATCTGCACGACATCGGCAAGCTGGCCGTACCGGAACATATCATCAACAAGCCCGGAAAGCTCACCCACGAAGAGTTCGAAAAGATGAAGATCCACCCGGCCGTGGGCGCCGATATGTTGGAGCGAGTCCGTTTCCCGTACCCCGTGGTCCCGATTGTGAGATCACATCACGAAGCTTGGGACGGCAGCGGGTACCCGGACGGGCTGCGCGGAGAAGAGATTCCGATCGGCGCGCGAATCCTCACCGCCGTCGACTGCTTCGACGCGCTGGCATCGGAACGCCCGTACAGGAAGGCTCTGCCGGTCGCAGATGCAATGGCGTTTGTTAGAAGCAAGGCCGGCATTCAGTTTGATCCGCAGGTTGTCCGTGTTCTAGATGAGCATTTCTTGACACTGGAACAGAAAGCGACCCAGGAGAAAGAGGAAATGGCGCCTCTGAAAACGGACCTTCTCGTCGCACGGGGCGCAGCGCCTGGGGCTGGATTTGAGCCAGAGCAGCGTTCGCCGGCCTCCGTGGAGGGGGGAACTGGCTCCCCGGCGCCGGTCAGCGAAGCAAAGAGGCCGACCGAAAATGATTCGTTGTACCTGATCGCCGCGGCAGCTCTGGAGGCCAAGGCGGTCTTTGAACTGAGCAGGGCGTTAGGGAATTCGCTAAGCTCCCGGGAAACGACAGCCATGATTTCTGATTGCCTGTCTCCGGTGATTCCGTTTGACTGCCTGGCGGTATACCTCAAGTCCGACGATTTTCTTCAACCGCATTACATAGACGGCAACTGTGCCCGGGCGTTTTCCTGGCAATCCTTGCCAATCGGAGAAGGGCTGTCCGGTTGGGTTGCGCGAAACGAACGCCCAATCCTGAACGGAAACCCTACCGTGGAGTCGAACTACGTGACGGTCAGCGGCTCATACAGCGCAGAAAGTTCCGCTCTGTCAATACCCCTGTTTGAACTGAGCGGTGCCGTATTCGGGGCGCTCACGGTCTACTCCTGTGAACATGGGGCGTTCTCAAAGGATCATCTTCGTATTCTTCAGGCGATTGAACCCAAGTTCTCGCTTTCCCTACAGAATGCTCTGCGCTTTCAGGTCGCAGAAACGGACGCCAAGCTCGACCATCTGACGCAACTGCCGAACATGCGCCACTTTCTGGCTGAGGTCGATGCTGAATTCGAAAGAGGCCGGGCCGGAGGATATTCCTTTGCAATCGCAGTCTGCGACCTGAATTCCTTTAAGGCGTTCAATGACAGACATGGCCATATGGTAGGGAACGAGCTGCTGTGGCGGATCGCCGAGGCGTTCCGCCAATGTCGCCGGATCGAGGACACCGTTGCGCGCATGGGCAGTGACGAGTTTGTGTTCCTTTTCCGGGCAGTTAAACCGAAATCGGCGCAGCCAAATCTCACGAAGATCGAAGAAGCTGTGGCCAACGCGTGCGCTGAACTTAATCTGGACACAACCGTCTCCACCAGTATCGGCGTAGCATTTTTCCCGGACGACGGCGACAGCAAAGAATCACTTCTCGGAGCTGCTGACCGCAGGATGTATGCGCGCAAACAAACGTTCGACGGATCACCCCGTCAGGCAGCCGCTCTACCAAATCTCGAACAACTAAGCGCCGTATGAAGCTCGCTTTCAGATTCTTCATTCGGGTTGGCCGCACCGTCACCCTGCTGGTACTTGTGGCCGTTGGCTCTGCGGCCCTTGTGCGATTCGCCCCGGGGTACTTGAGCGATGCACGCGAGATGGATGCGCGCTATTCGGCAGGGGCACGGTCTGATCTGTCGGCTGAGGCGGCGCGGAGCAAGTCTCTCGCTACGATACTCTCCAATGAGACCATGGGCTGGCTGGATGGAAGTCTCGGGATCTCACGTCAATACGAGGTTCCGGTGGTTGAGCTGATTCGCCCCCGACTTGCAGTGACAGCAGGGTTGTTGGGCAGAGCAATCCTATCGGCATGGCTGCTTTCGCTCGCCTTCTCGCTTCTCTCCAGTTCCGGTCGGACCCCGTCCTTCTTGTGGCAGGTTCCTTCTGCTCTAATCCTGGCGCTGCCAACGGCCGCGATGGCGACCATCTGCCTCTTGACCGATCGCGGAGGTCCCCTGCTTGTAATGACCTTGCTCATCGGAGCGCGCGACTTCAAGTTTCTTGATCGCATATTGCGTAAGACGTGGCGCGAACCCTACGTCCTGCAGGCACGCGCCCAAGGCATAGGCCTGTTCCGCCTTTTGCACGGGCATATTCTGCCGAGCATCGGATCCGAGTTACTCGCGCTCTGCACGCTTTCGATAATTACGGCCCTCGGCGCTCTTGTACCCATTGAAGTCATTTTTAATATTCCCGGTCTAGGCGGATTGGCTTGGACAGCCGCGCTGAATCGCGATTTGCCGGTGCTGCTCGCCATTTCGATGATGATGGCGCTTGCAGTAACTGGCGCGGGTGCTCTGTCGAGCCGTCCGGCGGAGGCCGGCACCGCATGAGGATGAGGGCGGCAGCTCGCTGGCTTCTCACGGCCATGGTGCTGACTGCTTCTGTGATTGTGGTGGCGCCCGGGAGCAGCTATTCGGATCAGGATCGCGCTGCTCCCATGGCTCCCGCATCGAGCAGCCACCCGGCCGGCACGGATGCACTCGGGCGCGACCGTATAATCCGTGTAGCGGCAGCCCTCTTGCTGAGTCTGGTGGGTTCCATTGCGGCTTCAGCCGCGGCCACAGTGGCCGCTGCAGGCGTGGGAACGCTCGCCGCGCTCGGACCTCGACGTGTCGGGCGCCTCACCATGCTTTTGTGCGATGTCTTCCTTTCATTGCCGTGGCTGTTCCTGCTCATGATGATCCGATCGGCGCTTCCGTTGACCACGTCTCCGGCACACTCCGCTGCGCTCACATTTCTGGTTTTCGCGGCATTGGGCTGGCCGGCGTGTGCCCAGGCCGTGTATCGCGGAGTGCAAAAGCTTCGCCAGGCCGAGTGGATGCTCCACGCACGCGCCCTGGGGCTGCGCCGTACGCAGGTCTTCCGCAACATCATCCCTCACCTCTTTCCGCTGTTGCTACCGCAATTTCTTGTCTGCATTCCGGCGTTCATCATCAGCGAAGCCAACCTGGGCGCAATCGGCCTGGGAATCGGTGAACCTCTCCCTTCGTGGGGCGGAATGTTGCACGAAATGGATAACTCGGCAACCTTGCAGCAGTCTTCATGGGTCTATCTTCCCATCGTATTACTCGCCCTGGTCCTGCTGCTTCTTGAAACCACAACGGTGGAGGCGTGAGGCATGCGCATGGTTTACTACTTACTCGGGTGTAGCTTCCTGTTCATGGGGATGGCGCCTTTGCCGTTTGCTGGCGCGCAGGCGGCTCCCCGACTGCCTGGAGAGCTCGCATGGACCATCGGCTACGACCCCAAGTCCTTCGACCCCGCCAAGGTGGACGATGAGGACTCCGAGGAGATCCGATATCTCACAGCGGGTGTGCTGCTTCGTTTCAGTCGTCTGACGCAGAGGGTGGAGCCTCAGCTGGCGGAGAGCTGGACCTTATCACCGGACGGGAAAATCGTCACGTTCAGGCTTCGTGAGGGACTGCAGTTTTCAGACGGCAGCAGCTTGACGTCCAGAGACGTCGCGTGGTCCCTGCGCCACGTCCTTTCTCCTGCGACGGCGGCGCCGGTCGCCTCGGAGTTCCTTTCTCCAGAGACAGTCAAGGTGGATACTGCAGACGATCGGACCGTGATTGTCCGGCTGCCGCGGCGAGTCATCGGCATCGGAAAGGTATTCGATGAGATTGCCATCGAGCCTGCTGAACGAGCGAGCGAGGGCCGCATCACGTCCGGTCCGTTTTATGTGGCCGACTATCTCCGCGCTCAATATGTGCGTTTGCGACGCAATGTCCACTATCGCCCGCCCGGCAGGGCGAACGATACCCTACCATACGCAACCGGCGTGCGCCTCGACATTCTCAATAACCCGGAAATGCAGGTTCGCTTGTTTCGGCGCGGGGAATACGACCTGATCGAAGGTGTGGCGCCCGATTATTTCGAACTGCTGCGGCAAAAAACTCCAGCAGCTGTCCGCGACCTTGGCCCGTCGCTGAATACTGAGCAATTGTGGTTCAACCAGTCGTCCAACGCTCCCATTCCCCAGTGGGAGAAAACGTGGTTTCAGAATCGGGCCTTCCGAGTCGCAGTTGCGCAGGCGATCAATCGGGACGATCTGGCACGAATCGCGTATCAAGGTCACGCCACCGCGGCGTATGACTTCATTTCACCTGCCAATAAACTCTGGTACAACCGCAACCTCACCGCACCCCAGATGGGTGCTGCTGCGGCGCGGGGCACGCTAACGCGGGCAGGGTTTGTGCTGAAGGACTCTACTCTTCTAGACGGTGCCGGGCACCCCGTTAAATTCTCGATCTTGACGAATGCAGGCAATGCCGCCCGGCTCAAGATGGCCACTCTGATCCAGGAGGATCTGAAGTCTCTGGGCATACAGGTTAGCGTCGTGGCGCTCGATTTCCCGGCGCTGATTGAGCGCCTGATGCATACGCAGGATTACGAGGCGTGCCTGCTCGGCCTCGAAAATGTTGACCCGGATCCGAATTCAATGATGAACATATGGCTCAGTTCCTCACCCAATCATCAGTGGAACCCATCGCAGGTTGAGCCGGCGACGCCGTGGGAAGCGGAGATTGATCGCGATATGAAGGAGCAGGCCAGTACGCCGGATGACGCCAAGAGGAAGCATGCGGTTGACCGCGTGCAGCAGATCGTTGCTGATGAGCAGCCGTTTATCTATCTTGTTTATCCAAACACCTTGTATGCCTTATCGCCAAAATTGACGGGAGTGCAGCCTGCCATTCTGCAGCCAGGCCTTGTGTGGAACGTGGAAAGACTACGCCTGCAGGAGAAGCCATGAACAGCGATGTGCTCTTGCGGGTCAGGTTGAGCGCCGGTTACCGCGACAAGGAGGTCTTGAATGACCTGCGATTCGAGGTACAGCGGGGCGAGGTGCTCGGTCTCGTGGGTACAAGCGGCGCAGGCAAGAGCACGCTGGTGTGGTCGCTTTTGGGCCTTCTCCCGTGGCGGAGCGGAAACGCGAGCGGTGAAGTGCTCCTGGATGGCGTAGATCTGCTCGCAAGACCGGAGCGCGAGTTACGCAAAATAAGGGGCCGAAAGGTCGCCTTGATACCGCAGAGTCCGATGACGGCCCTCAATTCAGCGATCAGCTTGCAGCGGCATTTTGAGGAGGCATGGCGAGCTCACGAGCGGGGCGGCATATCGGAATTGAAGGAAAGAATTGCCACTTTGATGGCGGAGGTGCAGTTGCCTTGCGACGTCGGATTTCTGCGCCGGCGACCGGGTCAAATCAGCGTGGGGCAGGCCCAGCGTGTGCTCATCGCGCTGGCTCTTCTGCACAGGCCCGTGCTTATCGTGGCGGACGAGCCAACCAGCGCCCTTGATCCGGTCACCCAGATACAGATCATTGGTCTGCTCAGAAAGCTGAATCGCACACACGGAACAGGTTTGCTTTACATTTCTCACGATCTGGTCTCGGTCTTGCAATTGAGCGACAGGGTCGCCGTACTGGACGCCGGAACTATCGTAGAGAATCTTCCTGTCACTGAACTCGGCCGTGCATGCCATCCTGCAACTGTGGCCCTGCTGAACGCGCTTCCTGTTCCTGCCGATGTTTTATTAGCTCACCGGCTCAGCGCCCAAGTGGAAGCAGATCCATTGATCGCTTCCGCCTGATATTCAGGCCGAGCATCCAGGCCTATATCGCCTTCAGGGCCACATACAACTTTCGGGGACTGCGGCAAGCAATTGCGTCTGCAGCTGTTTAATCGGAGTTACTGGACATGTTGAATCTATCCATAGCTGCTGCAGTTATCTATCAGCAGATCTCTCACGGTCGTCTCACGCTCGCCAGCACCCTTATTGCTCCGGAGCCATACCGCTAGTAACCCGTTACAACTTTCATGCGATTGAATCGGAAGTTACTTATGGGTAGATTCGACAGAACAGGGCCCAATAGGTCCATCTATCGACTTGAGTTCATCTCGGAAAGTTAGGAGTTACTGCCATGTCCCGTTTGCTTCGCCTGGTACCGATTGTCCTTGGCTGCGTTGTCTCGCTGGTTGCGATCGCGCCCGCAACTGCTCAGCGGAGTAAGTTATCGCCCGATGCTACTAATCTCCCGCATGGCGTCGCGGTAGATGTCATCATTCAGTACAAGCACGATCCCGAAGCTGGAAAGAGCGAGCGAGTTTCGGCAAGGGGCGGTTTGGTGAAAGGGAGCCTGCGTTCTATTCATGGGTTAAGGGCTAAGGTTACGCCGGAACAGCTCGAAGAGATTGCGTCCGATCCCGATGTCTCTTATGTTTCGATTGACCGCCCAGTGAGATCCAGGGGTGTGGTCACACCGATCACGGCGGCCGAATACACAGTTGAGCCCATCAACGCCCCAGCTGTATGGATTCAGGGTTACATTGGAACAAACATCGGTGTTGCCGTTATAGACAGCGGCATTTCTCCAAACCCGGACCTGGGCAACGCCCCTGCCAATAGTCTGCAGGGCCAACCGGCGGCGCTGAAGTTTGCGAATGTGCCCGGCGAAGTTGCCCCTGGCAACAACGGACGAATTGTCTACAGCCAGAACTTTGTGGCAGGCGAGAAGGACGCCCTCGATCATTTCGGTCACGGCACGCATGTGGCTGGACTCATCGCAGGCAACGGTAAGCAGTCAACGGGCAA
>OBLU010000188.1_pt1 | contig 58479 bp, 37 predicted proteins | sample 1518681 | NCBI WGS metagenome assembly OBLU01 (sample SAMEA3539304, study PRJEB22396) | soil metagenome | biome: tundra; feature: field; material: soil | place: USA | collected 2010-05 | depth 0.15 m | reverse complement strand
TAGGTCTGCAAAACCTTTATGCGCCGGTTCGATCCCGGCCCGCGCCTCCAAACTTCCCTCGATAAAATCAACATAGATTTGGATAATAAGCTGAATTCCCGGCAGGCTGACTTGCCGGGCGATTGAAGATTTGCGATGATGGTGCACCGGTCCAGGTGACTTCCCCCACGTCGGCTGAAATCCGGGTATGTCTTTGAACCAATGTCGCAAACTGGGTTCCTTGCGGCTTTCCCGCAAGGAACCCCCAAAAGAGGTCGTGCTCCCTAGCGCTTTTTGCTCCAAATTGCTCGAACTCGTCAAAGCAAGGGGTTGGTGCTGACGAGATAAGCATTACGGTTGTTGCCCTTTGGTTGCCCTTGTAAGTGAAGGGCGCTCAGTGAGCCGATGTGAGGCTATCGCTGACCTGCAGGGGTGTCTCAATGAAGTTCCCTCTTTGCTCTCGGACCGTCTGCGTAGCAGGTCTCTTGTGCCTGGGAATATGCTGCCCGGTCCATGCCAACGCACTGCCACAATCGAACTCCGATTCAGTCGCCGTGCAAGCGGAAACTCCCGAAGACCAACCATCGCAATCGAACTCGGCGGAGACGGTTGTGATTCCCGGCCCATTGCGATCATTCCTTCGCATGGCCGGACTCAGTCAGGAAGTCTCTTCCAGCGATGTGCTGCCCATGCTGGCTCGCAACGTCGCCCTCCACGGCTTCGAGTACGGAAAAGAAACCGAATATCTTGTGCTGTTGGATCGGTATGTGCACCAGTCCCGAGAAATCCTGCTTTTAACGGATACGGAAGGCAAAATTCGTGTGACGGGTTGTGAAGATGCGGCTCATCTGATTCAGGTTCTTGGCTACAAGTTTGAGAGACCGTGTGGACAGAAAAATGCCTCTCTCGCGACCGCGAATCCAGAGCGGGCGTTTCTGACCATCGACTCGGGCTTCCCTCTCACTGCGCTTGAACAAGCCCTGCAGAAGAATGAAACGTTCACCTACTCCTTTCCAGCCACGCGGGTTCCGATCTTTTTCAAAGAGAAGAACTGGACGGGCGTCACCTCATGGAAAAGAAAATCGGGCACAAATCTGGTCGACGAACTGCTTCACGATCAAAGCCTGGATCACCTTTACTGGGCTCTCGCCAAGTGCGATCGGGATACCAGACTTGCCTTGGTGCACTCACCGGGGCTGAAGAGATTGGTACCCCTCGCAACTGTCTTTGATTTGTACGGAAGCGGGATAAGTATCCGCTCGGGGAAAGTCGTGGTGCCCGCCGGCTCCCAAAGAGACTGGGAAGAGCTTGTGGGTGCAAATCCAAACTCGCCCGGAGAGTTTGTGACCCATCTGCTAACGAAGGATCACGGCTGGTTGGCAGCTTATTTTGATGTCGTGATGCGCTTGAACCAAGCCCAGCAGGCCCACCTCGTCGAGGGATCTCGTCTCGCGGGGCTTTACGGTGCCTACCGATCAGCTGGGGCGAATGCCAATGCAGCCTATGGTGTTTTTCCAAAGAATGCTGGACTACTGATACTGTTTACATCTCTGAAATGGGAGGCAAACGGGGATCTTGCGATTCCGGGGGGGATTGAAGTTTGGAAGGAAATCTTTTCCCAGGGGACGAAACGGAACGATCTGCGAGATTTGGCAAGGCGGAGCGGTTGCTGCGGTAGCCCGGAGCAATTGCTCGAAGTCCTGGTCTCTTCTTCAAATTTTGAGACGGGCGCCACCCCGATGCGGATCTTTCTCATGCTGAGTGCAATGGATGCCCGAAGATCTCAATCAAGACATTTGTCAGATGAGACTGAGGAGTTGGTTGCCAGCAGGTTTTCCGAATTCGAACGCTGGTTTCCAATCTTTTCTGATTTTCCGGCCTTGGATGACACATCGATCAATCGCTTTGTAAGCGCTGCTGACGGAATCAATGGAATTTCGAGTCCCACTCTGCGCGCGAATGCACTAGGAGCGTTTCAAGCAAATATCGGACTCTGGCGGATATTGGCCCAACAGGGCCAGATTCCGGATGAGCGATTGAACACCTCTTGGCAGGGTGCGGTTCAACCGTTTATCGGGATTTCTTCGTCTGTGCAGCTCTTCGGGGCAGCCCGAAGCTCGCTTCAATCGCTCTTCCTTGCAGCGGCAGGAAGTGCGAATCTTTCCCAGGATCAGATCGTCGACCTGTTGGCGGGCCCTTCTCAAGACAGTCCGGACGGCCAACGCGTGCACCGGGAATTGGCCGCAAGAATCCGCGCCGTTTTGGATGACCAGCGTTTGGTGTCGCTCGATACCCTCTTCGGACTCTACGACGGGTTATCTGAAATGGCACACGGAGCAGATGTCGGCAACACCATGCTCCTGCTTGCTGGAGACCTGCGGGAATTCGAGATGCCACGCCCCATCTTCACCGGAAGTGAAAAGACTTCGTGGTCCCCCTTGATCTACTCCAGCCGCCATGCGGAATTGCAGATACGAACCGACCTGACCAAGGTCATTCGCTCTCATGGATCGCCTTCGCAGCTGGAAGCGGCCCGCGGCCAACTCACTCCGTTTCTCAGGGACACCCTGGTTGGTTTGAATTACGCCTATTATGAGCCCCCTGGAGCTGAGGTTCTTCACAACAATCCGCTCTTCGTCCGTTCGCATGACTTCTCCGCTGTTTCGATACAGGGCGTCGAACGGATATGGGGTGCTCCGAATTTGATCGGAGTCGGCGCCACGGCCGGTGGCGGCGCCTATCTGATGGGTTCGCTCGCCGATTTGCCCTATGCGCTGGCGACCACGGAAGAGGAATTCATCGCTCCGAAGAATGTCCAGGCCCTGATCTGGAGAGAGGCCGTACCCGATCTACTTGTGAGCGCAGTCGTGCCACGATGGTGGGCCGTAACCCGAAACGAATTGCATTCTGTTGCTCTTTATCAGCGCCTCGGGGAAGAGTTACTCACATCCTCCGCTTCCAACCCCGATCTGAAGGCTAAGGTAATAGAAATCCTCTCCGATCGGATGACACCGGACTGGATGGAAAGGACAGAGGAGGCTCTTCAGAGCACGGAAAGCGCCACGGCAATGGTTTCTCAAACGCCCCCGGCTGACACTTTCTATCTTGCTGTCGAATTCCGGAAAAGGTATTCGGACCAGGCTTCGATGTGGGGGCCTGCGGGCCGCGAGCTGGAAGACCTCTCCCGGAAAAGCCCGTCCGACGTCAGTCCAGACCGTATATCGAGAGACTTCGGCGTACCGCATTCGGCATTTGTGCTCGGTAACTCCTGCGCACTCCTCAACATGAAGCCAGTTCCCGCTTTCGGGGGAGACGCCAGCAGGCTCCTTGCCGAGTCCTGGCAATCCAATAACCTTTACTGGGCACGTCTCGCAGATGAGATGGGCGATACCCCAGTGATGCTTAACGTTCTGGTCCCCACATTGACGCGCCACATGGTCGCCAACATTTTCGCGAGCAACATCGACGATTGGCCCGCGCTATTACGTGCCATGGAGGAAACCGGGGACGAATTTCGAAATGGAAAGATTGCCATACAAGGTACAACTACCGTCGCACGGCAATAGACATCGAGGGTATCGTGGTGTATATCGGATCGGTTATGTCAAAGAGGTCCTTCGCCCGCTTTGGAGTGTTTTCACTCTTGTTCTTGATGCACGGTCACCCGTCCTGGTCTGCGGCTCAAGACGACCCCCGACATCTCCGAGTCAACGTCGTCCTGGTTCAGCTCAACGTGGCCGTGACCGATAGCAAGGGCGACTATGTAACTGGTCTTCGCCCGGAAGACTTTCTCATTACCGAGGATAAGATTCCGCAGAAGATCTCCACCTTCGAAGAAAGCAGCGAGTCTGGCCATAACTCGATCGAGATTGCCCGGCGAGACCAAAAACGCCAATCGAACGACGCCGACAAGCTCCAGGAGATGAATCCGCCAGCAGCGCCCGGGGACCCAGCCGGCGTCGCGATCTCGCGTGTGGCCGAATCGAATGTATTCATTCTCTTCGACACGAGCAACTATATGTACCGAAGTTTCGTTTTTGCTCAGGACGCGATCGCCGACTTCGTGCGCTCCATGGATGATGCCAGCAAGGTGGCCTTTTATTCATATAGCCGGAACCTGTCGCGAATGGCAGCACTCACTTCAGACCAGTTCCGCGTTGTGAGTGGCGTGCGCAGCACGGTGGCCGGCGACGATGCCGCACTCTATAACAGTCTTCTATTGACCGTAAAAGATGCGGCGCCGCTGAAAGGACGCAAGGCAATCGTGGTCTTTTCAAACGGACCGGACAACGCCAGTTCGGTTCCTCCCGAGGATGTGGCGGAGTTGGCGCAATCAACGGGGACGATCATCTACATCATCAGTACGCGACAGGCTCAGGATGATCCCGTGTCCGCCGCTGCGTTTGAACGTGTAAGCAAGGTCTCCGGCGGCAAAGCCTATTTCGCGAGAAATTGGCGGGAGGAGACGCAGGCGTTCTCCTCGATCCGCGAGGACCTGGTTCACCTCTATACCCTGAGTTACTATCCCCAGGCCAACCCAAATCGTGGCTGGCGCTCGATCAAAGTGAAGCTGGCGGGCAAGGATTTGCAGAAGTATCACATCCGATCTCGTGATGGATACAGACTTCTCCCCGCGGTCGCAACAGCGATGGACGACTCTTCCGGAACCAAGTCGGAATCAGATCCGAAATAGCTTCACTCACCCGAAAAAAATGAGTATCAACGATCAAGGGAACGAGCAACTACATTTATCCAGCAGGTTCACAAGCGCCGTGGATTATGCGCGTCACATCCATATCAACAGGCGCAAGGGAACGGAGATTCCCTACATGGCACACCTTCTCGGGGTCGCAGCCCTGGTTATGGGGGAGTCAGGACTCGCCGGATTTCCGGTCACTGAAGACATGGTGATCGCTGCGCTTCTGCATGATGCGGTCGAAGATCAAGGGGGACTACCGCGGCTAAAGGACATCGAGCAGAACTTCGGTCCGAACGTAGCGCGGATGGTCGAGGGGCTCTCCGACAGCTTCTCCGCGGACACCGAAAACAAACAACCCTGGTTGGAACGCAAACGAGCCTACATCGAGAGACTTCGCAATGAGCTCGCTGACGTCCAACTGATTTCAGCGGCCGACAAGCTCTACAATGCGAGATCAATTCTCGAAGACTACCGGGAGATCGGTCCACGGATATGGGATCGCTTTAACCGCCGCCGGAAAGATCAGCTCTGGTATTTCAATGAAATCCTGAAGTCGTACAAATCCCCCGGAACGAGCCGGATCGTTGAAGAATTGCGCCGAGTGGTCGAGGACCTCGAAGAGATATCGAAGGGCGAGGAACAGCCTTAGACGCAGCGCGAGCTTCCTTGGTCGAGGCGCGATCAGAGTTCAGCAGAAAGTACTTTTCAATCGCATGCGCGAAAAGCCGGTTCAAGTGAGCGACAAGGTAAATGTTTCACCCTTGGGCAGCCGATAGGACCGGCAGCCGGCCGGTGCCGGTTCGCGGCCGGGAGTCAGAGAGACCTTCTCGCGCGCTTCGAGGATCAATTCGGCTTCGATATTTGGCGGAACGCGTACGGAGAGCACTCGGCCGGCTCCGGATTGATTCACTGAAAACTGAATTGGACCGCGCACCGTGTGAGCCTGGCAAGCGATCTGCTTCAGATCGCCTGGTTGTGGCGCGATGACGCAGGTTGCATATCCGGGGCTAGTCGGACGAAGGCCCATGATGCCGTGAAAGAGCAGGATGAGGGGCGAGACAGGGCAATGACTCCATTGCGAAGTTGAGTCATAGCGAGGTTCCCAATCCTCAGCCAGCGTGTTGTTTTCTTCGATCGACGGCATCTTCCAGCGGTTGCGGAAATCGTCGATTACTGTCTGCATGGACCGCGCTTTGGCCAGGGCCCAATATCGCCAAACAGCGTTCGCAGGATACGAGAGGCCCATATCCGAAGGACACGTCTTCAGCGTGCTGAGCACTGCTGCTGTGGAGTCACCGGGACATTGGTCGAAAAGAAGCGCCATGGCAAGCGAGCGATCGCAGGTGCGTACTCGACCTTCTTCGGCACTCCAAGGCAGGTTGGCAACAAAGAGCTTTCGGTCCTTATCCCAAAAGCGTTTAACCGTTGCGGCCTCGAGCTCGGCGCCGAATTCTTCGACGACCCGCGCTGCGCTTCCATCGCCAAAGGCACGAGCCAACGGTGCCAACGCGTGCTGGAATGCTGCGGCAGCGTAGAGATTGAATGCGCACTGTTTGTGGCGTTGAAGTGCGTAGGCGTTGTGATCGATCCAGACGCAGGGAATGCCAAGCTCCTCGACCCGGAGGAGGCCGTCAAGGTCTCGTATCGTCCGGAAGTAGCCGACCATGCGAGAAAAGCGGGGATAGGCTTCCTTCAACATTTCGAGATCGCCTGTATAGAGGTAGTAGTAAAAACAGTCGAAGACAAACCCCACGTTGTGATCGAGAATCGGCCCCCACTTCGTCAAGGAAAGATTCCGTTCCGCGACGCGCCAAACGCGGTCGAAGGCAGGCCAGCAATCGAAGAAATAGCCCTCGGCAGTTGCCCCCTGACTGAAGGTGTTGACGAAGCGGCCCGGCAACCTGCGCTCGTTAAACGTATGATAGAGGGCGTGCAGTTGGTGGCCTCCGTCGCCGCTGTACTGTTGACGTTCGCGGGCCATGCCATCAACTACCGTGTCTTGCGCAGAATTGTTGAGCGTATTAACGCTTGCGGCGAGAAGCTTGCTGATGATCGGATCTGAACAGGAAATCCGAGGCTCGTCTGGCCATGGGAAAACACGGCGGCGGACTGAAATATCTTTCAACGTCACGGGTCGGTTGTGATTGCGAATGATGAACTGGATCCAGCGATAACTCTCAAAGTCGAATGTCTCGAACCGGTTTTCTCCTTCACGGCAAATGAAGCGGGTCCACGAGTTGAAGTGGGTATTGAGCAGAAAGCCGTTTCGCAGTTGGTGAGCTTCGTGCACGAGGATTTCAACGACTGTGCCGGCGGGTGCATCGATTGTGAAGGACGGCCAGCCAACCACCTGCTCGTCGCGCGCGAACGTGAGCACTGGAGTTGTGGCCTCTGCTGCATCGACCTGCCAGGCGCCCGGCGAGACTTCTCGGGCAACGGAAGCCCACTCGCCAGAGAATGCGTTTGGAGTGACGCACTCGAAGTATTCCTCGGGAGAGCAATGCCACGTCAGTGAGCAACTCTCTTTGAGCGAGAAGGCGCTAAGCACAGTCTCATTGAGCATGGGCACACTTCGCGAGCGCAGTGAACATAGCGCTGGATCGCCTTCGTTATCCATGATTGTCGCGGAGCTGCCGCAGATGGATGGCTTGTCCCCGGCGATGCTGAAGATCCCTGCGGCGCGCCATCGATTGTCAGGCTTGAAATCAAGCTGATCCCAGCCATAGGGATAGAGCCGCGCGTCAAACTGCTCTTGAAAGGCGCGAAGATACCAGCGCTTGTATTGGCCCGGAGGCCAGCTTCGTGCGAGGAGCGTCTGCCAGCTTTCATCGGAGACAATCTGTTGGCTACGGCCGTCAGGCGATGCGATGTCGAGTTGGAAGATGATGCCGGGCTTGCCCATGACCCACGTGCCGTCCCCTTCGCCGTAAAAGAGGACCGTCGCGGCGATGACGTTTTTCCCCTCGTGAAGAAATGTGGTCAGGTCAAGTGGATCTGCCTCTGGCCAGCGTGGGTCGCAGGGAGCCGGTCCCCACTGCACTCGCTTTCCATTCACTGTGAGTTTGTATCGGCTGTCTGCCAAAATGCGGCCAGTGGCGTTCTTCGGAACCGCGTCAAGCGTTATCTCTTGGCGAAACAGGACGACGGTGCTTGGGAGGCAGCGTCCCATGGGATACCAAATCCAGCGTGCAGGGCTCAGATCGATAGGCGTCAGAAGTGAGCCCTTCGCCGGTGGCAGCTTGGATAAACCCAACTGTACTATTTCCTGGCTCGCCGCAGTTGGAGAGTTCGCTTCAACAAGGGCCGGCAGAGCACACAATGCCGCAGAGTTCTGAAGAAAATGGCGCCGATTCATGCGGCCAAGTCTACGCTTCGGGTGCCATGGGCTCCAACCTTCCATTCTGGTATTGCGAACCATATTGAAGGAAGTCAGCCGGCTAATCCGCGAACTTTGAATAATGCAGAAAGACCTAAATCGAGCCCCTTCGAACATTCACTAGCGAAAGCCGACATTTCCCTTTTCCATTCACAAGATTGGGGTATTGCCTTTTCAAGGATGCAAAAATCTGAGGAGTTCCCGCTCATCGTTGGGGCTCAGAGACGCGCGTACGCGCATATGACGAACAATGGTTCCTGAGATTTGTGGAGCGAACCCTTGTGGCGCCTGGTGACAGCGAGAGCAGTTCTGCTTGAACACTCGTTCGCCTTCGCCGGAGTCCGTGCTGTGCTCTGATGCACGCTTGGCCTGTTGTTTGGCCACCTGGGCAGCCGCTGCAGACAGTCCTGCGGTTCGCGTGAAGAACATCAGCAGGAAGCACAGTGCCAGACAGGCTCCTAGATATTTCCAGTTGCGCATCATTTTCCTCTCCATGTTGGGAACAGAAAGCGATAGACAATGCCGGTTTCCCAAATATTGCGGTTGCCCGTTGATGAGAATTGGCGCGAATAGCTGGTATTGATCCGCACTTCGTGAGGCAAGTGGTAGTCAAGGCCGAAATCAGCGCGTTTGGTGTCAGCGGAGGGCAAGCCGTCGCTTGAGTCGGGACTGCTGCGAAAAGTCTGTTGTATTCGGAACACCGGCTCGAGCCGGCCAACGATGCTTTCGGCACCGCCAAAATGCGAGAGACAGTAATCGGCCTCAGCCCAGTATCCCTGGGAGTGCGGGCCGTGGGCATACTCCGACCGAAACCTGAACGGACTCTCGATCGGTTCCCACCAGAGATGCATGCCGGCGTAATTCGCGTGTGTATCCTGCAGCCGATGCCCGTAGGATGCGCCGATTTCTATGCCCGATTTGGGGAAATAGATGCTGCTTCTTCCCCCGCTTGAACGTTGTGAATCAAGCTGCTGGTTTGTGCTCGCCGCGGAGAAGTATGCAGCATAGTCAACGGAAAATTGCGATCTCGATACGGCAGACCCTCGCAGCATCCCTCCAACACTGGAGGCGGTATTCATTGTACCGAGCGGGAAGATCAGGGGCGCGTCCTGGAAGCTGCCGATCCAAAGGGGGGTGAGACGCTCGTTGTAGGTCCCGAAAGGAGTGAGGAACTCTCCTGCGACCAGGGTTAGGTGAGAGGAGGCCGTGATGTCCGCCTGCAAATAGGACAGCCCCAGGAATGAAGAACTGGTGTACCCGGGTTGACCTCCGCCTTTTGGGAAAAACAGTTCGACCAAGGACGCTCGGCTCTCCAAAAGAACGTGGTTACCGATCGGCGCAGCGAGCACGGGCTCGAGGATTGGAATGTAGGTTGTGTTTCCTCCATTGGTGCTGGTGACAAAGCCAACGCCACCTGAGATCAGCGGCGTATCCTGCGCCGGCGCCGGCTGCACAACGAATGCTGCCCCGATGAGTGCAATCGAGACGACGATCAGGCTGGTGATGGGCATGCGGAGATTTGGTAAGCAACACATGCACCTACGATGTTCCTGATCTCAAACGAGCGTGTCAGAGCGCTGTCTTGTGATTGTAAGGGTATTGTCATTGCCTCTTGGAATGGAGGCGACGTATAGGTAGGCCGTACATTATCAATCGGAGAAGCCCAAGCCCGTCGAGCGGCTTCCTTTCCTCTTCCGGCACCAGTCACAATCGCGACAAATCCCTGACAATCTCCTTACACACGCATGACACCGCGGTTTCTAGCGATTGCTAAGGTGGAAATGTGTCAGACAGCAATTGCGTTTTCATTGTAGCGACCACACTGATCGCACAGAAATTCACATGGAACGCTGAACTCGCTGAGAAACACTGGCAATGAGGATTGGATATGGGTCTCATTTTCATATTAGCCATGTTGGGCAGCTTTGTAAGCGACAAGTCGGCCGTGCGGAACGACGTCTCACCTCGTCCCATTCAAGTAATTGCGAAGCGATTTGCATTTGAACCAGCCAGCATCACCTTGAAGAAAGGCCAGCCCGTCGACCTGGTTTTGAAAAGCACGGATGTACCACACGGCCTGCGTTTTCGCGAATTGAACGTTGAAGTGAAAGTTGCCAAAGGCGGAAGCAACGACGTGCATTTCACTCCGACCAGAACCGGCACATTTATTGGCCATTGCTCTGTTTTCTGCGGAGCGGGGCACGGCTCCATGACACTTACCCTGCACGTGGTGGATTGAGCATGCGTTGCGTAAGCCGTCTTGCCCTCATGATTCTGGTGACTGCGGCCGTCGGATGCAAAGCGAACCGTCCCAGTGCCGGCGAAACGAAGATTATCGAGAGCGCCAAGCACCACTTTCTGGTAGGCAACAAGCGGCAAAAGAATCCCCTCGCCCCCACGGCGCAGACGATTGCCGATGGAAAAGAAGCGTTCTCTCACTACTGCGTGGCTTGCCATGGATTGGACGGCCAGAACACTGGCGTTCCCTTCGCGGACCGAATGTCGCCGCCGGTACCATCTCTCGCTTCACGCGGCGTGCAGGACTACACCGATGGTCAATTGAAATGGATCATCGACTACGGAATTGGACCCTCTGGTATGCCGGGATCGAACGGCATATTGAGCGACGACGAAATTTGGTCAATCGTCATTTACCTGCGGCACCTGCCGCCGCTCGGCGGCCAGGGCGAACCCGAAATGTACCGCTGAGCGACGATGACTCTGATCGACCATCACTCCGTGAAACTCTCGGCAGGCCGCTCCCAGCGACTGAAAGAAGCAGTCTTGGCCAGCTTCTATGAGCCTGCATCTGAGGTTCAGGCACGATTAGCCGAGTTCACATCGGATGATTGGGAACGGATTCTTTTCTGGCTCGATATCAGCGGGCTTGCGCTCTATTTGCTGGATCGGCTCACTCGCCTTGAGCTTGAAACATGCCTTCCCGAGTCCATCCGAATTAGGCTGGAAGAAAGCCTGAGAAACAATTGCGAGCGTACAGCGGATCTCTTTCGAGAAGCATCTGCAATCAGCCGGAAGATGGAATTGCAGCACACCTCCTTTGCACTCTTAAAAGGGATCACGCTCACACCGGAGTCGGTGCCGGACTGTACACTCCGCTCTCAGACGGATCTGGATTTCCTGGTTGCGGCAAGCGATGCAAGTGCAGCCAAGAGCGTCATTCTTGAGTTTGGCTATGCGCTTCGTGCGCTCAGTGGGAAAACCATCGAGTTCAAAGCGGGATCGCTCAGCAAGCCGGACATTCGTAACATGTATCGGGTTCATTCGCAGCGTGCGCTCGAATTGCACCTGCTGGCAAGATCGGAGAACAGCAAGGGCTCGAATCGCGACCGGCTGGCACGAGCACAGGCACGTTGCTTTCGCGGGGTCATGATTCCCGCATTGGCGCCTGCGGATGCCCTGGTACAGCAGGGGCTGCATCTCTTCAAGCATCTCTGCGGCGAACATACGCGGGCGTCCTGGGTGCTTGAGTTCTGGCGATATGTTCAGTCTCGTCGCAATGACGTGGAGTTCTGGAACGAGGTTAGGTCTGTCGCCGAGACCGAACCTCAAGCGAGCATCGCGCTGGGAGCCAGCACTTTGCTGGCGACGCTCGCATTTCGTGGAGAATTTGCACCGGAATCCCTCACGCGATGGACGACCGACCGGCTGCCGCTTCCCGTTCGCTTATGGATCGAAACTTACGGCCGCCGTGTGTTGATGGCCGGATCGCCGGGAAACAAGCTTTACCTGATACTTCGACAGGAGCTTCCGCAGGGCCGTGAAATGCGAGCGAACATGCGCCGGCTTGTCTTTCCCTTGCATTTGCCGCCGTCGATTACGCATGGCGAACCAGGTGAGGGGCTCGTTGCGCGGCTCGGGCGTTACCGCATAGAAATCTACCATGTGCTCGCCCGCATGTTCTTTCACCTGGTGGAAGGCTTGAAGTACGCAATTGAATCGTCACGCTGGCAGCGGAGATTGACGGAGGCAGCACGGTGACCCAAATCTGCAATTCGATTAACGCAGCTGCTCTCCGTCGAGGCTGCGCGCTCTTCGGTTTGATATCTATTTCTTTTGTTTGGTTCGGTACGGTAGCAGCAGCTCAAACCACCAATTCGGCATCGCCGTACACTCCGGAAGCAGATTCCGATTCAACCGCTCGTGTTTCCGACGCGGGTTCGGATTCGAATTCGACAGGGAATTCAACAGGCCGAAGCGACTCGAACCTTGTCCTGTCACCCTCTCAGATTCTGGCGATCATGCAACAAGATCCGGAGGTGACTATCGAGTTGAAATCGTTGCTTGCAGACGCGTCTCAGCAGAAGGGCACGCCGCTGCAACCGGATGCAATCACCGACGAGATGCTCTACACGCAGATCATATCCAGTAGCGACCTGCGGGCAAACATTACGGCTTTCCTGCGCGCACGTGGCTATATCTCCGATAGCGAAGTGCAACGCGTCGGATCGGGCCTGGATGCCGGCCAGACGGCGGCGGGTCGATTAGAGACGCAACTGACCAGCGAACTGCCATTGGGCGAGCCTTCGAATCAGCTGTTGTTGCAACCCGAAGCGGCGAGAAGTGAAATAACCTTGCCGAATGCCGAACGAGTTACTGCGCCGTCGAGAGAGCCGCAAGGGGTAACCGGGCGGCAGGCCAATAACCAGAAGCACCCTCGCACAATCACGGATGAACCCCAGGTGCTTCGCCGGCCTACTCCTTACAATCTACAGTCCCTGCGCGATCTCTATGTGCAGATTCCCACGTATGGGGAGCCACTGAAGCGATTCGGCTCGGATGTATTTGTCAATCGCGATTCGGCTTCCTCGAGCCGAGCAGGTCTGTCGTCAAGTGCAGCACCGCTGGAGATTCCCGTAAGACCGGACTACGTTGTTGGTCCGGGCGACAGCCTCACAATCAACCTATGGGGCGGCGTGACTGAATCGTTGAATCGTGTGATTGACCGTGAAGGCCGCGTCATGCTCCCGGAAACCGGGGAAGTTCAAGTGGCCGGACTCAAACTGGACAGCGCACAAGCCGTGATCGAAGGCGCGCTAAAGCCTCAGTTCAGAAACGCGCACGTTGCGGTAACGGTTTCCCGCTTGCGAACAGTGCGCATTTATGTGGTCGGCGACGTGCAGCGGCCGGGCGCATACGATATCAGTTCGCTTTCGTCCCCTCTGGGCGCGCTATATGCGGCGGGTGGCCCCACCGCCGTTGGTTCGCTGCGCGTGCTGCAACATCTTCGGGACGGAAAACCAATCGGAGAAGTAGACCTCTACGACTTTCTGTTGCGCGGCGTTCAAAGCAACGATGATCGACTTGTCACCGGGGACACTTTGCTTGTCCCGGCAGCGGGCCCGCAGGTTGCAGTCTCTGGAGCGGTGAAGCGCCCAGCCATCTATGAACTGCTCCATGAGAAAACCCTCGCCGCGTTGCTTGAGGAAGCGGGCGGAGTGACTGTTGCAGCGTCGCTTGGGCACATCACAATTGAACGGATCGACGCAAATCAACGGCGCCAAACGGTTAGCCTGGACACCTCATCTTCAGAGAATCCCGATGCTCAACGCGCAGCCATTGCCACATTTGAAGTCAAGGACGGCGATCGCGTCCGGGTTGCGCCGATCCTGCCGCAAAGCGAGAGAGTGATTTACCTCGAAGGACATGTCGTGAGGCCGGGGAGGGCGGCGTACCGCGACGGAATGCGGCTGAATGACGTGTTGCAAAGCTATCAGGACCTGTTGCCGGAGCCCGCTGCGCGCGCAGAGATTGTGCGTCTTGTGCCCCCGGATCTTCATGCGGAGACCATTGACTTCAATGTCCCGGATGCACTGATCGGCAACGCGAACCTTCCGCTCTATCCATTCGACACGATTCGCATCTTCGGCCGCTACGAACAGGATCCGCCCGACGTATCCGTCCGAGGCGAGGTGATGCGCCCCGGGACTTACGCGCTTTCAAAAGACATGACTGCCGCGCAACTGGTGCGAATGGCCGGTGGATTCAAACGGGATGCATTGCTTACCAACGCCGATCTGATCAGTTACGAGGTGGAGAATGGCGACAAGGTTGTAGGCGAGCGTCGGGATCTTCGCATCGGGGATGCAGTGCTGAAGGGGAATGGCGAAGCTGATGTTGCGCTGAAACCCGGGGACGTGCTCACGGTGCATCAAATTACCGGTTGGGACGACATCGGGGCATCCATCATCATCGAAGGAGAAATCGCGCATCCGGGCAGTTACGGCTTTCGACAGGGCGAACATCTGAGTGACGTTGTAAGACGAGCCGGAGGATTTCGAGAGACCGCTTATCCGGAAGGTGCGGTACTCACGCGCCCTGAAGTTCAGGCGCTCGAAGAGACAAGTCGCGAAGAACTGATCCGCCAAATTGAGACGAGTTCCGCAGCCGCGCGCCTCTCTCCAAATGTCGCCTCCGGAGATCAGTCGGCAACTTTACAACTCATTCAACAACAGCAGGAACAAGTCCTGTCTCGACTTCGGAGCCAGCCAGCGAGCGGCCGCCTGGTGATACATGTCAGTGCAAACGTCGACAGTTGGGCAGGGACGGCCGCCGACATCGAGGTCAGGAGCGGCGACCGGTTGCGCGTTCCCAAGCGGCCCGGTTTTGTCCTGATCACGGGGCAGGTTTACAACTCTTCAGCCATCACCTTCGTTCCGGGAAAATCCGCGGGCTGGTATTTGCAACGTGCGGGGGGCGCCACCGAGATTGCAAATCGCAAAGAAATATTCATTATTCGCGCCAATGGGGCGGTAATCGGACGGCGTTCGGGCGATTGGTACGATCGCGATGTTCTCTCAACCCGGCTGGACGCCGGCGACGTGATTGTCGTGCCGCAGAGGATTGTGGGCGCTTCCCTTTTGTGGCGGAACTTAATCAGCACAGCACAGATCGCGGCTTCCATCGCGATCACTGCCGCCGTTGCAGGACTGTAGGTGTAAGATGCCAGTCGAAACAAAAGACGCTCCAATTGAGTCAGCCCCACTGCAGTCATCTACGTTCACCGCGAACGACGAAACGGCCCCAAACTGGGTTGCAAACTTATCTCTTCTCTGGGATCGCAGGCTGGTTTTGGTCCGCGGGGCGGGCATCGCTTTGGTGGTCAGCCTGCTGATCGCGTTTGTGATTCCGAAACGCTACGAATCGACAGCTCGTATCATGCCTCCAGAGAGTTCGGGTGCAAGCGCTGCAATGTTTGCTGCTCTGGCAGGCCACGGACTCGACGGTGTGGGTGGCCTGCTCGCAAGCTTGCTTGGAGGCAGGACGAGCGGTGCTCTTTATGTGGATCTGCTGCGAAGCGGAACAGTTGCCGGCCACCTGATCGATCGATTCCAGCTTCAACACGCTTATCACAAACGGTATCGGGTCGACACGGCCAAATATCTGGCACGCCATACCGAGATCGTCGATGACAAAAAGAGCGGGGTCATAACGATCACGGTTACTGACACCGACCCCCAGCGAGCGAGCGATCTGGCTCAGGGATATCTGGACGAACTGAATCTTCTCGTGAATCGAACCAGCACCTCTTCGGCACGGCGGGAGCGCATGTTTATTGAGCAGAGGCTGCATGCTGTGAAAGCCGAGTTGGAGGACGCTCAGCAGGCCCTGAGCGATTTCTCAAGCACGCATGCGACCATCGACATTCGAGAGCAGACGCATGCCATGGTGGATGCGGGAGCGAAGCTTCAGGGTGAGTTGATCGCGACGCAAGGCGAGTTGGACTCGCTGCGGCAGATTTATGGAGATGGCAACGTCCGCGTCCGGGCCGCTCAGGCACGCGCCGATGATCTGAAGCACGAACTCGTAAAGCTGGGTGGAACATCAGCCCAACTTCCCGCTGCGGGTGAATCCCCAGCCGGCACGGCGGAGTCGGCCGGCGATGCCGGGGACGCGCTTTATCCGCCGCTGCGGCAACTGCCGCGGCTGGCCGTTCCATACGCTGACCTCTATCGCAAAGTGCGGGTGCAAGAGACCGTCTATGAATTGCTCACACAGCAGTATGAGATTGCCCGCATTCAGGAAGCGAAAGACATTCCAGTCGTTAACGTGATCGATGCACCCGGGATCCCGGAAAAGAAGTCCTTTCCTCCCCGGCTCATCCTGACACTGGCTCTCACAGCATTCTTTGTGTGTTTTACCTGCGCTCTGCTTCTGTTCAGGGAGCGATGGAAGAACGTGAGCGCTACAGATCCCCGCAGGATGCTTGCCGCTGAAGTGTACGAGACATTGCATGATGGAATGCATCGGCAAATTCGCTTTTCAAGAGGCGCTCGATGAACACCGGAGCAGCAGCTCAATTCGTCCCGCGAGTTGGGGAAGCAAAGCCGCGTAGAGAGCTCAGCGTGCCCAGCGAACACGAGGCCTTGCAGCCTCTGCTTGTCATTCCCTTTTCAGTTGGATTCTATTTCTCATTTCGCACGATCATTACTCTCATTGTGGTGCGTTTGTTCTTGCAAGAGCCTCGGATGGGTGTGGGAGCTAGTCTGACGATCGAGTTTCTGCTGCTCCTCATCGTAGCTTTCCAAGCGGTGGGGCCCTCCATTAGGCCACTCGGCTGGCTGTTCCATCTTTCAAGTTTCCGATGGGTACTTGCCTTCCTCGCGTTTGCTGGTTGCAGCCTGGCGTGGAGCAGGACCGTATCGTTGCCAGCATCCTTTTTATATTGGTGCGGCTTGGTCGGCGACGTGACACTCGTGGTGCTGCTGCTGCGCGTAGCGCCAGTCGAGGCAGTCGCACATACCCTGATGAAGGGATTTATCTGGGCCACTTGCCTGCTTGCGTTGATCGCGTGGATGATGCCCGTCGGGTCCGATCTCCGGCTCGGCGACCCGGAGTATTTCAATACAAACCAGATCGGTAATCTCTGTACGTTCGCTATTTTCCAGGCTCAATATCTGATGTGCCGCAAGGAGTGGAGGTCGAAATCCTCGATCATTTTCCTGATCATCACCCTCGTCCGCAGCCTGAGCAAAACTACCCTGGTCGCCTTCGTGGCCAGTGAAATCTACCTCATCGCGCGTGACGGGACGATCAGCCGGAAGGCCAAGATGGGCATTGCAGGATCAGCTCTGCTTGTTGTGTTGATCTTTTGGGGCCTGTTTCAGTCGTACTACTCCGTCTACACCACCACCGGGAACCAGGCACAAACGCTGACGGGGCGGCTGGCGATATGGGGCTATAGCCTCAATGCCGCGCTTGAGAGACCATGGGTTGGGAATGGCTTCGATTCGATGTGGAAGGTCTTTCCTCCATTTGGAAGTGACCAGTTTGAAGCCAGGCATGCGGAGAATGAGTTGCTGCAGCAGTTCTTCGCCTACGGCATTGCGGGGGTGGTTATGCTGTGCGGGTTGTACGGCAGTTTGTTAAGAAGCATTCGCCACCTTATGCCAGGACCCATCAAGACAATCTTCATCAGCATTCTGCTGTTCATCTTCATCCGTGGTTTTGCCGAAGCGGAACCGTTCGATTTGCTTCTGCCCTTGTGGGCAATGACCGTCATCGGCTCGATTGTGGCAGCCTCGCTGTCGTCGGAACAGTCCGGGGGCCACCTTCGCTCAACAGACGCCAATTCCGAAGGCATGCTTCTCCAATTGCGCAGGGGGTCGACGCTATGAAAATCGTCATCGCCGCTCTGTCAGCACCGGAGCATCTAAATGGCGTCTCCCGTCATGCCGCCAATGTTGTCCGAGGTTTGCTCACGCGGACTGAAGCCTCGGAAATTCACATGTTGGTGGGCGCGTGGCAACAACAGGCGTTCGAACAAGCGGTGGCACGGGGTGACTCGCGGCTCCATATCCATCCCATAAGCGTTGGGCGGGGATTGTTCAGCCGCAATTTGTGGTACTACAGTGAACTGCCGCGGATCGCCATGCAACTCGATGCGGATGTGGTTCATCTCGCCTACCCTGTGCCCGTGTCATCCGGTGCGTTTCACTGCCCCGTAGTTGTGAGCCTGCACGATCTCTATCCGTATGACATGCCCGAGAACTTCGGCTTCCCGAAAAGCGTCTTTAACCGACTTGTTGTGCGACAATGCCTTCGATTGGCGGACGCTATCGCCTGCGTTTCGGAAAGCACCCGGGGTCGCCTTGGACATTGGCTGGGAAAGGATTTCGCGGACCGGGCAGTCACCATACTGAACGCGGTTGAGCCGGTATCGGTGGCGTGCGCCAAAGGGCCACCGGCAATGCGAAGATGCCGCTCTTTCTTTCTTTGCATAGCACAACATCGTCGCAACAAGAACATCGCCCTGGCGCTGGAAATCTTCGACCTGGTGCTGCGATCGGGGATTGTTTGCTCCGAAATGGCTCTTGTGATCATCGGTGTTCCAGGTCCGGAGACAACACTGATTGAGCGCCAGATCCGGAAGCTAAGGCTTGAAAGACAGGTCGTACTGCTCAGTGGCATCACCGATTCTGAATTGCAGTGGTGCTACCGAAACTGTAAGCTGTTGCTCGCGCCGTCGATTGTCGAAGGTTTCGGTCTGCCGGTTGCAGAAGCTCTGCTGGCAGGTTGCAGAGTTGTATGTTCCGATATCCCTGCTTTCCGTGAAGTCGGGAGAGAGGCATGCCGGTATGTTGCCCTTGGACAAGGGCAATTAGATGGATTTACCGAGGCAGTTCGGGAAGCGCTAGGTGCATGCCGCCTGGCGCCTTCATCAATGCCGTGGCTGGAAGTTGATGCGGTCGCAGAAAAATATATCCTCCTCTATCGGCGTTTGCTTTCGTGTCATGTGAGGCCGGGTTACAGGACGCTGCCGGCTTCACCTATTGGAGGCCCAAGCGGCTTATAATCGCTTTTCAAATGTGTGGGATAGAGCCAAACGCCAACTCGGGGCCCAAATGTCATCAGTTTGTCATTTTTGACCAGATTATTGCTGGAGCGGATTGAATTCGGAGGAGAATATGAAAATGGCAAAGGACTTGGACTATCCCACCGCAGAACCCGAAGAAGTTGCGCCCCCCGCCCGCCTAGGCACAATCTTGGTTGTAGAAGATGACCCGAGAATGCAGAAGGTGCTCCAGCGCTTGTTTGCTGGTGAGCAGTACAACGTCATCACGGCGGGAGACGGTAAGACTGGACTCGCCATGTTTCGCGCACAGCGGCCGTTGGCCGTCATCCTGGATCTGATTCTGCCCGAGATATCCGGCCGCGAGCTTTGCCAAAGTATGAAAGCGATATCGAACGATACGCCGGTAATCGTGCTCAGCGCGGTAGCCGAAGTCGTCGATAAAGTATTGCTTCTGGAACTCGGAGCGGATGACTATGTGACCAAGCCGTTCAGCCCGCGCGAGCTGATGGCGCGTGTGCAGGCCGCGATCCGCCGGCATCGTCGACCCACTGCGGCGCTTACTTACCGTTTTGCCGACTGCGAACTCGATTTCAAGAAGATGACCGCCTTTCGGGGAGAAGTTCCCGTTCTTCTGACTTCACATGAGTTCCGGCTCTTAAAGTTCTTTACCGAGAATGCAGAGCGGGTGCTCAGCCGCGAAGAGCTTCTCAATGAAGTCTGGGGCTACGACTGCTATCCCACTACGCGGACAGTCGACAACCAGATTCTCAAGCTCCGGCAAAAGCTGGAGCGCGATCCGTCCAATCCGCAACATTTTCTGACGATCTACGGCGCAGGATACAAATTTGTCCCATGACCCGATAGCGTCCGCAAATCGAATTCCGAGCTCCAGTTCAATTACGTTCCAAACGCGGGAGCATCGTGGCATACGGACACGTGTGCTCCTGATTGCCGCGACAGCAATCATCATTGGGAGTGCTACTTTTGCCAGCCTGCTGACGATTCGCCACCGCTTGCAGGAGGTGGTGATGGCGAATCTTTCCGCGGATCTTTTGCGTTCTATCGCTACTTTCGAAGATATGCAGGCGCAGAGGATGAGCGCGCTTGATCGCGAGAATTCACTGCTTGCCGATCTACCCAGTCTGAAAGCGTTGATGACCACCAGCGACGAACGGACGATTGAAGACGGAGCTGTAGAGTTCTGGAAGGTTGGCGGCAACGATCTCTTCGCGCTGGCGAACAGAGATGGACGCATTGTGGCGGCGTACGATGAAGGAGAACGCGCGGCCCCAACTTTACGGACCGATCTGGAGTCCTTGCTCAGCGGATCGCCCCGACCCTATGTCGTTAGCGGAAATCGTCTCATCGCCTGCTCGGTGAAGCCGCTCTACTTCGGCAGCCAGGCAGAAGGGACAATACTCGGCTACGCGATCAGTGGATTCTATATCGACCGAAGCGCCGTTGGGCAACTGAGCCGCGCAACCGGAGTTGAGGCAATCTTCAAGACGAGACAGCGCATATTAGTCAGCTCGCTTTCCTCTGCTGCGAATGGAGTGCTGGATGCAAATCAGATTTCCGCACCTCAAGGCCGTTCTGATTCAATCACCGTGAAGATAGGAGGCGAGCGATATCTCGCGGTGGCAAGAGACCTCTCGCCCGACGCCTCGGCGCCTCTTGAGTTGATCGAGTTGAAATCTCTCGATCAGGAAGAACTTACAATTCAGCAGATTGACCGCCTGGTTTTGCTCGCCGGTTTGGTCGCTCTCGTGCTTGGTACCGGGCTGATGACCGTTCTTTCTCGTGCCGTGACACGTCCTCTGGAAGATCTCAACGCTGGAGTGCGCGCATTTGCGGCAGGAGACAGTTCGCACATACTGCCCTATCGGGGCACGATGGAAGTTCGAGAGCTGAGCACAGCCTTTGCGGCCATGCGGCGGGAGATACATCAGGCCAACCAGGCTTTGCTTGAATCGGAACGGCTGGCAACCATCGGGCGCATGGCAAGCTCCGTTTCGCACGATCTGCGCCACTATCTCGCCGCAATCTATGCCAATTCCGAGTTTCTCGCTTCGGGGCGCTTGTCGGATGAAGAGCGCACCGAAATCCTTACCGAGATCCGCTCCGCTGTCGATGGCACTACCGAGTTGCTTGAGTCGCTGCTCATTTTCAGCAGGAGTGGACCTGGAATCCGAAGGTCGCATCAGCTCGTAGCAACGCTGGTCGATCGAGCCGTCGGCCTTGTGCGCTCGCACCCGGATGCGGCAAAAGCGGAATTCGATGTGCGAAATCACAATCCAGCGGAGACGGCGGCGATTGTGGATGGAAAACAGATTGAGCGCGCGATTTATAACCTGCTGTTGAATGCGTGCCAGACCGTTCGCTCGGCCGATGAACGGGCCCACATCATTGTTACGCTCGAGGTTCGTCAGGCAGACATCATTCTAGAAGTAGCAGATAACGGCGAGGGCGTGCCCGAGAATATCCGGAGCACACTCTTTGAACCGTTTGTCAGCGAGGGCAAGCAAAAAGGCTCAGGGCTGGGATTGACACTCGCTCAGTGCATTGCCAGGGAGCACGGCGGTGACGTAATTCTGGTCAGCAGCCGCCAGGGAGAAACAATCTTCCGGATGTCGCTCTCACGCGGATTTCTTGACGCGCCGGCATCGACTCCTGAAGACCGTACAAGAGTGAGGACGGGATGAAGCAGAACTTCTTCGCACCTATTCACTTGAAATGCAGCATCGCTTACAGAGGCGTACTTGGCACTCTCGTCTTGCGTTGCATCCTCGGAGTATTCCTCTGCTCGAGCGAAGCAATCGCCCAGGACGACCTCGCGCAACATGTACAGCAGTTGACCGATGCGATGAACCGGATTCAGGCCCAAATGGAAGACTCCAAGCGCCAACTTGACGAAATGCGTCAGGAGCTTGCTGACCTTCGGAAACAGATGGGCACCAGCGAAGTTCCGCCGCCTCAGCAGCAATCAGCGGAATCGGCAGCGGCGGCACTGGCAGCTCAGGTTGAAGATCTCAAAGAGCGCCAGGCAATGCAGGAGTCGCAGATCGCAACTCAGGAACAGACCAAGGTGGAGAGCGAATCCGAATACCCCGTCAAGCTAAATGGACTGATTCTGATGAATGCATTTGTGAACACCGCAACGGTGGACTCGGCACCTACACCAGCGCTCGCACTGGCCGGCGCAGGAAGCACCGGGGCTTCGGTCCGACAGACGATTCTGGGGCTGGATGCACGTGGTCCGCATCTGTTTGGCGCGCGAAGTCACGGCGACCTGAGGATTGACTTCGATGCAAGCGTGCCCGCTGCAAACGGCTACGCAGGAGGTTATGGTATCGATTTGGTCCGGCTCCGCACCGCACATGCCTCGCTGGATTGGACCAGCACTCAGGCTTTCTTCTCGCTGGACCGCCCAATCGTCAGCCCCAATTCGCCTGACTCCCTCACGGCTTTGGCCGAACCTGCGCTTGCCTGGTCGGGAAACTTATGGAATTGGAATCCGCAATTCGGCGTGAGTCATAATTTCTCACTCTCGTCCGTGCAAAGTTTGCGCACCCAATTTGCCCTGATCGATGTCGCCGACGCCCCTACCACCCGAAGTCCAGCGACAACGTCCGGCGTGCTTATTTCGCCGACAACGGCGGAAGAAAGCCGCTGGCCTGGAGTCGAAACCCGCATAGCACTGCTTGGAGCCAGCAATGACAAAGGCGCCGAGATCGGCGTTGGCGGGTTCTACGCACCCCATCGGTCTGCGGGGGGGACGCGCTTCGATTCGTGGGCGGGAACACTCGATTTTCGCCTGCCGCTGCCTGCTCGTATGGAGCTAAGTGGCAGTTTTTATCGCGGTCTTGGCCTCGGTGGGCTTGGTGGCGGGGCTTACAAGGATTATGTCTATAGGTCAAATGGCCTGGAGTCCTATTTCCTGACGCTTGATGATGTTGGTGGATGGGGGCAATGGAAACAGCGGGCCGGCGAAAGGTTGGAATTCAACGAGGCTTTCGGAATAGATGATGTTCCCGCAGGCCAGCTTCGTCCTTTCTCATCGCCAGACTTCACCGTATATCAGAACCTGGCACGCAATCGAACGCTTACGGGCAATGTTATTTATAGTCCGAGTGCCTATCTTCTTTTCTCACTCGAATACCGGCGGATTGAATCTTCGCCGGTGAATGCACCAACCAATGCAAGTGACGTGATTGGAGTGGCGGCCGGGTACAAATTCTGAATATGCTGACCACATGGAACCATCATCGGAACCGCTTTGTGCTCTGCGCACTCATATTCGCGTCCGTCTTCGCTCGAGCACAAAGTCCGGCTCAAGTCGATATGCACATGCGGCTCGGAAATTCTGTGCACCCGAATGACCGTTTGCCTCCTGCAGTCTTGTGGTTGACGCCTCTGCCTGGGACTCCACAGCAGTCTTTTTCGCCCAAAGGGCATTACACCCTGCTTCAGAAGAACCGGATGTTCTTTCCGCATTTGTTGGTGGTACCGGTCGGCAGCGTCGTGCTATTTCCCAACGCCGATCCCTTTTTCCATAATGTCTTTTCTCTGTTCAACGGCAAGAGGTTTGACTTGGGACTTTATGAAGCCGGATCGACGAAAGCTGTAGATTTCTCTCGCGAAGGGGTTTCCTACATCTTCTGCAATATTCATCCGGAAATGAGCGCGGTGGTCCTGGCGCTTTCAACTCCGTTCTACTCAATCGCCGATTCTACTGGTTCGTTGTCGATTCAAAACATGCCCGCGGGTGATTACGAAATGCATCTGTGGGTTGAAGGTTTCACACAACCCGCACTTGATCGTCTTGCACGGCACGTACATTTGGAACCGAGTTCGGGAAACCTGGGTGTGCTCGACACTTCAGAAGTTGCGCGACAGCCCAAAAGCCATTTGAATAAATTTGGCCAGCCCTACGATGATGGCTCCAAGCAGCCATACTGACCCTACTTCTTGCGTGAGCAAGCTTAGTTGGCTTCGTACTCATGGGCGGCCGTGTTGACTTTCGAAAGATTCGCAGTTGAATTGCATCGACCTCCGTCGATAGGTACTGGCAAGGGCGTATAGGTTCTCAGTCCGCTGAGTTGCAGACTAATGCGCCACAGAAACAAGGGGTTGTTGCGAAGGTAGCGCCACAACAAACGTCGTGGCTCCTGAATGACTCGGTGCAACCATTGCAGGCCTGCTTGCTTGACCCATAGCGGAGAGTCCTGAATCCGACCAGTGTGGAAGTCAAAAGCCGCGCCCACGCCAAACATGAGCCTGGTATTGAGCCTCGGTAAATTGCTGCGCATGAACTTCTCCTGCTTCGGCGTGCTGATGCCGACCCAAAAGATATCGGGCTTGCAGTTTTCGACTTGCGCAATTAGTTCCTCTTCTTCCTTTTCCTGGAGATCCCGGAAAGGCGGAGTATACGTGCCGACGATTTGAGACGTGGGAAAGCGACTTTGGAGAGCAGCCGCAAGTTGATCCGCTACTCCCTCATTCCCCCCGTAGAGGAAATGCCTGCACCCGGCGAACTCTGCACGGCGAAATACTTCAAGCATCAAATCCGGGCCCGCGACTCGTTCCATCCGGTCGTGTCCCTGCAGGCGGCCGACCCAAACCATCGGCATTCCATCCGGCACCGCAACTGCCGCGCCCGCAAATGCAGCTGCAAGTTCCGCGTCATGCTGCGCTTCCATCACGCTGTGCACTCCAATTGCGCATACGTAGCCTTTGCGGCCACTTCTGAGAGTGTCGGCAACACGGGACACGGCCCGCTCCATATCCAATGCTTCCACCTGGACGCCGAGGACGTTCGCACAGGGATTCTCGCCTGCAACCTCCAATCTGTGGGCGTAGCTGATCGTACGCCTTGGAGAAGTTGTTGCGCGCGCGACTGCAGATTGGGTGCTCATCTCAAGCTTTCTCCCAGAGAGCTATTGAAGTTGGAGTATCTTCAGAAGCGGAAGGGTTGCGAAAAAGCATTGCAACCAGGGGAATGTAGACGAGTAGCGTCACGGGGCCGTAGAACATGCGGCCGACTGCTATACCGTACATGCCAAAGCGGGGGAGCAAGACGGCTATAAGCAGTATCATCAGTGTTCCACCCGCCAGATTGAACCATGTGACGGCGCGTACGCGTCCCAACGCGAGCAGCGCATAAGTTCCAGTAGCACTCAACCCTGCCAGCGCCGTGCTCCAAGTGATGAGCGGCAGCAGCGGGACGCCGACATGGGCCACTGCCGTGCCTCCCAAAGTCTTCAGCAGGTATCCCCCAAAGATAAGCAAGACAGCAGTGCCGGTCGAGACCAGCAGAAGATTCGCGCCGAATGCGAGCAGAACGGTTCGCCTGAGTGTCATCATGTCCCCCGAGCGCCGCGCTGACAGATATGGAAACAGGAAGTGCAATCCAGAGACGGCGAGTCCATAGATCGGCTGAGCCAATTGCACGCAAAGCGCATAAGAAGCGACCGCCGCTGCACCCATCGAGACACCAGCGATTAGACGGTCAACTTGTCCAAAAAGGAGCCCTGCGACGGCCTGGATCCAGGTAAATATCCCGAAGCCGAAAAGAGCTCTCGTGGCCCCGCCATCGAAAGACGGCCAGAGTGATGTGACCCGCAACAGCTTCTTCAGATAGACAATCTGCAGGCGCAGGCTAACGATCGTGACAAGCACAGTTGCGGCCATTACCCAGATGACGCTAAGCCCGGCGAGGGGCAGCACCGCCACAACCGCCAGCGTCATGACCCGGCCAAACACGCTGATTCGCACTGCGCGGCCATATCGCTCAAAACCTCGCTGCGTGCTTATGCACACGCTCTCGATCGCTCGCAGGAGCATCAGCAAACCGGCAAAGAACAGCGACCACATGCATTCGAAACGCAAGGTCGTATCCGATTGAGCAACGCGACCCGCAGCCGAAGGTGCAAGCAGAATTGAAATCGACATCATTGCGAAGCCAAGGACTAAATGAATGCCTATTGTGCTGCGCACTGTGCGCACGAGATCGGAGGGATCTGCACTGCTGCGCGAGAGCGCGACAAAGTGAATATTCGCATCTCCAAATCCGGAAGCAATGATTGAACCCGTGCTCACCGCCGCGGTTGCGATCGCCCAGACGCCATACTGCGCAATCCCCAATGTCCGCAATGCGATTGGAGCCACGATCAGCATGCCCAGCGGATATGTCAGATAATCGAGAATGCCGAAAGCAGCGTTGGACGCGTGACCGGCGATCGCGCCCTTATCTAGAACGGTGTAACCCATTGACATATAAGCTAGCGACCGACGATATTCTGCGTGTCAGATCACGGTCAGACGAATGTCATTGCTTTGTCACAAAGGAAGAAGAGCGACAGCGATGATTACTTCTGCGGTTCTCGACAATTCACAATCAGGCATTCGGACTAACGTTCAGGATTGGCGACAACGATTTCTTGCTTCTCCGATGGGCACATCCGAGCAGTGTGGCTGAGAGGAGCGCCGCAACCACTGCCACACCGCTGTTTCCCAACAGGACTGTTGGATAGCCTAACCGAACAATGCAACTCCCCGTGACCATCGCCGTGGCCGCCTGGCAAATCGCTCCAGAAATGTTTTGAATCGCTGAGGCGGTACTGCGTTCTTCTTCTGGGATATTTTCCATCAGGAAGCTGTAAATTCCTGGGCCGCTCATCCATTGCGCCCCGGTATACCCGAGATAGAGGGCCACGGATATTGGTATGGCGCTCAGGTTGCCCATCCAGAAGAGCGCAACGCCTGTTGCTGCCTGAGCGCATACGATCCCGGGGACTGTCCCGATCCTGCGGTAGAGGAGCGGGGCTAACAGAACTGCGCCAAACTGTACGAGTTGCGATGCCGAGAAGATGACGCCAACATGTCGAAGAGGAATGCCGAGATGTTGTTGCAGGTAAACAGCCGCAAAAGGAGGAAACGATCCGGTTACGATAGTCCAGACGATGAACGGCGTAAGGAACCAGAACAGAAACGGATGAAAGATCCGAATCCGACGCGTTACAGCCCGGTCGCTGGCTTCAAAGCGAAGACTCAGAATCGGAAAGACACCGAGGAGAATGACTCCACATGCCAGCAGAAGAACAATTCGGATGTTCCCGGCAATCGAGGCAGTGTAGCTTCCCCTTTGAAGGATTTCCGGCAGGTATCCCCCTGCCAGACCGGCCAGAGAACCCAGGCCAATTCCGGTGGCAAAATTAATACTGAAGCCGGCCATGCGATTCTTCTCGTTGGTCAATTTCGCAATCGTCGGAGAAAAGCAGATCGGCCAACTACAGAGTGCCATCCCTGTAAGGAACGCCAGTCCAACCTGAGCCGCCGGCCAAAGAATGAATGTTCGGAGAATGCAAGTGAGCGGGGCAACGGTGAAACAGAAGAGAAGCATCCGTTGCAGGCCGAACCGTCTTACAAGAATCATTACCGGAATGGTTCCCGCTACGTTGCCCAACGTGAGGGCTCCGGTAATAAGCCCCAGAGACTTCTCGTTAAAGTGCAAGTCCGTGAGATACAGGTTGAAAAGAAAGAAGAACAGTCCGAATCCAAGATCGAAGAAGAAAGCGGCCGCAAAGAATTTCCAAAAACTGGGGCTGAACTGCAAGGCGAAGGATCGCACCAAAGCAATCACGCCGCCTTCATGGCGAGAAGGGCTCTCTGATGCGGCGCCCATCTGCATCGGCGCTATTGCCCCTCTCTCACCAGCTTGCCGAGCCGTTCAACTGCCCAATCAAGATCGGTATAGAAAAGTTCGAATGCGTCGCATTCAAGCAGTTGGTCGATCATGCCCTCCTGGACATCCTGCTTTTCCTGTATGGTGCACAATCGCTGAAGGATGAAGTTCCTGGCGACAATGTTTGGAACCCCGGCTAATTCCTGCTGCGCCCCCGCCCTGCGATTCAAGAACACGACATGGCGAACATTCGTAGTATCGGCGGTCGCAAGTCCGCGAAGGGAATTTGCAGGGACTTCAATCGAGGGCTTTCCGGTTTGTGCGCGCTGGATGGTTCGAGGTCCGTGCAATTCCGGAAAGATGGCTTCGGCAGAAGGGCGGAAGCGAAATAGCTTGCAGTTTCCCACGGCCAGCAGGTCTTCGCGACCATTGACCAGGTAGCTCCCATCGTCCGTGATATACGTCCATCCGGCTCTCGCGCAGGCATACGAGAGCGTCGACTTGCCGGCTCCCGAGTCTCCGCAAAGAAGAATGCCGCATCCTTCAAGCGCAACGCAAGCTGCATGTACAGGAGTGGTGTAAAGGTTTGCGATCTGGCACAGCGCGCTCGCCTCAAGGAAAAAATAGCGAAGATAACTTGGATAGGACAGCACATCTCGTGTGATCCAGATATATGAAAAGCCTTGCGAGAGATCGGAAACTACGAAGTTCTCTGCGTTTGCAATGTTAGAGCAGAGATGCCTTCGAATGCGGCAGGTTGGGGCCGGCGGGCATTCGCCCGAGGTCCCCTCCGTTACGCCAACTTCTATCTGAATCGGCGGCGTGTCGAATAGCTTGCTTGAACTGCCCCAGCTCTCGCTTGCTGCTGCGATTACCTCCTCGGAGTTAGTCGAGATCTCAAGTGGAAAGCCGAGAGGATAGAACTTCTTTCGAATCGGCAGGTCCGTTCGTGCGAGTACCGGGTCAGCAAAAACGATCGGCTCTGTGAGACTCTCCTTTATCTGCTCAATTGAAAGAATATCCAGCGTCGGTCGCGAAAGAGCCGGCAATGTTGTCGTCATCCAGAAGTCCTCTCAGCGTGTCAGAATTGATACTTCAAAGCGAATTGAATGATGCGCGGATTATTTGATTTCGAAGTGATCTTCCCAAAGGAGGGGCCGAAGGTGACGGTGTTGTTGGGGTTGCTGAAGTTTGGGGTATTGGTTATGTTGAAGAACTCGGTTCTGAAATGGATTTTTTGTGACTCAACAACCGGAATTGTGCGCTCCAACGCCATGTCGATGTTGCGCTGGCCGGGCCCGCGGACCATGCCTACCCCGCTGTTTCCAAAGTTGGTGTCCGCAGAGCTCGTACCATTTGGAGCTTCCGGTGCAGAGGTGAATGCAGCCGAATTCAAATAGAGCCCCAAGACGCGCGACTTGATCGAGCCCGATGTTGAAGCGCGTGCACCGCTCAGTTGAGCTCGATTCTCGAACGGAAAGTTTCCGTACACTGAGCCGGCATTCTGGTCGATGATCGTGATCGGAGTACCCGATTGCGCAGTAAGAATTCCCGATGCCTGCCAGCCGGCTATCGCGCGCCGTACGAGGCCGGGCATCGAGCCGAAGGCGGGCGTGTTGTAAGTCAGGCTCAACACCACCCGGTGTGTCCGGTCAAAGTCGGTTAGTCCATAGGATTGACGAGGGTTTGTCTGGTTATTGGTCAACAGCCATAATTCGAAGACCTGATTTCCCGACGAGCCGCTGGTCTCGTCGAGGTTTCTGGACCAGGTGTAACTGCCGAGAAACTCAAACCCGCGGCTGAATCGCTTGGTAATACTGCTCTGCAACGAGTTGTAATTTGAGTTAAACCGGGTTTCAGAGGAGAGAGAACCTGGACTGATACCGCTAAACGGCAAACGCTGAATCACGTTGGCTGCGGAATTCATGGTTTCTCCGTTCACCGGGTTTGTTGGGCTGGCAAGCAACGCCTGATTGAACTCGAGGGTTCCAGCTACGTGAAGCGTTCTCGTCCCGACGTAGCCCACTTCAAGCAGGTAGTCGTGTGCAATCTCAACTTGCGTGTTGAGGTTATATTCCTCCGTATAGGGATCGGTGATGTTCCTGGAGACCCCTGAGATACTTGGACCTCCGCCAGGAATGCGCGGACTGAAGATGGGGTAACTTGTTTGGCTGGGCAGTAGAGGGCTGAATGGCGCCTGGAGTATTGCCCCTCCGTTCGCAGCCCCAAAGGAGAATTGAAATGTCGAGAACGGCTCTTGCGCAACCAGACTCTCTGCCAATCCTCCGGACAGCCTGTCAAAATAGATTCCGTACCCGCCGCGCAGCAAGACAGTTGGACGTTGCGAGAGGCGAAGCGCGAAGCCGAAACGCGGGGAGACGTCAGCATAATTCGTGGGCCAAAGCCCGGGAATGGACGATTTGAGGACGCCGGGAGGCACAGGACCGGTGAAGTTGGACGGTACGACAAATCCGCTGAGCGTCCCGGTGGCTGGCGCAGAGAGAGTGGCGACGTTTGGGTCGAAAGTTACCAGTCTTCCGTTGATGTCGGAAGGCGCGCCGAAAATCTCATAACGCAAGCCTACGTTGACGGTGAGACGAGGCATGAGTTTGATATCGTCTTGGAAGAAAGTTGCAAAGTCTGTATAGCGTTCGTCCTTACGGAACAGGCCTGAGCTGCCGTTACTCGTGGTTACATTGCTGCTTCCGGTTGGACTGCCGTTTTGCACGGCGCTTTCGCCGAGCAGAAAATCGCTGAAAGTGCGGATATCCAGGAGCCCATCCGTTGAGAATGGAGCGTGCACCTCTACGTGATGGCGTTTTGCTTCGGCGCCCATCCGCATGGATTGTTTGCCATGCGTGATCGAGAGCGTGTCCTGCCAGATAAAGCTGTTGGTCACCTGCGACTGTGAGGGCGTTCCCGCATCGCCGACCGTGAATAGCCCATCTATAGTGATCCCGGGAGCCGCCACTTTGCCACCGGAGTTGCCTGTTGGAGATTCCGTGCCCAGGTCGGAAGCCAGAACTGGATTTGAAACGGCAGAGACGCCATCGAAGCGCATAAAGCCGAAGCGCGCGACGTTTACCAGATTCGAATTAAAGACGTGCGTGTCCGCAAGAACGAGCATCGCATTCTGGTCGAGTTCGTTTGTAGGCCAGCCAGGTACGGTCGCTGCATTCGGTGAGAACGGAAAGATTGTTGGAGCTCGTGAATAGAAAAACTTTCCCGACAACTGATTCTTCCCGGTGATTACCTGGTCAAGGTTCGCGGTGTATTGATCCTCGTTGTAAGAAATGGGAGGCGCAAAGGTCGATTCACCAATTGGAAGCTGTGTTGGGTCGGTAACGGGAAGATTGATTTGGGGGTTGGGGACTGCATATTGACCATTGGGAAACTTGAAGTTGAGTAGTGCCAGCGCCGCGGGATTGATATTCGACCCATCGCATGACACCTGCGTTCCGCCCGCGGCCGTGGGATAGGCACAGAACTGTGCGCCTAGAGTTGCTGCTGATCGATCGGCCGTTAGTTGAGGCAGGATCGCCGTAGTCTCGCCACCAACCCCGTTGCTGGAGCGAAGACCCTGGTACGCACCAAAGAAGAATGCCTTGTTTCGCCAAACAGGTCCGCCGGCAGCGGCTCCAAATTGATTCTGCTTGAGGACGGGCCGCGCCTGATTGGTCAGCTTCGAGAAGAAATCGTTGGCGTTTAATACATCGTTTCGCAGGAACTCCCATACCGTTCCATGCAATTGGTTGGTTCCCGTCCTGCTGATCACATCGATGTTGGCGCCGGTGCCGCGGCCGTAGGTTGCGTCGTAATTTCCGGTCTGCACCTTGAACTCCTGGATGGTATCCGGTGCAGGAACCGCGACGCCCACCTCCTCGCCATCGGCCGCCGCTGAGTTCTGCGCGAGATTGTTCGCATCGACGCCATTGAACTGAATGTTGTTTGCAGTTGTCTTGTTTCCGTTTGCAGTCACATCCTGTGTTCCTCGCCCCGCCGTTGTCGCATCGGGCAGCCCGACCACGACCCCGGGCGACAGCGACAGAATCTGCGTGTAGTTGCGGTTTGCGAGCGGTAACGCTTCGATGGCTTCCTGATCCACGGCGCGCCCCAGTGCGGAACTCTGCGTCTGAGCAATCTCAGTGTCTGCAGTAACCTCCACAGTGACTCCCGCTTTCGCGATCGCCAGGTGGAACTCAAGTGTGCTGGTCTCACTCACCACGACTGGAACAGAATGCGCGGCTTTTTCATCGAAGCCCGTCACCTTGACAGTCAATGAATACGCTCCCGGAGTGAGAAGCGGCACAGTGAAGACACCAAATGCATCCGTAGCTACAGATCTGGACGCATGCGTCGCTTCATTCTGAACGGATATAAGAGCATCGGTCACCGTGCGCCCTGAAGGATCGAATACAGTTCCCTGGATCGCGCCTGTTCCCGGCGTCTGCGCACTCGAAGCGATCGTCAGCAGAAGAAGCAAGCTAAGTGCTGTTGAAGCATTACGTAAGCATCTTTGAATCATTTCGCTCGCCACCTCAGAAGCATTTCTGTTTCGCAATCAGGTTACGGATTAAGTTCTTTGCGGCTTGTCACGTGTATGTCTTTCTATTGTCAATTTGGTCGATTGACCGGTGAGAAGTCAGGGACATCAACTTCAAACAGGCAGTTAACACGGGCACGCTCTTTTGATTTCCTTGAAGACGCGATGATGTACCATTACTGACCTGTTCCGCGCAGAACAACACCCAGCGTTCGAAACAGGATCTTCACGTCCAACCAGAAACTCCAGTTCTCGACATAGGCCTTGTCGAGCGCGATGTAGTTCGCAAAGGATGGATTTTGTCGAGACTCAATCTGCCACAATCCCGTGAGGCCAGGCAGGACGGCAAGCCGAATCAAATGCTCCGGAGCGTACCGCTCCACCTCCGAAGCCAGAGGAGGACGCGGCCCAACCAGGCTCATCTCACCACGAAGAACGTTGAAAAGCTGCGGAAGTTCGTCCAGGCTGTACCTGCGCAGAAACGTGCCGACGCGCGTGACTCGCGGATCATTTGAAAGCTTGAAAAGTATTGTGTCGCGCTCGTTCAGCACTGCAAGTCGCGCCTGGAGAGAATCCGCGTTCTTCACCATCGTTCTGAATTTGAAGCAAGGAAAGGCGTAACCATCTTTTCCAATTCGTTCCGAGGTGTAGAAGATCGGCCCGGGGTCGTCCAGATAGATCAGCACCGCAAGCGCGACCAGCAGCGGCATCATGAGCACCAATGACACAGCCGCAAAGGTCACGTCGACGAGGCGTTTTAGAGCCCACGCCGATTTGTGAGGCCCAAGATGCTGGAAACAGTCTGTGGCAATCGTCGACATGAGTTGAAAATGCTCGGTAGCTCTCGCCTGAAGGCCCTGAGCGATCCCTCGATAGGTCAAGGTAGCGTTCCGCAGCTTAGCTAAGTGTCAGCACGCTGCATTCTCTTTGTCAGTGGATTGTCACGAGTTGTTTTGGAAGGGTTTAGAGATGTTTGGGCCCCGAATGCCGCAAGGGCGGATTAGGGCCCTCAAAAGGCGCCGGCATGATGACATTTGGGCCGTTGTTCGCTATAACTGTCCGAGCAGCAAGTGAAGACTAAAGCCGATGCGGTTCGAGCTCCGGTACGGGGCCTGACACTTCCGGCTGGCTTGCAGCGAGCGCCGGCAATGAGGATATTCAATTGAAGTATTCCCAGGGAATCGTGCTTCTCACCATTGCGCTCTCACTGCTTGCGCAGTCGCAGGCAGGCGTGCAAGGCGGTGGAATATCAAAAGCGGATGTTCTCAACCATGCTGCCTCGGAGAGGCCCAAGAGAGCCGCGCACTTTGTCGGATCAGAGAGTTGCAAGGGCTGCCACGCAAAGACTTACACCGGCTGGAAACAAACCCGGATGGCGAATGTAGTGCGGGATCCCAGAGTGCAAGCTGATAGCGTCCTGGGCGATTTCGCTCATCCTGATCCCGTGCGCACTTTTGGGCTGGATGAGGTCGCGCTCGTGTATGGCAGCCGTTACAAGCAACGCTATTTTACAAAGCGCGGGGATGACTATTTTCCATTGTCCGCCCAGTGGGATATAGCGAAAAAGCAGTGGCTGCCGTATCACGTCGAAGGAGGTACCGATTGGTGGTTCCCGTTCTATGGTCCAAATAATTTGGACCGGCCGACAGGCCCAACGTGCGACGGTTGCCACTCAGTCAATTACGACGTCGAGACCAAACAAGTGACCGAGTGGAATGTCGGCTGCGAAAAGTGTCATGGCCCCGGCAGCGAGCATGTGGCGCATCCAACGCGAATGAACATCGTGAACCCGGACGCACTCGACTACGTCCGAAGTAACGACGTCTGCATGCAATGCCACACCCAGGGCAGGCCCCTTCACAATCCAATCGCAGGAAGGTACTACGACTGGCCGGTTGGCTTCATTCCGGGCAAGCGTCTGGCCGACTATTGGCAACTCGAAGAGCTGAAGCCGGGAACTACCAATTTTTATCAATTCGCCGAACTCACGGCTCACAAGAATCGGATGCAGGGAAACGATTTCGTGCAAAGCGTGATGTACCACCGCCAGCTCCGCTGCTTCGATTGCCACGAAGTTCACGGCAATCAGAACGAATCAAATTTAATCCGGGTCGGCAATGACCTCTGCCTCGGGTGCCACACCAGGTCAAACCCCGCGGGCCTGAAGGGGACGGTTAGTGAGCACACCCATCACCCCGCGAAAAGTGCTGGGAGCCAATGCGCGGCCTGCCACATGCCGCATATTGAACAGACGATCAAAGACAATTACGTTGCTGCCCACACATTTCGATTCATCACGCCTGAAGAGACGGAGCAATCTGGAATTCCAAATCCGTGCACCTCATGCCACCGATACAAGTCAAATATGTGGGCAAAAGAGCAACTCAAGGAATGGGCTTCCGTGTCGCCGTGGCGCGTGAGCAACTGACGAGCAACGCAGGGCCTAATCACTTCCCGAAACAAGCCGCAAGCTTACAGGGGCCAGAATCTCATTCAAAATGGTGCCTGAGCCGTGCGCAGATCCTGACGATCGATGTCCAGAGTAGAGATAGAAGGCGCGGGGGTGAAAGTCCCTGCGAAAATTCGACAGTGCTCAGTCATTTGGATGACATTCAAATGACGTCGTCCCGCCCAAAGCCGGCCTATACTCACCTCAATCCAGGTTTCCGGGAAGTGCGATGAAGCTGACGTTCAATAGCCTCTGCGATTACGTATTCATACATTTTCGACGTCGTCGCATGCGGCATTTCTTCAACCTCTTCGTTCCTTCGCCAGAGGTTCGAGTGCTCGACATTGGCGGCACTCCGCAAACCTGGACCTGCGAGTCTCAAGGTCACGCACCCTTTTCGGTCACGATGATCAATATCCGCTGCGATAAAGAGTTCGAAAGCAGCCGCTTTCATTTCATGCTGGGCGACGCAACACAGCTACCATTTGGCGATAACGCGTTTGACATCGTGTTTTCAAACTCGGTGATTGAGCACGTGGGCTCCTGGGAGCGGCAGTTGGCATTTGCGCAGGAGGCGCGACGCGTGGCGCGTAAGCTCTGGGTCCAGACGCCAGCTCGTAATTTCCCCATCGAGGCGCACCTGCTTGCTCCGTTCATCCAGTACCTCCCTAAACGTGTACAGCACCGAATCGCTCGTTGGACCCCGCGGGGCCTACTTACGCCTGAAGTTGTTCATGAAATTATCAACGAGGTGCGACTTCTCAATTACCGAGAGATCCAAGAGCTGTTTCCCGACTGCCAGATACTGAGAGAACGTCTTTTCTTCCTCACGAAAAGTTACATTGCAGTTAGGAATTAGCTACCTTAGAAATGTCAAGGAAATTTAATTACTTTGTCTCCTGGGTGTCGCAAGTATCAGTACTATTCTCGAGCGAGGCTCATCCAAGCAAATTGTCCGCCGCCGCAATGGCCTTGATTGAAATTGGACGTCGCGACTATGGTGGTCCAATTCTGAGATGTGCGGGAACCAAGCTATCTTGCTCCGCATTCATGACCATCTCACAGCTCTAGAAGTCGACAATCAGCTCTGGCGCACAACCGTTCAATATCCTGGCTCATGACGGTCCGCTTTGTTCCTTCTCCATCGCACTCAAAGTGGAGCAAGGTTGTGTAAGATAAGGCCCGCTGTGATGCGAAGGAAAAGAGCAATCTGCCTAAGCATGAGCAGCCCTAAAGTGAGAACCATCTGCGAACTTGAGATCTTATGACGATCCGATGACAGTCTTCTGACAACCCCGGATGAGTACGCTACTACCCTTCCTTTAGTTGATAGGCGAAAGGGTGCCAATCTTTAGCATGGCGCTAGCCAGGCTCTCGAAAACGCGCAGATCCGAGAGGAAGGCGGGGTTCAAGATGACTCAGAGTGGACCACGGGCAGTTGTTTGCGGAGCGGGTGGTTTTATCGGTGGACATCTCGTAAAGCATTTGCTGGCGCGCGGCGTTCGTGTGATCCGGGCGGTTGATATAAAGCCGCTTGGAGATTGGTTCCAGATCGCGGACGGCGTCGAGAATATTTCGCTCGATCTGAAGGAGAGTCACAACTGCCTTATCGCCACTAGGGACGCAGAGCACGTATATCAACTTGCCGCGGACATGGGTGGCATGGGATTCATCGAGAACAACAAAGCTCTCTGCATGCTCAACGTCCTGACAAGCACGAATATGCTGGTGGCTGCCCAGAAGGCAGGATCGAAGCGATTTTTCTACGCGTCTTCGGCCTGTGTCTACAATTCTCAGAAACAAACCAGGCCCGATGTAATTGCGCTTAAAGAGTCCGACGCTTATCCGGCGCTGCCTGAAGACGGCTATGGCTGGGAGAAACTGTTCAGTGAACGGATGTGTCATCACTTCGAAGAAGAATTCGGCTTGATCTGCCGTGTGGCACGTTATCACAATGTCTATGGACCGCACGGCACTTGGACTGGTAGTCGGGAAAAGGCGCCGGCGGCAATTTGCCGGAAGGTGTGCACGGCCAAAAAGTCCGGCGTTCACGAAATCGATATTTGGGGAGATGGAAAACAGACACGCAGCTTCATGTTCGTTGATGACTGCATAACGGGCACCGAGAAGATCATGAATAGTGATATCAGCACGCCCATCAATCTCGGCTCAAGTGAGCTTGTCACCATCAACCAACTCGTCGACATCGCAGAAGATATCGCCGATATTCGGCTCAAACGAACCTACAATCTCAACGCTCCAAAGGGCGTGAACGGGCGCAATAGTGATAACTCGTTGATCCTTGATCGTCTTGGATGGCAGCCCTCCATCCGTCTTCGCGATGGACTTGAGAAGACCTATCGGTGGATCGAGAGACAGATGGTTGAGGAGGTTACAAAACAGGATCTTGGGCTGCTGGAAGCGTTACCTATCTGATTGATACTTTGCCAGGACTGTGCAATAAGATAGGCGGAGTTTCCCGGCGGCACATATTGAAGCACCGTTCTGGAAACCAAGGACTCTCAACCCCGCTTCCATTTCGTTCTCAAGCGGATTTGCGCTTTGTTCCGGGTTTGGCCTGCGCTTTGACCAGTCCGATGCCTTTGGCTGCCGGAGCTTCCCTGACGCTCTTTGGCGGCTTCTTTGCGGAACGCGCATCGGTGCCGATGCTCTTGCGCAGAGCGTCCATGAGATCGATAACGTTACTGGCTCGCTGCTTTGGCGCCTCCTCGACGGGGAGGGCCATGTGCTTGATCTTGGCTTCGACGAGAGCCTTGACGGCGACCTCATATCCGTCTTCAAACTTGCCGATGTCGAGCTTTGCCGACATTTTTGAGATGAGGGTCTCGGCAAGTTCGAGCGAGTCGGCACTGATGGGCGGCTGTTTGATATTGCGAAAGTATTCGCTTTGATCGCGCAGCTCATTGCGATAGCGCAGCGTGTAGGCCATCATACCGCGATCGTCGTTAGCCGGCACCACGGCGATGATGTTTTCACGACCGGAGAACGCCACCTTGCCGATTGCTGCCTTGTGACTATTCACGAGCGCCTGGCGCACGACGTTAAAGGCTTCGGCCTGCAAGTCGTTTTCGGGGGTGACAAAGTAGGGCTTCTCGACGTATTCGGGGCTCAGATCAGAGACGTCGATGAACTGAGAGACCGCGATGGTGTGCTTCGAAGGCACACGCAGGTTATCCAGTTCGCTGGGCTCGATAATGACGTACTGGCCCTTGCTGTACTCATAACCTTTTACGATTTCGTCGTTTTCTACTGCGGTGGTCGCCTCGCGGCTCTCCGCCGCGCTCTCCAGCACTTTCTGGTGGCGGATGCGCTCCCCAGTTTTACGGCTGATCTGGTGGAAGCTGATCTGGCTTTTGCTCTCGGTTGCCACATAAAGGCTGACACCGAAAGAGACGAGTGAGATTTGAATATTCCCTGACCAATAAGGACGCGCCACAAGTGACCCCCGTCGTTATGCCGCGTGGGAGCGCGGCGAGCATAGAATCAGGAGTTTACCGCATTTGTGGGTGGTTTTGAAGAGAATTGTGATGAATTTGTTGCGTCGCATTGCTTCGATGGTTTGTGTTCGCCTTTGCGCTTATCGGGCACTTACTCATAGAGGAGGTGGCTGACTTTCGCCTCTTCTTCGTCGAAACCCGCTCGGAATCGTGCGGACTAGATCTACCCGACTTCCCGATTTATGTGCCGGGTACGGGCGGGCATCCGGGGAACTCGGTCAGAAACGTATTTCCCTTGTAGCCCAAATACTTGATACCTATTTTGCTGGTGAAAAACCCGTCCGCGGTCATGTTCCTCAACAGCGAGAAGAAATCAACGCCTTCGCGCAGGCGGTCATCCTGTGCTGCATTCTTGCTGTATGCGATGAGGTCGAGAATCTCTGTCTGCTGTTGCGGCGCGCAATCCAGATAGGCTTTGCCGTACCGACTCGTGCATGTTGAATCGAGCCAGGTGAAGCCATCTCCCAATTTGGCTTGATATTCAGCATTCTCGCTGGTCAGAAGATCGATAAACTCCGGAGCACCGGCCTCGATCGCTCCGCCGGAATCCGGGTCAGCAGGCAGAATGGTTTCGCATAGCGTCTGCAGCGTTTTATATTGATGCGCCGCGAAGAACTTTGGAACATAGCCCCCGGACCTGGTATCTGCTTTTTCTGCCTCGATCAGGCTATGGGCATATTCGGCAGCCTCAAGCGGGATGACTCGCAGCACCGAGCCCGCCACCGCTCCCATGCTCAGTGACCTTAATACAGCGCGCCTTGTGATGGAGTCTCGTGTCATACCGTTCGCTTAAAGCTCTCCTTTCTTTGCCTGGTCGAGCAGATACTCTGAGGTTCTCCACGAAAGCGCCATGATGGTCAGGGTTGGATTCTTATCCGGATTGGATACAAATGGAGCTGCATCAGCCACGAAGAGATTCTTGACGTCGTGTGCCTGGCAATTGCTGTTCAATGCCGACGTCTTTGCATCGTTCCCCATGCGCACAGTTCCCAGCTCATGGATGATCTCTCCGCCTTGTGCAATGCCATTCGGCCGTGGTTCATCGGCTTTTGGCAGCGGGTGTCGTCGCGTGCCGGCGATCACGGTTCCACCTGCGGCTTCGACAATGGAGCGGAAAGTGGCCTGCATATCAGCGGCCATCTTCAACTCGTTGTCGCCCGCCCGCCAATGGAAGCGCAGCACCGGAATGCCCCACTGATCTTTCACGCTGGGGTCGAGCTCGCAATAGCAGTTTTGATTCGGGATCATCTCGCCGCGCCCACTGAACCCGATGAATGTGCCGTAAGAGCTGCGGCATTTTTGCTTCAGGCTGATGCCATAGCCTTCATGCTCTTCGCACACTCCATCAAAGCCGCCAACGCCCGGCATGTCGCGTCCGCCGCCAAACTCGATGTGATATCCGCGCAGGAAGTCGTTCTTCTTGCCGAACCGCCACCAGGGCATGTACAGATGCATGCCGCCGACGCCATCGTGATTATGGACGGGCATCTTTTCAAGTTGAGGGAAGTAGCCGGCAAGGTCGCTGCCGACCGAATCGGTGAGATAGCGCCCCACCACTCCCGAAGAATTCGCGAGCCCGTTGGGAAAACCAGGAGAGCGCGAATTCAACAAAAGGCGCGCGGACTCGCAGGCACTTGCCGCCACTACGACAGCCCTGGCATATACGCGCTGTTCGCTCTTCGTCGTCTTATCGATGTAGGAAACCGCTTCCGCTTTGCCGCTTTGGCCCAGCACAATTTCGCGCGCCATTGCATTGGGAATCATCGTCAAACGGCCAGTGGCCGTCGCCGGCGGAATCATTACCTGGCTTGAACTGAAGTTGGAAGCGGACCTGCAGCCCCGTCCGCATTGCGCACAGTAGTGACACGCATCGCGGTCATTCAAGGGCTTGGTCAAAATGGCAAGCCGCGACGGGATGCACGTGATGTTCAACTGGTCGCAGGCCTTCTTGATCAGGGTCTCGGTGCACCGCGGTTTGGGCGGCGGCAGGAACACGCCATCTGGCGAATTGGGAATATTCTCCTTCGACCCGAACACGCCGATGTACGCTTCGACCCTGTCGTAATAGGGAGAGAGCTCCTCATAGGTGATCGGCCAATCGTCTCCCATTCCGTCGGTTGAGCGCGCCATGAAATCTGCGGGCCCAAAACGGAGCGCGATGCGCCCCCAATGATTGGTCCGGCCTCCCTCGATCCGCGACCGGAACCAGCGAAACGACGAGCCGGGCGCCGTTGTATAGGGCTCGCCTTCAATCTCCCAGAACCCGTTGGGCGCCATGAACTCATTGCCGATTCCCCGTTGTTCGCCACCGATACCCACGCCGCGATGGGCCAGTTGATAAGGCCATACATGCTCCTTGAAATCCTTGTCAGGGTCGAGGCGAGGTCCGGCCTCAAGCATCACAACGTTCAGCCCACCCTCGGTGAGCACCTTTGCCGCGGTCCCGCCTCCTGCGCCGGATCCAATGATGCAAACATCAAAAATCTTCCTGGGCGGGTTCAGTTGCGCCATCCATTTTCTCCAGCAGCGAAATATGTTTACGACGGGGAAATCTGCAGCACTCGCTCCAGGCCGGCGCCAGGGGCTTGTCCCGGAGTTCAACTCGCGGTTCTCTTTCCGGTAATGGACCAATATACGCTTTGGGCCTTTCCCCTCGCGACGTTTTTCTTCGCCCCCGGGGTCAGGGCGAGGCGAAGGCGTTCTGAGATTGCCAAGGGATTCCATTTGGAGGGACTTGCCCCGGTAATTTGTTCGCAGCTTCGCCTCCCCTTTCAGATAGAATCCTGCCTGTGACGGATGCACCCTCTCATGTCGATGCTCTCGACAACCGCTTCGAAATCGCTGGAATTGCCCGTGTAGTCCGTGGAAATGGCGGACTGCCGAAAGTGCGCGTCACCACGCGCTCTGCTACTGCGGATATCCACTTGCACGGCGCGCAGGTCACATCATGGCGGCCAGCCGATGCTGAAGAAGCGGTCTTTCTCAGCGAGAATTCGAATTGGGAAGACAGCCGCGCAATTCGAGGTGGCATTCCGGTCTGCTTTCCATGGTTTCGAGCGAAGGCAGACGATCCCCATGCGCCGGCTCATGGCGTTGTGCGAACAAGAGAATGGCGGCTGGACGCCATCACCGCAGAGGACGGTGGATCTGTGATCGTGACTTTCTCCACGGAAAGCGATGCGTTCACGCGCCGCTGGTGGCCTTTCGAGTTTCGTTTGGTTCATCGCGTCACGATAGGCACGGCACTTCGGCTTGAGTTAATTGCGATAAACGTCGGATCAAAAACTCTGCGCTTCGAAGAGGCACTTCATACTTATTTCCGCGTCGGTCGAGTGGAAGACGTGCGCGTACGGGGGCTCGATCAGGTCGCTTATCTCGATAACACCGATGGCAACCGCAAGAAACTTCAATCCCGAGACGTGGTATTCGCCGGTCCGATCGATAGCGCATATCTCAATACCTACGACGCTCCGGAGTTGATCGATCCAATCTTGCGGAGAACACTTCGCACAGATAAGGAGAATTCGGCAACCACGGTCGTATGGAATCCATGGCAGCGAGGTGCATCCGCTCTCGCCGATCTTGGAAAGGATGAATGGCAACGGATGGCCTGCGTAGAAGCCAGCAACATCCTCGACGCGGCCGTTTCGCTGGCTCCAGGCGAAGAGCACACGATGCGCGCGACACTAAACGTTGCCGCAGAATGAAACCGGGCCTTCGTTAATCTCGAAAGCAAGAGGCGAACTCGAAATGAAACCGGTCTGGGAGCAAGGTTATTACATCTGGGGACAAGGTCTGGCGGTTTCCGCCATCATCTCCGCGATTCCGACGGCCGTGCTGCTTTTCCTCCTTGGAATTAGGCGCAAGCCGGCATGGGTTGCGGCGCTTTGGGGCCTCGGTGCAACCTTGGTGGTGGCCCTCGTGGGATATCGCATGCCGGTGCCGCTCCTCATCAGTTCGACAGCCTATGGCGCGGCGTTCGGCCTCTTCCCAATCTCCTGGATCGTGTTCTGGGCGATTGTGCTCTACAACGTGACGGTTGCGACGGGGAAGTTCACAGTCGTCAAAGACTCCATCGCGTCCGTAACTCCCGATATGCGCATTCAGGCCATCATCATTGCCTTCGGCTTTGGTGCATTCATTGAGGGCGCCGCCGGTTTTGGAACGCCTGTCGCCGTTGCCGGAGCCATGATGGTCGGGTTGGGATTTTCTCCCTTTAATGCTGCCGCCCTCTGTTTGTTGGCGAATACTGCACCGGTTGCGTTCGGCGCGATCGCTGTACCCGTCATCACGTTGGCAGTGGTCACGGGCCTCCCGCTTGATAAGCTGAGTGGCGCGGTTGGGACTCTTTGCTCTCCAGTCGCGGTTATCCTGCCCGCTTACATGATCGTGGCCATGGGAGGAGTGGAATCGGCTCTGGAGGTGTGGCCCGCTCTTCTGGTTGCAGGGCTGACGTTTGGTGGGGCCGAGTGGTTTGTCTCCAATTACATCAGCGCTCAACTTACAGTGATCCTCAGCTCGATTTCGTCCATGGCTGCCGTTATCGCTCTCTTGAAGGTCTGGCGCCCGCGATCACATACTATGCGAATTCGGAAAGAGGGTGCCAGTGTCGTTGAGCCTGGGCCGTTCGATATTGCGACAGAGTTTGCGGCACAGGAATTCCCGCCATCCAAACACACGGTCCCGCAGGTCCTCAGTGGATGGATGCCCTATTTCTTTCTGATCATCTTTGTTCTTCTATGGACGTTCAAGCCTCTTCAATCCATTTTGAATGTGGCGACTTTCGCAGTTCCGTGGCCGGCGCTTCACAATCTGATTCTCCGCACGCCGCCCGTTCTTGCAAAAGCGTCACTCTATCCGGCCGTATTCAATTTGAACCTGATTTCGGCAGGCGGAACATCCTGCATGTTCGCGAGCGTACTGTCTGCCATTTTCTTGCGGATGTCGATCGGTGACTTCTTGAAAGTGATCCTCGCATCAGCCCGGCAATTGGCTCTTCCTATCCTGACGATTTCAGTAGTTCTGTCGATGGCTTTTGTGATGAATTACTGCGGCGCTACGGGAACTCTCGGCCTTGCATTTTCTACTACCGGCGCTGCGTTCCCTTTCTTCAGCCCCTTGCTGGGCTGGCTGGGCGTTTTCCTCACGGGATCCGATACATCATCGAATGCCCTCTTCGGAAGCCTGCAAGTCATCACGGCAGAGCGGCTCGGCTTCAGCCGAATTCTAATCGCAGCCGCGAACTCGTCCGGCGGGGTCATGGGCAAGATGATCAGTGTGCAATCCATCGCAGTGGCCGCGGCGGCAACCGGAATCACTGTTCAACAGCAATCGCAACTGCTGCGGTTCACGCTAAAACACAGCATGATCCTGGCTGCGTTCGTCGGGCTTGAAGTGTTGATTCTTGCCTATTGGAGCCGAGCGATTTGAGCCTGCTCCAAGTTGACTCGCACCACAGTCCCGAGACGTAGGGCCGCAGAGCTATCAACACCAAAAAGGACGGGAGCGAAGTCAAAGAAGGGCGGTAAATGGATTCCGCACATCCATTGAGCACGCTCCCGATGGCCGTGACTTACTCGGACCCCTTTGTTTGAGCGACTGCGTAGAGTTTCACAGGTCCCAGGAGCCCTGAAGCCACCAACGGAGAATTGGCCCTGTAAGGTTTCATGGGCGTGAAGGTGTATTTCGTTGTCGTGCCGGGTTGCTCATCGCCAATTAGCCTGTTTACCCATGCATTGGTAACTTTGATGGTCACTTCGTTCGCACCAGGCTTCAGTACGCCGGTCACATCGACTCGGAACGGTGAATGCCAGACGACTCCCAAAGACTTGCCATTGACCGTCACATCTGCCAGATTCTTCACGTCGCCCAGGTCAATCCACACCCTGGCGCCATCTTTGAACCAGTCATCTGAAGCCTGGACGGTCTTCGTATAAGTGCCCACGCCGGAGAAGTACTTGATGCCGCTATCGTCGCTGTCGTTCCACGCAATCAGCTTCTCAAGCGTGGTGGACACAGGAGCCCCTCGGTCAGCCTGGAAACTCAGGTTCCATGGTCCTTCCATCGTGGTCAATTCTGTCATTGCTGGTTTGGGCAACGTATGCGAACTCTGTTTCGCCTCATTGCGGAATACGACGAAAAGCGTGCCCCACGGTTCGAACTGGAGCGGCACCGTTGTGCGACCATTCGCTATTTTGTACGAAGCCGTTTCAATCTTGCCCGTCTCGGAGTGCCAGAGCTCAGGAACTTTGCCCGTGATGCGGAAGCTGGCATCAACCGAGGTGTTTTGATCACCGCGATTATCCACGAAGTAAATGTCGGCGTCGGCCGTGTGACGATGAACGAAGGGGATCTGCTGGCCGTTCTCCGGACTACCGTATTCGAAATCCGGGGCAACTTTTAATGCTTTGAGCGCAGCTTCAGAGTTCACCCCCGCGTAGACTGTGCCCTTCCCTACCGTGTGCACACCGGTTCCATCGCCAAATAGTTCATCGCTGAGCTTCTTGAATTCGGCTTGATTGTCGGCGAGGCTTGGCGTATCGGTTGGTTTTTCACCAGCCACCACGGCACCCCGCTCAACCAACTTGTGAATTCCGCGAAGCACAGGAAGCGACATGTGCTTGCTATAAGGATCAAGGGCAAGCACTCGATACTTCATCCCGCTCTTAGTCATGACGTAGCCATTTTCCGCGCCCAGGTCATTCATCAGCCCGTCGGCATTGATGTAGTCGAAGTTGTATCCCGCAGGCACGTCCGGCGATTTATCAGCAAATACAGCGGTGATGTTTGAATCTTCTCCGTAGAAGTAAATGACGTCTGCGACAAAGCGGCCCTGCTGCAACAGGAAGGCGTTGCGAGCCAGGTAATCGATCCAAACATGTGCGTCTTCGGCCCAGGTCTCATTGCGATTGAACCACTGCCCGCAAGGTCCTAAAGTCAGCCCGGGCACTTTGCCGATGAGTGGCTGGTGTGCCGACTCGTGAATCACGATCCGGTTAATGCCGTTCAGGAATTCCATGTCCGCAGTGGGCTTGAGAGTCGCAGGGGACCACGCCCATGCCGTGGACTGGTCGCATGAAGTCATCGACTCGGCGGCGGCCAGGTTCTGGCCATAAATGTGCGCCACCGATGCCGATTCCCGGTCATCCGCGTTGTAGCCATACTGGACTTTGTTGATACCCGGCTTCTGCGTCCACATCGCGCTCATTGGGATATCGTCCAGCTTCTTCACTTCCATACCATCGGCAATGAAGGCGCGCCCCTCTTCGTGAGACTCTCCATAGTGGCCCATGCCACGCTCCTTGAGCGATGCCTCCACTTGGCCGTAGTGCTCATCCGCGGTCAGATCGGAGATCGTCTTGCGCAGGTCCCACAGGAACTGGTCACTGGCTTGCGCACTCTCGACCACGCGTCCCGTAAGAACCGGCAGCCACGGAGTGGGATCGTAGCCGCGGCGCTGCTTGAACTGTGCGATCATATTGTCGGTCCAGTTCTGCGCCCCGGCCTCCCAGCTATCGGTGATCACGTACTTGATGCCGCGCTTGCCCATCATGTCGGCGCCCACGGTGTCTTTGTAGCTGTTCAAGTAGCCGTCCATGTAGTGCTTCACAAATCCCGCGTTCAGTTTGTCGACTTCAAGCCCCGTGGCTTCTGCCGTTGCAGGGTGGTTGGTGATGCCCAGCAGCGAATAGCCGAACCGTAACACCACCCAGTTCCCTGGCGGCGGCGTCCAGTCCAGAGTGCCATCCGGATGCATCTTGCTTGTCAGATCCACCACGTCGCCTTTCTGAACCGCATCTGCCGGCGGCACTTCGGGCGTCGCAAACTGGTAAAGATCAGGCATCTGGTTGAAGGCTGCCTTTTCTTCAAAGCGATTCACACGCACGCCGGGATGCAACACCAACTCTGCAATTTCGTGATTTGTTGGCGGTGGCGCACTCGGAAAGCCCATATCGGCAAAAGGATTCGGAGGCACAGGCTGTCTCTTGAGCGTTACCCTGAAGAACTTCGCCGTAGCGGGAGCAAATGCGATCGTATGTTCCGTTGATCCGCTCTTCGGGATATCCACAACCACGTGATAGTTCTGCCCATCGTCGCTGGCCTCAAGCGCCCTGCCGCTCTCTCCTCCCGGCGGCATAAATGCATCGAACGGGCTCTTGCCGCCGATAACAATCGTGATGGCACGAATCGTCTGCGGCTGCGGGTACTCGAACTGTATCCACGCCTTATCGCCGATCTCCTTGGCCATAGGCAGCGAAACCGTCTTCACCAGATCGCCATCGCTCAACAGCGCGGGGTCGATCGTTCCGCCACTCGAGGTAATCTTCGGCTGCACTTGGTCGGCTGCGACTTCGCTCGCCGGGACCTTGAACGCGACAACCGCACTGTCCGCATAGAATTCGGGTGCCTTGAACGGCGTTCCCAGGGCGCCTCCAATATCTTCAATCTGCAAATTCTGGAACGCACCCGTATTCGAAGGCGGATGAGCCAGTGTGCGCGTGAACGGCTGCCCGCCTTCCACGCGCGTCTCGCTCCACACATACTTTTTCATTGCCTCTTTCGCCGGAACCCACGGTCCGCCAGTCTCGCTCCAGCCTGGCGAACCGGCGATGGCTTCCTCCAACCCCAGTTGATCCGCCAGCGTGGTGGCGTATTTGAACGCGTCCTTCCACTCCGGCGTCATATACGCCAGCCGCTTGTCCACAACCTGGGGCGTAAAAAGTGCCGCATCGAAGTTTTGAAACCCGCCCAGGCCGGCGCGGTGCATCCACTCCTCGTCGAGCTTGATTCCTTCCTTGGTGATGTTGCCGTTCATCCAGTGCCACCAGACACGCGGTCGCGCGCTTGCGGGCGGATTTTCGAAGCCACTCTTGAGTGGATCAGCTTGCTTTTGCGCGGCTGCCATGCCAAGGCTCAACACCATCGTTAGACTTGCGGTGACGATCTTCGTGAATCTCATCGTGTTCCTGTCTCCTGAACAAATTCGATTAGGCTGGCACGGTTCGTACTCTCGCGTGCGGGTAACTTCCGTCGAAATTCCTGATCGCATCATTGCGGTTTCGACCAATTATGTTTGTCAAGCCAACTGAAGATGATTGATTGCCAATCATCGCGGGCGAGGAGAAATAATCCATGATCTCCCTTTTCCAGAATCGTCATGTCTACGGAAACATCATGGTGGCGTAGAGCTTCAAAAAACACAATGCTGTTGTCCACGTCCACCAGATGATCGTCAGCAGCCTGGATAATCAGCGTGGGTGGAGTCTTCTCTGTTACCTGAGTCTCATTCGAAAACAGCTTCACCGAGTCTTCTACCGGGTGATCTCCAAGGAGTGCGATCCGCGACCCCATGTGTGCAATTTTGGGATCCATGCTGATCACCGGATACACCAGGATCATGAAGTCCGGCCGCAGATTCACTTGGTCAGGATTGGGGATATACGACTTCTCAAAATGCGTGCCGAGCGTTGAGGCGAGATGCCCGCCGGCTGAAAATCCGATCACACCGATCCGGGCGGGGTTGAGAATCCATTCCTTGGCGTGCTCTCTCACCACCCGGATGGCTTGCTGCGCATCCTGCAGCGGACCGATCGACTTGTCTTCCATGATCTGATCGCTAGGCAGACGATACTTCACAACGAAAGCAGCAAATCCATGATCTTGAAAGTTCTTTGCAACTTCGTCGCCTTCCATTAAAAGAGAAAGGGAGACATAGCCACCACCGGGAAAAATGATGATCGAAGATCCATTTCCCTTAAGCTTCGCAGGCAGGAAAACCTTGATTGTGGGATTTGAGACTTTCTGCACCATTCCCGGAAAGTCAGCCGCGCCCTCTTCGTCTGGACCCGCCTTTGAGTTCGGTATGGGGCCGTCATAGAGAGGCATGATCCTGGGTGCGGGAGAGATCGAGCCCATCGCAGTCGCGAAGAACTTCTGCGTGATCGGATCTTGGGGCGGGGTTTGCTGTCCGTACAAAGATGTCTGTGAAATAGCAATGCCGATCATTCCCGTCGCGATTCGAATGATCAACTTCATTCTGTAATTCCCTTCGTCGTCGCTCCAGTTGGCATCATCTGGAAAACGGTCAACAGGAATTGGGTGACTCAACGGTTGAGACTTGTAAGAGCCATCCGAGGAAAGGCGGACAAGCCTCCATGGATTTTCGGGTGTACACGCGCTGTACAAATTGAGGCGTAATGTTACATAACATCCCTAAATGTCAATAAGCAAGTAGTTTCTTAATTGGTTTTTGGAAAACCTGCGGCCGTGCAGAGGTGTACTGCCCGACTTGTCGCCTCAACGCGGATTAAACCCCTAAAGGGAAATCCAGCTCGGGCGCAAAAAATGGCCAGCGAAATAGTGGGCGAGGGCCTTGCAACAGTCAAGAGAGAGACCTGCTGCAATTGAGATGGTCCCTCATTGCGCTCAAGCGATCCCCGTGTTCTTGCCAACGTAAGGATCGCCCACAATCCTATTTCAGATCGATCACCATTCCTTTCCCGTTATCTTCGGCGACGAAAGCGAAGGCACCGGGTTGCTGCGACCAATGAGACGGAATCTGCTTCGAGTTGACGTAAACATCGCCTCTTTGTGGAGTCCAGCCAAAGATCACCACGTTCATCTCTTTCCACCAGGCGGGATAGGATCCTTCATGCGGGCCGATGTTGAGGCGCATGCCATCCGCGGTTTGTTGGCAGCTGAATTTCATGCGTAAGAAGGCTCCCTGCCGGTAGGCATAGGTCTTTCCGTCATCCTGATAGAGCTCGCCAGAACATGCATCTCCCACGTACACGCGGAGGGTAAGCGGCCCTTGTGGGGTTAAGTCGGTGCTTTGAACGATGGGTGCGATGGGCAGGATCGAACCGGCGCGGACAAAAACCGGAAGCTGTGCCAGCTTTGAATTCAGGCTGATTGAAAGCGGCGGATGTGCGTCGTGCAGTGAAGCCGGATCGGTTGTGCCCGTGGCTTGGGAAACGGGCGAAGAGATTTTATCGCCTGTCCAATAGTCGTACCAGACGGAAGAAGGAAACTCCACCACATAGCTATCGAGTGCTTCGGGATAGGGTGCAGGCGCGATCAGCAGGTCAGCGCCAAGCATGAACTCGCTGGCTGCGGCGAGGTCTGTGTCGAGTGGATGATGATCCGGCGCGGCATCGGGAAACTCCAGGAACAAGGGCCGCACCAGGGGAAGGCCGGTTCGCGATGCTTCGTCGGCCAGCGTGTAGAGGTAGGGCAAAAGTTGATAGCGTGTTTCGATGAAATGACGGCGTATCGCTTCGTGCTCGGGACCTCCTACCCAAGGTTCCTGATCGCCAGACCCTTTTTCGGCGTGATCGCGGTCGATGGGTTGAAAGGCCGCCACCTCAAACCACTTGGTTAACAATTCGGCGGTCGGTGTTCCAGCATACCCGCCCACATCGGCGCCGCTAAACGCGAAGCCGCTCAGTCCGAGATTCTCGAGCATCGGTGTGGTCAGGCGGAGATGGTTCCAAGTGCTGCTATTGTCTCCTGTCCACGTGGCGGCATACCTTTGCCCCCCGGCGTACGTCGCCCTGGTCAAAACAAAAGGCCGAGCGTTGGGATCAAGATTTCTAAGACCGTCGAATGTCGCCTGCGAGTTTTCCATGCCATACACGTCGTGAATTTCGGCGTGAGTCGCGATACGCGGTACGAAGCCAGGTTCATCGATTCGATGCAGTACATTTTCGGGCATGGTGTGTGTGGCTGAATCGAAGATCGACGGCTCATTCATGTCATTCCAGAATCCATCCACGCCGCTATGCAAAAAATCGCGATAAAGGGTTCCCCACCATGCGCGCGTCTGCTGACGCGTGAAATCCGGAAAGACGCTTGGGCCAGGCCAGACGCCGCCCGTGTAGACAGAACCATCGGCATTCTTCACAAAGTGGTTGCCCGCGATGCCGCTGTCGTAAGGGTGGTAGTTTTGCCCCGGCAGGTTGGCGATATGCAAATCGGTAATGGCGATGACGTGGAGGCTCTCCGCATGAAGCTTCGCCACCATCCCGGAAAAATCTGGAAATGCCGCTTGATTGACCGTGAAGGGTCGATTCTTGTCCTGGTAGTCGATGTCGAGATAAATCGCATCGGTGGGAATGCGATCGGCACGAAGGCGATTGGCGACCTCCAGAACGCGATCCTGCGACATGTAGCTATAGCGCGACTGCTGATAGCCGAATGCCCAGAGCGGCGGAAGCGGCGGCGTTCCCGTAAGCCATGCATATGTCTCAACAACCTGCTTCGGCGTTGGCCCGTAAAACAGGTAGTAATCCACCGGCCCCGCGACCGCGCCGAAGGAATACGAATCCGCTGATTCCTTACCAAAGTCGAAATTCGTGCGCCAGGTATTGTCGAGGAGAACGCCCATGGCCCGACCGGCGCGATAGGTCATGAAGTATGGAATGCTCTTGTAGAGCGGGTCGGTGGATTCCTGGAAGCGATAAGCGTCAGTGTTCCAAAGCGTGAACGCTTCGTTGCGGCGGTCAAGGGGTCCGGTCTTGTCGCCGAGTCCAAAGTAGTGCTCATCAAGCGGCATGACTTTGGAAATACGGAATGCGTCGCCATCAAAATGAACCGCGCATGCATCCTGTTGGAGGACATTTCCAGCCAAATCGCGAATTGTGAGTTCGAGAGATTTCTTGTCCAACTCAACGATCAACGCATGCGTGCGGAATCCGAAATGCTTGCTGCTTGTCACGATCTCGACCGGAACCGAACTATGACGTGAACCAGTTAGCACAGCCCATGAAGCATCTTCGGGTAACGAACTGCCGTGCGCAAGAGTTACCCGCAGGACATCCTCGCGCAAAGCAACGACCTTGACGCGCACGTCGCCACTCTGCAGGTCGATCCCATTAGGCAACTCGGTAGCGGTCGTTGGACGCACCGTCGGGCGCATCCTCGGCGAAGCGGATTTGAATTGAGCCCAGGCCATACTGGATCCCGCGCACAGCATGGCGATAGAGAAAAAGACAGAGAATTTCCGATGATATTTACAGTACAAGCGCATGATGGCTCCTGGGCTGAGATGATGCCTGTGCTTTGTTCGTGATGGGTGGGCAGGAGGCGCTGCCTGCTAGGGCGCAGACGCCGAGCCGGGCGGGGATTCGAGCCCGGAAAGGTCAGGATCTTCGACCAACTTCACGCCGCGGTCGCGACCCTGCTGCTTGATGGTCTTCACCTGTTCGATTGCGGCGGACGCGTCCCTGGTATCGCCGACCTGGCGATAGAGCCGCGCGAGAAGATAGTGGATCGAACCATTTTCGTCGCTCGACAGGCCCATGTTCAGCTGGTCGATGGCGTCCCGGGTTCTGCCTGTCTCCGCATAGACTTTGCCGATCAGTGCATGTACGTGACCGATCATCTGCGGCTTCACGGTCAGGCTTTTCATCAGATAAGACTCAGACTGTCCATATTGCTCTTTGGCAACCAGGGTCTCTGCCATGATCAGGTTCAGTTCGGGGTCCCGGGGGCTGCTTGCCAACGCCAAACGTGCGGTCTCCATGGCGTTGTCGATGTTGTTGTTGTTCAGATAGGCCGAAGCCAGACCGAGCAAAGCCGCGGAATCGCCGGGAGCAATGCTGAGGGCCTTACTGTATTCGGATTGCGCGTCGTCGAATCTTTCGAGTTGATCGTAGATGTCGCCGAGGAGCACATGGCTTCGGGCCGAGTCCGATTCCAACTGCTGGAAGCGCGCAAGAGCTCTGAGCGCGAGTCGCTGGTCGGCTTGAATCGACCAGTAGAGAGCTTCTGGCGAATGCGGCTGCACTGCTTCCAGAGCGGCTGCCGCACTGAAGGCACGCTCATTATCTCCGGCAAAGAAAGAGCAGGCGGCAAGCAGTGGAAGTCTGTCCGCACGTTCCGCGGTGAGCGCGGAATCGAATCTCTCCGCGCACTGCGTGAAATTGCCAGCCGCGTAATACGCTTCCATGGATTTACGACCCGTGGAGACCGTATCTGTCGAGGGCGGCGCACCCGATTCACGCGGATCGGGATTGTCTGGTAAGGTCTGTCCGCTGCCGTTGAAGGCGGCAATCAGAACGCTGCGCAAATCCATCGGGATAACTGTGCTCTGCAGTGAGAAGAAACCGGCTGCATCAGCCACTGCATCGCTGGAGAGGCCCTCAAGAAGGACAGGAACGTTGGAGACGACAAAGCCGTGATCGCGCGCCCACAATTCCTGGAGCAATTTGGCTGCATGCTCCCTGTCTCCACTATCGATGGCCATGCGCGCCTGGCCCAGAATCGCGAGACCGCACTCGGGATGCGCCGTGCGCTCGGTGGCAAACTCCGTGGCTGCGCCTTCCGCGTCACGATGCCTGAGCAACGCAAAGCCCAACTCCGAATGGATGCATGGGGGTTGAGGATGGGAAGCAAGCAAGCTTCGATAGAGGGTTGCGGCTTCGCCAAATCTTGCCTGCTTTTCCAGCGATTCGGCATAGAGCGCCCCCGCGAATGGAGAATCCTTGTCTTCCACTGACATCTTGCGCGCGTCCGCTTCCACCTGGTTCAGGCGGGCAATCCCGAGCGCGAACCACGCGTCACCTAAATTCGGATCGAGTGTGGTTGCGCGTTCAAATTCGCGCGCAGCCAATGTGAACTTGCCAATCGCGAAATAGGCTCGCCCCAACGCTAGCGGAGCCTGCGGATCAGACTTGTTGATCTTTTCCGCTTTGATCAGAAATGGAATCGCTTCTTGCGCTTTGTGAATACGCAGATTGTCGACACCAAGGAAAAGGTTGGGAACATATAAAGACGGGTTGAGATGATTGGCGTAGAGAAAGCTCTTGACCGCTGCAGGAATGTCGCCGGTTTGCTGCTCCATCAATCCGAGATTGGCCCAAAGTTCCGGCATCTGTGGCTCGATTCTTACAGCTTGTCTGTATGCGTTTTCAGCTGCAGTGTAATCATGCGCGGCCTGGGCCTGTTGGGCCGTGGCCACGAGAGATTCGAGCCTGGATGCCGGCCCCTGCTGGCCCGCCCCAGATATGGGACTGGCCAGCAGGACTACGAGCAGAGATTTGAAGCGGTTGTTCAAGCGCAGGTTACCAGTAAAACTTCCCAGCCCACTGGACAATTCTTCCCGGGAAGCTGTTCGTGATTTGCCCAAAGCTGCTGCTGCAACTTGAGCTCGCATTCGGATCGCACCCGGAGTAGCTTGTCGATCCTGCCCCTGGCGCATAGAAGTTTGGATGGTTGAAGGTGTTGAAAGTCTCAAGACGGAACTGGGCTCTCATTGACTCCTTGAATGTCCAGTTCTTTTCGAGAACCGTGTCCCAGTCCTGGTAACGAGGACCGCGCACATTCGAGAAGTAACGAGGAGCCGTGCCAAATGTGCCGAAGTCCGCGTATTTGAATGCCGCAGTGTTGAACCACTCGTGGATTGTGGGGTGGGAGAGTTTGGGATTCGCGATTACATCCGGCCTCGGATTGCCGCCATAGGAAGCAATATCGTTGCCGAAGATGCCCAGCGGAATTCCTTGCTTGAAGGTCGCGATTCCGGAGACTTCCCAGCCGCCAAGTACAGCGTCCGTGAGGCGGTTCATTCCAGAGCCCCAGGTCTTGCCACGGCCGATCGGAAGTTGGTAGGTGTAGCTCGCCACCAGTGATTGCGGGATATCTCCACCATCGACGCTCTTGTCGGCGGCCAGATTGTAGTTGTTCGCCGGGGTGACGCCCCAGTTGGTGGGTCCGTTGTACGACCAGGCGTTATTGCCTGCGACGTTGTCAAGGAACTTGGAGTAGGTATAAGAAACCAACGCGGTGAGCCCCTTGCTGACTCGGTGGTTGTAGCTGACCTGCAAAGCATTGTAAAGCGACTGGCCGACAGGTGCGTCAGTTTGGCTTACAGAGCCATTGCAATACTGTGGATAGGGGGAGAGCAATTGCGCGTTGGTCACGGTTGCGTTGTTGAGCCCGCAGGAACTTGGGGCAATGCCGCCGGCGGCGGACAGCGACGTGAGAGCCGCGCCCAGCGGATTTGGCGCCTGCGCATTGAGGAAGGGTGCTCCCAATGCCAGGTACTTCGGATCCAGCTGGTTGTAATTGTGACCGCCAACCATGCGGACGCCGCGGTTCCCGATGTAGTCCACTTCGAGTTCATCGCTGCGGCCTATGGCATACTGCACACCCAACAACCATTGTTGAACATAAGGCGAGGGGCGGCTTCTGAAAACGCTGCCGACTCCGTTGCCGTCCTGTTGGTATCCTCCGTTTGAGCTCCCCGTGATTTGTGCGTAGTTACCGCCCCAGGGATTGCTGGTGCTGATATTCGGGTTGGGATCGATTCCACCGTTCAAAGTGGGATTCGAATATGTTTGAGCTGAAAAGCCATCCGCATCGCCCGGGAAACAGCAGGTGACCGATTGCGGGAAGAAGATGCCATATCCGCCGTGGATCACAGATTTGGCGCTCGGCTCATACGAGAAGCCGAGACGGGGCGCGAGGTTGTCGTAGTTCAGGTTGTAGACGTCGCGGTTTCCGGGGCCGAGAAACTCCAGCGCGCCCATATAGGGCTTACCCACCGAGTAGCTGATGGGATTGATGGCGTTCGGATTGAAGATCGACGCCACGTTATGGCGGTAGGTGTCTGGGGTTTGAATTTCATACCGGAAGCCCAGATTCAAAGTGAGGTTGTGGGTCGCTTTCCAGTCGTCCTGGATATAGCCGCCCAACAGATGGTTTGAAACAAGCGGATTGTAGACGGTCCCGACTTTGGTTCCGGTCGTTCCGTTGTCCACGACACCGAGCAGCATCTGCGCGACACCATTGCCGCTGGCGAATCCCGAGGCATTCACTGGATCCGGCCCTGACGTGAAGCCTCCAGTGAATGTCAGTGTTGTCTGGTAGTAGCTGTGCTGGCTGTCTACCTGCTCAACGCCCATGAAACCGAAGTTCAAGGTGTTGTTGCCGAGAAGCTTGATGAAGTCCGTGGCAACGGTGCCGATTGGTCCGTGGTTGGTGACGGCCTGCTGGTTGTTGCCGCCCGGTCCCAGAGAGGACACGCTTCCGACATCGACCATGGGGAACAACGGGCTGTTGCCGGAGACATACGCCGGGAGCCCGAGCGTGCCTGACGGATCGAAGCCGAAAGATTGGTTATCTGACGTCTCATGCCAGAGTTGAACACCCGAAGTTACGTTCATGGTGAAGGTGGGACTGAAGATCTGTGTAAGTCCGGCCCACATGCCCCAGCGGTTGTTTGGTCTGGCATTTCCGGGGCCTGCCGGATCGGATCCCCAGTCGTTCGCTGCGCCGGTCTTGAACTCTTCCTTGTATGCGTAGCGGAAATAGGCGTTGGTCTTGTCGGAGATGTTGTGGTCGACACGAATGTTGTATTCGTTCGAGTGTGCGGGTGCGGATCCGGATACGATCAGGTTGTTTGTAAGTCCATTTCCCGTCGGCTTCGGATAGAAACTCAGCAATTTCGCGCCGACTGTGTCGGGGGTATAGCCGGCAAGGTTGCTAAGAACGTTGCCCGGAATGGGGTCGCGGATGTAGCCCGTCTGCGTGGCGGTAAGGCCGGTTTTGGGATCCACCGAGCCGGCGGTAATTGCGCGCCCGCTGTGTGGATCGTAAATCTGTCCAGCCAGGATGGGCCGGCCGAGCCCGTCGGTTTTACCTGTCGCGCCGCCCAAGATCTCTGAGAAGTCGCCAGCCAGGAACTTGTCATCGGGCACGGTGTAGGTTGTGACCGATGGAGTGGATACTGCAAAGTGCTCGAACAGGCCGAAGACGAACGTCTTGTCCCGCTGCCTGTAGAGTCCAGGAATGTAGAGAGGACCGCCCGCCGAGGCGCCCAGCTGGTTGCGGTTCAGAGTCGTATTGGACGTTGAGAAATAATTCAAGGCATTGAGCTTATTGTCGGCATAAAACTCGTAAGCCGAACCTTGAAAATTGCGGGTGCCCGCCTTGGTTACAACGTTCACCACGTTGCCGGTGCTCCAGCCATACTGGGCCGTGAAGGAGTTGTTCTGAATTCTGAATTCCTGTACTGCATCCACTGAAGGAACGAAAATGACCGCCCCCCACTCAGGATCCGTATCCCATGAACCGTCGAGCATAAAGCCAGTTGTGCCAAAAAAGCCGCCCGCAAAGTTAAGGAACGAGACGTCCTGGTCTGCATTGTCGGTGCTGTTGCTGCCGCCGCCCAGAAGCATCTGGCCTTCTGACGTATTGCTTACGGAAGAATTGAGAGTGGTTAGACCGTAGACGTTGCGCACGTTGAGTGGAAGCTCGACGATTTCCTTGGCTTCCAGGTCAGCGGCCACGTTGGAGTTGTCGGTGTTCAATTGGGCGGCATCGGCGGTGACGGTTACCGACTGAGTCTCGGCTCCCAGCGTCAGCGTCACACCCTGCGAGGCAGACTGGCCTGCATCCAACACGATCCCGTTTTGCTGATACGCCTCAAAGCCCTTGGCCTTGATCGTCAGGCTGTAAGTGGATGGCGGAAGTTGACCGAACAGGTATCTGCCTCCCGGATCTGTGCTGAAGATCCGGTTGATGCCTTTTTCTCGGCTCGTCAGCATCACGGAGGCTGCTGGCACCACCGCTCCAGTAGGATCCGTGACCACACCGGAAAGTGTTGCCGTCGTTGTTGCAATTTGCGCGTTAACCCATGGAGTGGTGCCTGCCAACATCGCAAGCAGAATCGCGAATCCACCCCAGTACCAAAGAGACCTTGGTCTCCAACTGCCTCTTGAACTCAATGTGCAGCCTCCAGTCATTCGTGGTCCCTCAGCGTTCCGAGCTTCAGGGCTAGTGGTGCGTCCCTGTAGCGGTCCTCAGAGATCGGTGCTTAAAAGCCAGACCCCTTTTAGGCGTGTTGATGAGGGACTGTGAAGGTCCTTACGGCTAAGAAGAACGAGACTTATCAGGTAAATATCTGGATAACTATCTCTTTATAAAGCGCTTATCCATTGGTTTTCGGTAACACGGCACATCGATTCTTATCGGGGTATAATCGCTTGAATCTTAAAAAATACGGGCCCTTTTCTCTATGGCAGCAAACTCAACAGGCAGCAACCACGCGACTCTGAGCAAATCGGAGCAGGAAGAAGTACGCGAGCAGTTGAGCCGACTTCTGGACAATCCTTTCTTTAGCCACAGCAAAAGGTTCCCAACCTTTCTGCGCTTTGTGGTTGAACAAACACTGGCGGGAGAAGTCGATAGCATCAAAGAGCGAACCCTCGGAATCGAGATCTTTGGCAGAGATGCGGATTACGATACCGCCTCCGACCCCATCGTCCGCTTCACCGCGGCAGAGATCCGAAAACGCGTCGCCCAGTATTACCAAGATCCCGCCCATGTGGACGAACTCCACATCGCCTTGCCTTCCGGTTCCTATATTCCTCACTTTCATTGGCCCAACGGCGCCGACGATCCGGCTTTGAACGAGTTGGTTCAGGTAGCTGCCGACGACGACGGCATAGGCTCCGCGGCACATCCTGATTCCAATCCAGTCCAGCCTCACCGCTATTCTTCAGCTCTATTGGCGCTCGCCTGCGTCGTGACAGGGCTCCTCTCGGTGGGTTCAGTCCTTTTATGGCAAGCGATGCACCGCCCCGGGCCGGACTTCTTCTGGGCGCCGATCACGACCACGCCAGATCCGGTGTTGCTCTGCGTTGCCGATCAACTTGAGTATTCGAGCATCGCATTGCGCGACGCAGCACAGCCATCCCATCTGATTGTTTTGAAAGATAATCTCACTGCAATGGTCAGCGATGATGTGACCGCGACCGTCAAAGTTGCCGGAATCCTCCAGTCGAGCGGTAAGCAGTACACCGTAAAGCCTGAGGGCGCGACCAATCTCGAAGACCTGCGCAATGGTCCTACGATTTTTGTTGGAGCTTTCGATAACGCATGGACGCTTCGCTTGACCAACTCCCTGCGTTATCACTTTGCGAACGACGCTGCAATGACGAAGCTGAGTATTGTCGATAGCACGGCACCATCGCAGACTCGGTGGGTAGTCGACAGATCGGTGCAGATGGCGACGAATAACTATCGAGATTATGCGATCGTCGCGCGATTTACGGATGGCAATACGGGAAAAGTGGAAGTCGTAGTGGCAGGAATCGGCCGCGGCGGGACGATCGTCGCTGGAGAGTTCCTGACCGATACCGCCGATCTCGCTCAACTAAAACGTGCGGCACAAGCGGCGGGGGACAAGAAGAACGTCGAGGTCGTACTGAGCACTGAGATTATTGATGGCGAACCCGGATCTCCGAAGGTAGAAGCTACCTATTTTTGGTAAAGCTTCACTCCGGGCACCCGTGTTGCCGGCAAGTCCTGCGGTGTGGAAGATGTTGCTTTGAGAAGATGGTAATCCCAACGATTAGAGCATTTTAATAAATAGTGTAGACTGTAGTTGGCGATTCTCCGTGACGAAACGAGTATGGCG
>OBLU010000186.1_pt1 | contig 58636 bp, 64 predicted proteins | sample 1518681 | NCBI WGS metagenome assembly OBLU01 (sample SAMEA3539304, study PRJEB22396) | soil metagenome | biome: tundra; feature: field; material: soil | place: USA | collected 2010-05 | depth 0.15 m | reverse complement strand
ACTCCGACGCATAAGAGACGGTCCGTGCATCTACGCGGCAACGCGCAGCACCCAGCACTTTAGCCCCTTTGTCCAACCTAATCTTGCCACTCTCGAAGGATGTCTTCTTCAACGGGAACGTAATGCCTTGGAGTACCGGAATGTCGTCCTTGAAAAACATCCGTTCAAACGAGTGGAACCGGTTAACAGGCATCCCTGCCATCATCACAGGCTCACGCCTGGCATTTATTCCCGGTAGCTTCGATCTAGTCATCCCCAAAACCACCCAGCGAGTTTGCTCGGTTGCCGACAGGAATCGGCAAAGCAGTCGAGTCCCACTGATTCTCGCCCCAGTCTGGATACCGAGTCAACCGAGCAACCAGGAAGATTGGCAGTCTATACAACAAACATGGCGACGCCCGCGGCGAACATTGCTACTGTGGTGATTGCCACGACAGTCCCATGCCAAGCGCGCTCGGTTGGCCCTGCATCAGCTTGTTGTCTGAAGCAATGACCAGAATTGCTACGAGAAGCGTTCCCGTAAATTCGGATTTCCACGCGACGGTGGTCTCGAAGTGGAAGGTGCGGTACGTCTTCTTGTGTTCCATTGCGATCTTCCTGCACGGATTGGTGACTGGTGCGAACAGTCTAGAGAAACGCCTTGTTCCCCCTACATGATGCTTGTTTCTGTTACGAGTACGAACAGACTATTTCAAAGAACAGACCCGAATGAGCAAATAGAGAGTGCCAGAAGCCTCTCCTATTGGTAGGGCATGCGACCCGACTTGAAAGCGGGGGGCTGGAGATAGATTCATGCGCCAAGAATAACTACGGCTCTCCAAGAAGGCGTTATGAGCCAAGTGGAACACATCGCAGAATTCGTGCATGGAGCACGCTTTGAAGCTCTAGGTTCCGAAACCCGCCAGCAACTCAAGATCCGGATCTTGGACTCGCTGGGGTGCAGTCTTGCAGCACTGCATGCTGAACCCATATGCATGATACGTAGTTACATCAGCGAACTGGGTGGCAGCGGCAGCTGTACCTTGATTGGTGGTGGGTCCACTGATGTTGACCGAGCCGCTCTTTATAACAGCGCCCTGATACGTTATCTCGATTTTAATGACAGCTATCTGGCCAAGGGAGAAACCTGTCATCCGAGTGACAATCTGGGAGCGATTCTGGCGGCAGGTGAATGGATCGGGACCACAGGCCGCGACCTGATGATCGCTCTGGCGGTCGCCTACCAAGTCCAATGCCGCTTGAGCGATGTTGCTCCGGTTCGAGCAAGAGGATTCGACCACACAGTTCAAGGCGCTTACGGTGTGGCTGCAGGCGTCTCCAAGATCCTAGGGCTCAATCCGTCGCAGACCGCCAACGCAGTGGCTATCAGCGGGACAGCTTTCAACGCCTTGCGGGTGACCAGAACCGGAAAATTGTCACATTGGAAAGGGCTCGCCTACCCGAATCTGGCTGCTTGCTGTATTTGTGCGACACTGCTGGCCAAGCATGGTATTACGGGTCCGCTCGAGGTAATTGAGGGAGACAAGGGCCTCATGGATGCTATCACCGGCTATTTCGAGGTGACCTGGGCCGGACAAGACTTCGGATGTGTGGGGCGGACCACGATTAAGAAGTACAACGCGGAGATCCATTCCCAAACTGCCATCGAGGCCGTTCTTGCCCTGCGTCAACGGTACCAGTTCTCGAGTACCGATATAAAGCGGATGGATGTGGAAATCTTTGATGTGGCCTACAACATCATTGGTGGAGGAGAAGAAGGCGACAAGAGCACCGTTTCTACCAAGGAACAAGCTGATCATAGTCTGCCGTACGTGCTCGCCGTGGCGATTCTCGACGGACAGGTAATGCCTGAGCAGTACGCCGCCGAGCGTATTCAGCGGGCAGACGTACAATCACTGCTCAGCAAGATCTCGGTTCAGCCGCGTAAACTCTTTTCGGAACGCTTCCCAGATGAGATGCCATGTCGCGTGAAGATCACGCTGCAAGACGGCCGCGTGCTCGAACAAGAAACCAAGGATTATGAGGGGTTCCATACACGTCCGATGTCGTGGGAAGTGACCGTTGAGAAGTTCAACAAAATTGCCACCCCGAATGCAAGTGCAGCTCAACGTGCCAGCATTGCTGACGCGGTGGCCAAACTGGAGCAAGTCTCGGTCCGCGAGTTGATGGAACGCCTGAGCGCCATAGCCCCGGATTCTGATAGCCCGCGCAGCGTACCTATTAATAAGGAGAATTGAAACACGTGGCGAGCGTCCAAGTTATCGATGAACGTGCTTTCTCCTTTTTGAAGATTAATGAGCGGCAGCGGAAAGACAAGAGCAGTGCCGTTGACATTGTTCGAGCGAGGCGGCGAAACCCTATTGCAGCAAGTTAGGTTTTGATGGAGGCCAATATGGCAAAAGCGGCGGTTGGTTTGTTTGAGAAATCGGACTTGATCGACGAGATCGTTCACGATCTCGAGGCCAGTGGTTTTCCTAGGAATGACATCCGCGTTTTAAGCGAACCGCGAGAAATGGCGGGTAGCGGGATGATGAGTACCCCACACACTGATTTTGAGGTGGACTTGGTCCGGGAGTTCAGGACGATCGGGGCCGGCGAAACGGACGCGGAGGCTTACGTCCAAGGAATCCGGCGTGGAGGAGTCATCGTTTTTGCCACGGGTTCGGGCGAGAAAGTTGATGCGGCTGCTGAGATTATGAACCGCCACCGTGCCGTTGAGATTGAAGAGCTTGGCGTCTCACAACCGCATCTCAATAGTGCCGACCGCGGCAACATGAATCCGGGTCGCAATAGCTCTGGCCAAGCTGGGCGGATACGTTCTTCCGGGGGCGGTGTCCGGTTGTTTGTATGGTAGCTGTTTCACGAAAGACAGACGGGCTGGGAAGCTCGTGAATTGGCGTGCAATGGAAGGTTGAAGATAATTCTTGGGAGGTTCCGTGGCGAAACGTAAATCGCGTGATAACGAAGCGCAGCTCGATGAACTAGGAAGCGATCCCGGGCAGGTGGGTTCGGACAGCGCTGGGCAATCAGGAGATACTCAGGGGCTCTCGCAAATCGCTGACGCTGCCGCCGAAAGCGTCGAAGAACTCGCCGACACTGAGCAAGCATATGAGGCGGAGGCAGTCGACGGTGTCGAGGATGCTGCTGACCACCCCGAGAGGCCAGTGCACACCCGAGGGGATTATGTGCGGGCAGATGACCTTCGGCCGGGGCGCGGAGAATGGCGGTCGCGACCGGAGTAGCAATGGACACCCACGAGAACAAATACCTACGCGACCCAGAAGATCGCGTGATTGACGATTGCAACGAGGAGCAGCGGAAAGATAAGGCGATGGACAAGACCCTTGCCGACAGCTTTCCGGCGAGCGACCCGCCTGCTTGGCAACCCTGAATCGAGATTGTGCCGTTTCGGGTTTTTTGCAAAAGGAACTGTCTGGCACCGCCGAACATTACTGGCAGGTTTGATTGCGAAGTCATCGTGGATCGCTGACAGGAGTCCAAACGATGGCCAGGAGGGCCCAAAATGGCGCAATGGCAATATGAGACGTTCTGTACAGAGCTTAACCGTAGCGTTGACTTTGATGAAGAACTTCGGAAGATTCTTCAGAACTATGGCATGAAAGGATGGGAACTGGTGCAGGTGCTACAACCAAAAAACGATACCCGCTACCACTTAGTCTTTAAGACTGAAAGATCACTATATCCGAATCTCGAACCGGCAAAGCAGTAAGCGCACGGTGTTGGGACGTAACCGTACGGGCGTGCTCACGTGTCACACGAGAGTCGCTAAGCCGTCGTTATCGTTGCCGGTCCGACTGGGATGGTGCCTTTGAGGCAGCAGACCATGCGTGCTGTGGCCGCCTACGAAGGTGACACTCGCACAGAGGGATTCTTTGAAAAAGGAGAGAGGGCCGTGATCAAGCTTAAACGTGCTTATGATTCTGCCAGCAATGACGATGGTATTCGGTTCCTGGTCGAGCGGTTGTGGCCGCGCGGCGTGAAGAAGGCCGCCCTGCGTCTTGATGCCTGGCTCAAGGACGTGGCGCCCAGCACAGGGCTTCGCCAGTGGTTTAGCCATGACCCAGCCAAATGGGCAGAGTTTCAACGACGCTACCGCCGCCAACTGGACGCGAAACGCGAGGCCCTGGAACCGATCCTAAAAGCCGCCCGCCGTGGCCGAGTCACACTTGTGTACAGCTCCCACGATGCAGAGCACAACAACGCAGTCGCTCTGAAGCCGTACCTTGCGGTCAAGATGAGCGGGCGCGGCGGTGCGCAGCGAGCGGCGTAGCCACTCGGGAACTCGCAACCAGGAGCATGGCTGGAAATCAAGAAGGAGCACCAGGATGAATAACACAAAACCGATGGAAGAGTTGGAACACGAAAACCACATCATTGAGCGGGTAGTCGCCGCCATGGCGGTCCTCGCGGAGAAGTTGCGGTCAGGGAAGGAAGTTGAAGCTAGAGTTCTGCGCGACCTCGTGGAATTTCTACAAGTCTTCGCTGACGACTGTCATCATGGCAAAGAGGAGCACTACCTGTTCCCGCTGTTGGAGAAGAAAGGAGTGCTGGTGAGCGGGTGTCCGCTGGCAGTCTTGCTCAACGAGCACGACAGGGGGCGCCGTCTGATGGCAGATTTGAAGCAAACTTCCGAGGCGTATGTCCGATCTGGAAACAGACTCAAGGAAGCGCTGATTGGAACCTTACACAGACTCATTGAGTTCTATCCGGCGCATGTCTGGAAGGAAGACTACCTGCTCCTTCCCATAACTGACAAAATTCTCTCCGACACTGACCAAGAATCTCTGGCGCGTGAATTCGAACAGTATGAGTCTGAAATCGGCTCCGACGTGCATCATGGTTTTGAGCAACTGGCGGAAAGCCTCGTCGCGAGAATCCACGCCGAAGAGGGGAGTGCAGCCGTCTCTGCGGCTGCCTAAGCACGTCGGACGTTGGAGGACTTCAGGTCAAGGCACGACAGCCGGTGCACCCGTCGCGCTATCCACTACGCCAGTCAGATCAGTCTACGGCGCATAGCATGGGTGACCGCTTCCAGCCTACTGTGCGTGCCAAGCTTCTCGTTGGCGTGGTGTAGATGGTTGCGCAAAGTTTGCAGGGTAATTCCCAGGTTTCCAGCAATTTCAGCTGAATTCTTACCTTCCGAGAACAGCCGCAGTATGCCTTGTTCCTGCTCGGACAGGGGCGAGACGGGGGCGGGTCGCGCTATCCCGTTTCCATTTCCATCTGACATCGCAACGATCCGCTTGGAAATCTGAAGCATGCTGTGTAGAAGCTGCTCCTGGTGTTTCCTCTTCGTGATATCACGCGCCAAGTGGACGAACAGGCGTGGGTGAGTTCGGCCATCTTTGAACATTAGAGTTGACAGATCCACCCACATCCGATGGCCTGAACGATCAGTAACTTCCACATCAAAGTTGGGAATTTTGCAATGCTCCGCGGCCGCGTGCCGGGTGTAGAAGTCGCATGCGCAAACCTTGGTGCCGAGGGCACCGCGGCCCTGCAGGACCGTATACAACGATTTGCCAATAACTTCGGAACCTGTGTAGCCGAAAAGCTCTTTCGCCGCTGCATTCCAGGAACAAATTTCGCCTTGTTGATTCACACAGAAGGCGGCGTCGGCGGTTTCCTCGAGAAATTCAAGCAATTCCCTCTGCAGCATAACGAAGTTCCTTATAAAGTAGATGCATGCCCCAGGCCGTGAGGTGCAGGATGATTGCAGGGAACGCTCAGATGCATGTCCCGAGGCTGCCGACGGCCAGCATATGCAACATCAAGGACAGAGCACTGGTCAAAAGTGCACAGGTTAGAGTCGGGGCTGTCAAAGGTATCAGTCCGGAGAGAACGTGAGCAAAGAACCCAACGAATGACATAGATGATGCTACGCCAGTGTCAGGTGAGTGTGCCTCTTTTCCCGCTTGCTGTTGCAGATCAGCCGGAAACCTCCGCCAGGTCTTTGCTCTAAAAGATTGAGACGGGGAGGAGGGAGGTCCCCTTCGGAAGACGATCAGTCGTAGCGCTCGCACAGGACCGACTTGCTGTCCCAGCCCAGGCTGTACAAAAGATCGCGGTTGGTTTTGAGCATCTTGGCCAGTCCGCAGATGTAGGCGTGCATGTCATTGCGGTCCCCGGCGATACTCGGTACACGCTCCTGCACGTAGCCTCGCAGTCCGCGCCACTTCGGACCGCCGCGGCTGAGTGTCGGCTGGTAATGAAAGTTCAAGTGCTGTGCGGCAAGGTGCACGAATCCGTCGTGGTAGTAGATGTCTTTCTCTGTGCGGTTGCCGAAGATCAGCCAGAGCTGCTTGCTTTGGTGGCGTGATTCGTCGGCCAGCACCCAGTGCAGCATGGAGCGAATGGGGGCGATGCCGGTTCCGGTGGCAATGAAAATTGTATCGCGCATCGGCGGGTGCAAGATGAAATTGCCGAATGGCCCCTGGCAGCGGAGCTCTTCGCCGTCTTTCATGTCGCAAAGGAAATTCGACATGAGGCCGTCCTGTACGCGGTTCACGCAAAAGGCAACGCGGCCGTTTTCCGACGGGGGCGAAGCGATCGAGTAAGCTCGTGTGAGTTCTTCGCCATCAGGCAGGATGTGCTTGACCGAAAGCCACTGCCCGGGCACGAATCCAAAGCGTGGCACGCCCTGGATCTCGAAGTCGAGATGCTTGGTGAGGTCGGTCAGCGGCGTAGACCGCACCAGCCGCGCCGAGTATGTCTGAAATACCATCGATTGTCCCCGCCCTCCCATTCTGAATCGCAGGCCAGACAGGCGGGTTTCCGTACCCTGGCCACCTTAGCGATGCGGCGCTCTGCTCGCATGGCCGGGTGCAGGAGCTGACGTTGCCACTCGGCATCATGCCGAACATGTTTGCTGATGTGGTCCAGTCTTCGACGCTGCTCGCCTCATCTTTTCCCCGGTTCTTTTCGCGCGCTGGTGAGCTCCGGTTTCTGGAGCAAGTCCCCAATGGCCTGCTTCATCACTTGGCCATAAACAATGGAAATGGATGTTGTCAAGGGAATGTTCTTAGGGCAGATCTGCACACAGTTCCCAGCGTAACTGCACTCGTGGATTCCACCATCGCTCATCATTGCTGTTAGCCGTTCCTGTCGGAGGTGCGCTCCGGTCGGGTGGAGATTGAAGAGCCGTACCTGATTAATGATCGCTGCCCCAACAAATCGTGTGGGCTCCGTAAACTGCGGGCAAACCTCCATGCACAAGCAACAGGAAATGCAACGGGACAGCGGATAGGCCTGCTCTTGCACCGCCGGATCGACGCGTGGGCCTGCACCGAGGTCATAGGTCCCGTCGATGGGAACCCACGCCTGCACTTGCTTCAGGTTCTCAAACAGCACACTGCGATCTACCGCCAGGTCGCGGACAACTGGGAATCGTGACAAGGGCTCGAGGCGAATAGGTTGTTCAAGCTTGTCGATGAGAGAGGAGCACGCCATAGCTCCCCGACCGTTGATCCGCATGGCACATGACCCACAAACCTCTTCCAAACAATTCGAATCATAGGTGATCGGCATGGTTTGTTTTCCGTGACGATCTACCGGATTTATGGCGATGTCCATCAGGGCGCTGATCACATTCATGCTAGGTTTCCGGCAGAGTTCAAACTCTTCCCAGTAGGGAGCCGAATTGGGGTTATCTTGCCTCTTAACGTCCAGACGTACTGTTTTCTCCGCCACGCCACCTCCTATATCGTTCCGCACAAGGATTTCCGCTGCCGCTGAAATGGATACGACCTCCGGGTATGCCAGAAGGCCTCACGTGGTCCTCCCGACAACGGCCTTAGTGTCTTCCAGATAGGCAGGGTAGGAAAGTTGCTTCCCTCGCACTCGGGCCCACGGGGTAAGAGTGTGGGGCCGCGTGCGCGTCAGGCTTGCGATTTCTTCCACTCGAACGCCTCGAACCAGCAGTGCATCGCCGATCATTGAGCGATGGCATCGCCAAGGCACAGCTTCTGCACACATGATTGCGGTTCGCCGTTTTTGCGCCAGTTGGATGAGCTGATCCAGAGCCTCTTGAAATTCCGTTGTCTGCATGTAATCAGCGAAGCCGCGAAAGCTGGCATTTCTCCAACCAGTATTGATCGAGTCACGACGCGCATGCCGCAGACCGCCGAGTCCAGCCATATGCCGGTAACGGATCCCCGCTTTCTGGAGCGGGCGAGGTAGCGCGTCGCGGTTGAATTGAGGATTGTGTCGCGAGCGCGGAATGGTTCGAACATCGACTAACTGGTTGACACCGTGAGCGAGAAGCAGTGCAACGAACTCCTTCAAGGTTCGTGTTGAGTGCCCCACTGTCAATACCACGAGAGGGGTTTGATCCAGCTTGCTAGGACCAGGATGCGATGCGGTACGTGGCGGTTTGCCCAAAGGCCAGGGACGCCCTGGAATAACACCGGCCCGCCCAGTCCTCGGCCGTGTGCTCTTCTTCTTTCTAACCTTGAGAGCCATGGGCTCCGTCCTCAGATTATTCTGTCTGGCGGGTTGGACCAGCCTAGTGGAATATTTAACGCACTCGTCACTTCCATGCATATGTGACATTGTGTTCAGCGGCTGGTACAGGTCTTCTATTGTGTATTCCAGTGGCAGCGGACAACATCAAGGTCTTGGTACAGAGAAGCCAGGCGTTACTGGAAGGTGATCGTGTCATTGTTGCCGGCGTCCGCTGGGATCGTTCGTAACGCTCCCGCGGAGTGGTGACAGCTGTCGCATGGAAAGAGTGTGCGAATGAAGAACCCTCGGTCTCACAATTGAAAATTAAATCACGAAGGAGAACCACGATGAAGAAGCTTGGGCTGATGGTTGTGCTGTTGATGATCGCTACGACTGTCTCGTTCGGAAAGAAAGCGGACAAAACCTACAGCGGCGAAATTATGGACAGCCAGTGCGCCAAAATGGGTAATCATGACGCGGGGTACAAGCTGACCGGTACAAACACGGCTAAAGACTGTGCCATGGCATGCGTAAAATCGGGTGGCAAGTTCGTACTCTATGACGCATCCAAGAAGGCCACCTACGAACTCGATGACCAGGACAAAGCAAAGGACTTGGCGGGGCAAAAAGTGAATGTTGAAGGGACACTCGATAGTTCCACCAAAACGATTCACGTTGACAAAATACAAGCTGCTCCCTAGTGCTCGGCTGAGTACGACTGGATCTGAACGCTCAGCGGGAAGCTCGCAGTCTGAGGAGGGAGGGTGCGTCACAAAGCCAGGCTGATGCCTATGATGATCGTCGTATTGATCACTATTGCTGCAGCTTATGGAGTGATGCATATAACCATTAGCGCGCTCCCCGAACCGGGGCCATTCGAAACGTCGATCGCCACGAAGGTGAAAGACTGGTACATCAGCCGAGGAGCGCGCAGTTCAGTACCGGCAGCGCCGAAGGACAGTGTCTCCAGCGTCTCCGCTGGGGAAAAGCTTTTCGGCATGGGCTGCGCAACATGTCACGGCCAGGATGGGCGCAAGCCCGCGCCCATCGGTCAGGCGATGTATCCTCGGGTTCTCGATCTAGGCTCCCCCGAGGTACAGGGAATGTCCGATCGGGAACTGTTCTGGGTCATCAAGAACGGCATCCGGCTGAGTGGGATGCCGGGCTTCGCAAAGATAGAATCCGACGAACAAATCTGGGAGTTGACGTATTACGTGCGTAGTCTTGGCAAACAACCGAAACGCTAATTTATATCGGGGGCCATAGGTGAGCACCCCGTGCTTGAGAACGACCGTCGGGATCGAAGAGGTTCTGCAATGAACTGTGCTCTATCCCACTCTGTGCCAAACCTCTTGTCCAACAAGTTTCTGCCACTACAAGCGAACTCTTGAGCTGCTGGCACTTGGAGACAAGCATGAACTAGAGCAAAGGGCGAAACGTGTAAAGGGAGGAAAAAATGAGCACTGTAGTTGCTGACTGGCCCAAGTTTCTCGCGAAACTCAAGGATCGACAAGAAATCGCCGAGCGCACCATGGCGTTCCGCTTTGAAAAGCCTGCCAGCTTCAAATTCACTCCTGGCCAGTTCATCGACATCACGTTGCTGAATCCGCCGGAAACAGATTCCGAAGGCAATGCCCGCGGTTTCTCAATCGCGAGCGCACCCTATGAAGACTTCATCATGGTAGCTACCCGTTTGCGGGATACAGCGTTCAAACGAGTGTTGAAGAGCGTTCGCCTAGGTACCGAGGTCAGAATCGAAGGGCCATTTGGCAATCTGCGGCTTCATAACGACAAATCGCGGGCTGCGGTGATTTTGACCGGTGGGATCGGCATAACGCCATTCCGCAGCATTCTTTTGCACGCTGCGAGGGAAAAGTTGCCGCACCGCATCGTTCTCTTTTACGCGAACCGACGGCCAGAAGATGCTGCATTTCTCAACGAACTTCAAGAGCTTGAAAAACAAGATCCAAATTTCAAACTGATCGCCTGCATGACCGAGATGAAGAAATCGCAGCAACCCTGGTCAGGAGAACGAGGTCTGATCAACCTTGCACTATTGGAAAAGTACTTGAAAGGAGTGCCGTCGCCTGTCTATTACATCACCGGACCACCAGCCATGGTGAAGGCCATGCACACTGTGCTTACGGATGTGGGAGTCGATGATGACAACGTGCGCATTGAAGAGTTTGCCGGTTATTGAGGGTGCAGATCCCCATATGGGAACAGCTCAGGTTTTCCTACTTCCTGAGGAACCGATCGACTCTGTCGACGTCTACGTTGCGGCTGCCGGTGGTGAGGCACTGAACAAGGCGCTTAGGATGCCGCACGAGCAAATCATCGCGGAGGTGAAGAAGTCAGGTCTGCGCGGTCGAGGCGGAGGTGGATTCCCGACCGGCCTGAAATGGACGGGAGTGGCACATGACCCGTGTCCCACGAAGTACTTGGTCTGTAATGGATCGGAAGGCGAGCCCGGATCCTTTAAAGATCACATACTGATGCGCAGGAACCCCTATCAGCTGTTGGAAGGAATCGCGATTGCCGCATACGCCATCGGAGCCAAGAAGGCCTTCCTGGGAATCAAAGCTAGCTCCCAGAAAGAGGTGAGCGCCGTGAGGCGAGCAATCGATGAAATGTTGAAGCGAAACATATTGGGTCCAACCCCAATAGAACTCGTGCTGGGTCCAGAAGACTACCTGTTCGGCGAAGAGAAAGCGCTCCTGGAAGTGGTAGAGGGCCGCGACCCCATGCCTCGAGAGGCGGATAATCCTCCATACGTTGACGGGTTGTTCATCACGGACCCGGCGGAGCCGAATCCAACCGTAGTGAATAACGTAGAAACTCTTTCAAACATTCCGCACATCGTCCGGCGTGGTGCTGCATGGTTCCGCACGATCGGGACGCCGGATTCACCGGGCACCATGATCTTTACAGTTTGTGAGGACGTTCAGCGACCGGGTGTCTACGAACTGCCCATGGGCACTCCACTTCGCTCGCTCGTCTATGACTATGCTGGTGGGCCGCTACCAGGGCGGCAATTCAAAGCGTTTCTCTCAGGAGTGGCCAATCCGGTGGTTCTTCCGTCCCGCATTGATACGCCGATGGATTTTAATTCGATGCGTGCGATCGGCTCGGGTCTGGGCTCGGGAGGATTCATCGTGTACGACGACACGGCATGCATGGTGCGCGTAGCGCACATGTTTGCGAAGTTCCTTTGGCTGGAGTCCTGCAACCAGTGCTCGTCCTGCAAAGTTGGCACGAACCAATCCATGACTTATCTGCAAAAGTTGATCGGCGGCAGCGGCGACGGGACCGACATCGACTTTGTGATTGAGGGAGCGATGATGGCACCACACGGGAATCGATGTTATCTTCCCGTCGAGCATTCTCTTTCGTGTCCCAGCATCATTGGCACCTTTTCCAAAGAGTTCATTGAACACTACAAGCGGGGCTGCCAAAATTGCCGCGACCTGGTGTTGCCCAAGATCCACGATTTCGATGAGGCAAAACATGCGTTTACGTACTCGCCTGGCAGGCTTGCTCCTTAACTGAGGAACGCGGTCGTGACGATGGTCGTCCCCAACGAAGACCCGTTGCGTGCCGAAGCAGCGATTCTAGGCTCAGCATTCAGAGTAGCCGACGCTTGGATGGCGCGACACTTGGAGAAGGTCACGAAAATGCAAGCGCAAATCAAGTTTGGCCGGATCGCAGGCATTTCGATCGGACTGCACTACAGCTGGTTCATCATCGCCGCGCTGATCACGCTCTCTCTTGCTGGACATTTTCAGAGTGTCACGCCTCAGTGGAGCGATACGGTCGTTTGGTCATCCGCGATAATGACGGGCCTGCTGTTTTTCGCGGCCCTCCTGGCACATGAAGTCGCGCACTCGCTGGTAGCGAAGGCGTATGGCCTGAAGGTACGCTCGATTACCTTGTTCGCTCTGGGCGGAGTGTCGCAGATCGAATCGGAAGCATCGGACGCCAAGTCTGAGTTCTGGATTGCGATCGTCGGGCCTCTGGCCAGTCTCGTAACTGGCTTTGCTTTTCTATTAATAGCGAGGCTGTCCGGCTGGTTGCCTGGCACAGAACCCCGCACTCCCGTTATGGCCGTGCTGCTCTGGCTCGGCTACATCAATATCATGCTGGCCGCTTTCAACATGATTCCTGGATACCCCCTAGATGGCGGTCGTGTCTTGCGGGCCATGATTTGGTGGATCACTCATAACGCCGATCGCTCGACACGGCTGGCAGCGCAAGTGGGTCAGGCTGTTGCCTTCATATTCATCATGCTTGGGCTTTATCGCTTTTTCGTAGGTGCAAATTTGGGGGGCCTCTGGTTGGCATTTATTGGGTGGTTCTTGCTTGATGCGTCCCGTAGCAGTTATGTCCACGTAGAACTCATGGAGGGGCTTCGTGACCGGCCTGTCGCCGATATCATGGACCGCGATTGCCCTACCGTGGAAGGCCATTTGAGCCTGCAGGATTTTGTCCATGAATACTTGTTGCGGAGCGGACGTCGCTGCTTTGCGGTCGTGCAAAATGGTCAGCTAACTGGGCTAATCACTCCAAATGAGGTCAAGCATGTGGACCGTGAACGCTGGGCACAAACGAGTGTGCAAGCTGTGATGCGGCCCCTCAGTCAACTCCGGACAATTGCACCCGACACTCCTGCAATCCAGGCGCTTGAGATTATGAGCCGGGAGGATATCAACCAATTGCTTGTTCTCTCGAACGGGCGGCTGGAGGGAATCTTTTCCCGCAGGCATATTCTGGGTTTCCTCCAGAACCATGCTGAATTGTCCAGGCGGTGAGAGGCTCAATGATGGGGGCGGTCCGAGTTTAAATGAGAGAGGCTGATTTGCGAGGAGACTCACGATGAACGTCGATCCGTCGGAACAAGTTTTCGAAGAAATACTCCCGTATCTTGAAACGCTCGATGCTCAGATTGGCGCTATCGTCCAACTGTTGAAAGACAAGGGCATGACGACAAATGAAGAATTTGCCCAATACGTGCAGCGAGCTGATATGGCAAGTAATGTTAGGGAGCGCGGACTGCGGGTGAGAATGGAATACTTGTTTACCCGCGCTGCCAAGCGGAGCGCCGAATAATGATGCCACAGTGCGGCCTCGTCATTTCCCTCAACGCTTCATCGCTTTGAGTGCTTGTTTGGCCGTTAGTGGAGCCCCCACATGTCACCTCGGAAGCTTACGACTGCGCCAATATCCGCATTCCGAGCTCACAAAGAAGGCGCCAGATTATCCGCCTACGCCTCTTGCACCAACTGTGCAATGTTGACCGGTTTTGATGAGGACCCATCGTCGATCATGTTGCCAGTGGGAGGCGCCAATGAATTCAGCGGGCCCAACAAAACTTCCTAAACATGTTATCTCCCAAATGCCAGATCCCTTTCCATCAACGCGACGCAATCGTGAGAGAAAGCAGGGGCGTAATGCGTAATTTCTGGGAAAGATTGGGCATCCTTCTTCCGGTCTATCGTTTGGTGGGTCGAGGCCTGAGTGACAGCGAAATCGCAAACGAGCTGAATCTCACTGAAGGCAAGGTTGAAACCTGCATTTCCTGGATATTGCGTTTCTTGAAGCTCACCAATCGGCTGGAATTGGTGCGGCAAGCGTGTAGTGCTGCACAGCAAATGTCTGCCACTTACCATTTGGACTTGGCGATCCGCGGCCCGAAGAACGATCCTCGGCCGGCGGCGGCAGCCTTTCCCACGGGAACGTGTGTGACTTTGGGGAACCCGGACCATTCAACAGCACGGAGGTATTTACCATGACTGCAAACACTGAAGCTTGCCATCCAGGCGAGGGGAGCAAAGCCTTGAACAGGCTGCCGCAGTTGGCTGAGCCTCTACTGCAATTCGACTTGCGGGAAGAAGTTGAGCAACTCCGCCGGGAAGACTCATGGCAGCGCGAGACAGGGCGGAGTTCCAAGACGCTTGCGAAGTATCCAGATTTCCGCATCATTCTGGTCCTGATGAAGGCCAACACACGAATGAACGAGCACCGAGCCGAAGGTAGGATCTCCATCCATCACTTGCTGGGAAAGATCTGTATCCATCTGCCGGATCAGAAGGTCAACTTGTCGGCTGGACAATTATTGGTCCTGGACTGTGGCATGGTACACGACGTGGAAGCATTGGAAGAGAGTGCGTTCTTGCTCACCGTCTCTTGGCCCAAGGGCCCATCGGGATCCTGATGCGGAAATGTTGTAAGGCCCACGCAGATTCTTCTGCCGCTAAAACGAGCGCACGAGCGAACGGAGCCAAGCGATCAGCGTCATAGGCTTGAGTACAAACGATCTATTGCCAAATATGGAGTAAACAAGAAAAAGTTGATCTCATAAGCGGAGGTGTTAGGTGGCTGCTAATGGCACTGGTCAATTGCATGAGGCTTTCGGCCGACCGGGGATGCCACCCAGGTGGACGTCGAGCTCGAAGGAAGGCGTAGGAACGGCTTATTCAACCTCAAGCCGGGTATGGTTCACCATTTCACACGGGATTCTCAATGAAATCTACTTTCCCACCATCGATCATCCGCAAACCAGGGACATGCAGTTCCTGATCACGGATGGTGAGAGCTTCTTTCACGAAGAACGGCGTGACCTGAACAACGAAATTGAATGTATCGAGGCCGATGCGCTGGGGTATCGAGTGACATCCTCCGACCGCGACCACCGGTATCGGCTCGTGAAAGAGGTTATCTCCGACCCCCATCAATCGTGTGTCCTTATCAACACCCGACTGGAAGGCGACCCCGAATTCCTGAAGAAACTGCGAATCTACGCGCTGCTTGCGCCTCACCTGGAAGTCGGAGGCTATGGAAATTCAGCTCGCCGGTTCAAGACCGCTGGTCAAAACGTTTTGATAGCGTGGAAAGATGGCAAATTTCTTGCGATGGGGGCTAATGTCGGGTTCAACAAGACTTCATGTGGTTACGTCGGACATAGCGATGGGTGGCAGGACCTGCACAAGGACTTCCAACTGGACTGGGAATTCGACAAGGCCGAAGACGGCAATGTGGCCGTGCTCGGCGAAGTCAACCTTACCGTCGGTTGGGAGTTCACGGTTGGCATAGCCTTCGGGGATAGTCTTCATGGCGCAGTAACGGTTCTCGAGCAATCGCTGGCGACTCCGTTCGAGGAACATCGCGAGAGATTTGTCGACCAGTGGCATCGGGCCTGTAGTCGTATGAAGAAATTGGATGCGGTTTCGAGCGACAAAGGAACCTTGTACCGGACCAGCCGAAACTTGCTGTTGGCGCATGAGGATAAAACATTTGCTGGCGCGCTGATTGCTTCGGCGAGTATTCCGTGGGGAAATTCCAAGGGTGACGAAGACGTGGGCGGCTATCACCTGGTATGGACTCGCGATATGGTGAACAGCGCGTTAGCCCTACTTGCCTGTGATGACACGGCCACTCCATTGCGCGCGCTTGTGTATCTCGCTTGCTGCCAGCAAGCCGACGGTGGATTTGCGCAGAACTTCTGGATTGATGGCACGCCGCATTGGCTAGGTATTCAGCTCGATGAAGTCGCTTTTCCAATTCTTCTGGCTTGGCACCTCTGGAAGAAAGATGCACTTAGGGATTTCGATCCTTATTCGATGGTCCGTTCTGCGGCGGCTTACCTTGTCCGGCACGGGCCAGTCACACAGCAAGAGAGATGGGAAGAAGACAGCGGATATTCACCATCTACGTTGGCGGTCAGCATTGCCGCCCTGATCTGTGCCGCAGATTTCGCAGGGGCGAGGGGCAAGCAGGACGCCGCGAGCTTCTTGCAGGATTATGCGGATTTTCTTGAATCCCACGTCGAAAGCTGGACTGTTACTACCGACGGATCCCTCGTTCGCGGGATTAAGCGCCACTATATTCGCATTCATCCTGCTGCGATCGGGGATCCTTCGCCAGATGAGGACCCCAATCACGGACTCCTCACCATTCACAATCGTCCTCCCGGACTGCCCTGGCAGTTCCCGGCAAAAGACATCACGGATGGCGGTTTCCTCGAGTTGGTGCGCTACGGCGTTCGCAAGCCAGGCGATCCACTCGTGGAAGACTCGTTGCGAGTCGTCGATGCCGTTTTGAAGGTCAATACGCCGTTTGGCCCCTGCTGGCACCGCTACAACCACGATGGCTACGGGACGCATGCGGATGGCGGACCGTTTGAAGGCTGGGGGCAGGGTCGGGCTTGGCCGTTACTGACGGGCGAACGGGCGCACTACGAGTTCGCGGCGGGACGTGATGTTCGCAAACTGATTCGTACTATGGAACAGTTTGCATTCACAGGCAGGATGTTGCCAGAGCAGGTCTGGGATAGTCCCGATGACGTGAAGTCGGCTGGCATGTATTTTGGAAAGCCGGCAGGATCAGCCATGCCGTTGATGTGGGCCCACGCTGAATATGTAAAGCTGTTGCGTTCGGTTTCGGATGGCCAGGTGTTCGATCTGATCCCGGTGGTGGCGGAACGATACCTGAAAAAGCACGGACGAAAGAACTTAGAGGTGTGGAAACCCACTCGCCAAGTCAGAGAAGTGACCGTTGGGCAGGTATTACGGATCCAAGCTCCAGAGTCATTCCGGCTGCATTGGACCAATGACAGTTGGGTTTCAGCGAGCGACACACCGTCAACTTCGACTGAAATCGGAATTGAATTCGCTGATATTGCCATCCACGGCAATCAGAGTGCTCCTTTGCAATTCACTTTCTTCTGGACCGGCAGCAATCGCTGGGAGGGACACAACTATGATGTGCGCATCAACCAGAAGCACACCCGTGCGGTTGCCGCCTAAGCCATGAGCAATCCGAACTGACCGTCTGATCGTTTGGCGCCACAGTCGTTAGTCTCGGAGTCATTTGTTGGAGCAGGAAGCGGACGCCTCTTGGGTCCAGCGTTCTGTATTACTGTCGCTGAGCATCGCTGTGTGGCTGACATGCGCGAGCCAGAACCGATCTAAGCGCGATTCGCTGCCAATACTGGTGACAACTGTAACCCTTCCAAGGACGAATGTAGCATTGTGTGAAGTGTTTGGAGTTCACCATACTTTAGTTGTTTCCTGAGGTCCGACTGTGATCTCCAGATGTGCGAATCCGGCGTGTTCCACTCGTTTCCGATATCTGCACGAAGGACGGATCTTCCGGTTCGAAGTGAGATCGATTCCAGTCGCTGGAGTCGATGCTCGTGATACGAACTCCTCGCCGCGAGGAACGGAGTACTTTTGGTTGTGTGACTCATGTGCGTTGACTATGACGCTTGTTCTCGAGCCAGATGCCGGGGTTGCACTGGTACCTGTTCAGAGAGGTCTCGGCCAAGGCGTGGCTCCTGGTAGGCAGTTGGCCAACAGTGACCGTCAACGTGCTGCAAGTCTGCACAGCGTGACAACGGGATACGGCTTTAAGTGAAATCCGGCGGATGAGGAGCTTACGAAACTGGGCTCCGCCGGCTGGCGACGGAATTGTCCTAGGACTGCAACAAACGTCACCACTATATGGCAGGCAGGTGGTCGTTCACAGGCGAGGGGCTGCCGACTGGCCTATCCCCGCGGCGCGAGTGTTAGAGGTGAAGGAAGTCTGATCGAAACATCTCGGCCGTTGCTTCTTGGGAGGATGGAGAATGAACATGCAACTTGGAATGATTGGACTAGGAAGGATGGGCGCCAGCATGGTACAGCGCCTGATGCGTGGCGGGCATGAATGCGTTGTGTTCGATACGAAGCCTGCGAACGTGAGCAAGTTAGCCAAGGATGGCGCGGTCGGAGCGAAGTCGCTCGACGACTTCGTCTCCAAGTTAAAGCCGCCACGCGTTGTCTGGCTGATGGTGCCTGCCGCGGCCGTCGATAAGACGCTGCACGATCTTGCTGCTCACATGCAGCTAGGCGACATTACCATCGACGGGGGCAACTCCCACTACATTGACGACATCCGGCGGGCCAATGAACTCAAGCCCAAAGGTATTCACTACGTCGACGCCGGGACAAGTGGCGGAGTCTGGGGTTCTGAGCGCGGGTACTGTCTTATGATCGGCGGCGAAAAAAATATCGTCCAGCATCTCGACCCAATGTTCGCCACTCTCGCCCCCGGGATTGGAACGGCGTCCCGCACACCGGGTCGCGATAAGACCGGCGGCACGGCTGAGCAGGGCTATCTGCATTGCGGACCCAGCGGTGCCGGCCACTTCGTCAAGATGGTCCACAACGGGATCGAGTACGGCCTTATGGCGGCTTACGCGGAGGGCTTAAACATCCTTCAGCATGCTGATGCCGGCAGGAAAACGCTTGCGACCGATGCAGAGACCACCCCGTTGCGGCAACCGGAATTGTATCAATATGAGTTTTGTTTACCCGACGTCGCGGAGGTCTGGCGTCGTGGCAGCGTGATTGCTTCGTGGCTGCTGGATCTCACGGCGACTGAGTTGCTGAAAGAGCCGAGCCTCGAAAGCTACGCGGGACGCGTGTCAGACTCGGGCGAGGGACGCTGGACGATCAAGGCTGCAATTGATGAAGCGGTCCCTGCCCCTGTTTTGAGTGTCGCACTTTATGAACGATTCAGTTCCCGAGGCAATGCTGATTTTGCCGATCGAGTTCTGTCCGCAATGCGGCATGAGTTTGGGGGGCATGTAGAAAAAGCCGCGTGACGGATGAAAATGACGAACCTCGATTCGGATGCGTTTGTCTTCTTCGGTGCCACCGGGGATCTGGCGTACAAGCAGATCTTCCCGGCGCTTCAGGCGATGATCCGGCGCGGTCACTTCAATATGCCGATTATCGGAGTGGCAAGGTCTGCTAAGGGCCTTGACCAGCTTCGGGCTCGTGCTCGCGAGAGTCTTGAGAAGCACGGCGGCCTGGATCCTGACGCATTTGCAGTGCTGTCGGCAAAGCTACAGTATGTGAACGGAGACTACGGCTCCCAACAGACATTCCGCGATCTGCGAAAGGCGCTTGGCGGGGCCTCTCGCCCTCTTTACTACCTAGCCATACCGCCAAACATGTTTGCGACCGTTGTCAAGGGGCTGGCCGACGCAGACTGCGACAAGGACGCGCGTGTGGTCGTCGAAAAACCTTTTGGACGCGACCTAGCCTCCGCGCAGGAACTCAACCGAATCCTCCATCGATCCTTTCCGGAATCGGCAATTTTCCGGATCGATCACTACCTTGGCAAGGAACCAGTCCAAAATCTGCTCTACTTCCGCTTTGCCAACTCGTTTCTGGAGCCGATCTGGAACGGCAACTATGTCCAGAGCGTACAGGTCACGATGGCTGAAACCCTCGGTGTGCAGGGCCGGGGAGTTTTCTATGAAGAGGTAGGTGCGATCCGCGATGTTGTGCAAAACCACATGTTGGAGGTCGTTGCGCTGCTCACGATGGAGGCGCCAACCGGCCGCGATCCAGATGCCTTGCGCGACGAGAAGCAACGGGCTTTTCGAGCCATGCGGCCGCTGACTCCTGCCGATGTCGTTCGCGGTCAGTTCCGTGGCTACCGCAAGGAAGACGGTGTCGCTTCGAATTCGCAGGTGGAGACATTCGCCGCAGTCAGGCTACACATCGACACATGGCGATGGGCGGGTGTTCCATTCTACATTCGAGCCGGCAAACGGATGCCTGTCACGGCAACTGAAGTATTGGTTGAACTCAAACGTCCGCCACAGGCAGTGTTCGACACAATCACCCAAAGTCAAGCGAATTACTTCCGCTTTCGTCTCAGCCCCAATGTATCGATCGCTCTGAGCGCGCGGGTCAAGGTACCCGGAGAAGCGATGGTCGGCGAGGATGTGGAACTCCTCGTGCGCCCAGGCTCAGACGACGAGATGATGCCGTACGAGCGACTGCTCGGCGATGCCATTCGAGGTGATTCTCTGCTGTTCGTTCGTGAGGACGGGGTCGAAGCCGCTTGGGGTGTTGTCGATCCGGTCTTGGGAAACGTGACGCCGGTCCACGAGTACGAAGCCAATACCTGGGGGCCAGTCGAAACTGAGCAGATCATGGCCGGCGACGACCGGTGGCACAATCCCCAGCTGATCGCAGAAAAAACGCAGGTGGCGAAACTAAAATGAGATCACTGTGCGAGATCGTCCCCGATGGACACCGCTCCGTGTGCCGCTTGCCGATTTGTTTGGCCCGCCTCTGCTTCAGCACCTTAGAAAGTTGAGCCGTGAAGACAAGGTAATCATGGGAGATCATGCCGATGAAGAAGGACTTTAAAGTTGGAGATCAGGTGGGGTGGAACTCGGAAGCAGGCCACGTCCGGGGAACGATCAAGAAGAAGATCACCTCTGCCATCACGTTCAAGGGCTACACGGTCCGCGCCTCGAAGGAGGAACCGCAGTATTTGATCAAAAGCGACACGACCGACCATCTGGCCATGCACAAGGGGGCGGCTCTCAAGAAACTCAAAAGTAAACAATGAGCACGCTGTCTACTGCTCCGGACCAGCAGCCATGGTGTCGTCGCGGTTACGCTCACGAGTACGGCATCGAGAAGTCTGAGACTGAGAAATAACCGTCGCACTCAAAAGAGGTGCGACTGTGCCGAGCCAGCCAACGTCTAGGAAGGCGAAGGAGTGAGGTTATGACTGTTGAAACTTCAGAACAAGTTGCGTTGCAAACGCTGCAGGACAAGGCGACCCGCTTGCGTATCGACTCGGTCCGTTCTACGACCGAGGCTGGTAGTGGACACCCGACGAGTTGCGCCTCTGCTGCAGAGATCATGTCCGTGCTTTTCTATTCCGTGATGCGCTACGATCCTCGCGATCCGCACCGACGGGAGAGCGACGTCTTCGTGCTTTCGAAAGGTCATGCCGCGCCCATCCTCTATGCGGCGTGGGCGGAGGCCGGCGCCTTTCCGCGCGAAAAACTACTGACTTTGCGCAAGGTCGACTCTGATCTGGAAGGTCACCCCACAACCCGCTTGCCGTTCGTGGACGTAGCCACCGGTTCGCTGGGTCAGGGCTTGTCTGTTGGTGCAGGAATCGCCATCAATGCGAAACAATTCGAGAATTCCGATCAGCGCGTTTATGTTTTGATGGGCGATGGCGAATCGGCGGAAGGCTCAGTATGGGAGGCCGCCCAATGGGCGGCTCTCCACCGCCTCAATAATCTCTGCGCGACCATCGATATCAATCGTCTGGGTCAGAGTCAGCCGACCATGCTGGAGTGGGATCTTGAAACCTACAAGGCTCGCTGGGAAGCATTTGGCTGGCAGGTGTTGATCGTTGATGGACACAGCATTCCCGATCTCCTAACAGCCTATGAAGCCGCCGGCCGGTCCACCGACCGACCGACGATCGTGCTCGCGCGGACATTGAAGGGCAAGGGCCTCATCGGAATCGAGGGTCTTGAGCATTGGCATGGCAAGGCACTCCCCAAAGATACCGCTGCGAAGGTCATAGCTGAACTCGAGAAACAACTGACGGGTGCTGAGACGGAATGGAAAGCTAAGCTGCCTCCGGCACGACCTCACAGCTCCAAAGCCATGGCAGGCAGCGACGCCGGTCCGACGGCAAAACCGCCTTATGTAATCGGAGGTCAGGAAGTTGCTACGAGAAGGGGCTTTGGCGACGGCCTCTCCGCTCTGGCGAAGGTTGATACTCGGATTGTGGTGCTCGACGGTGACGTAAAGAACTCCACCTACACAGAGGAATTCGAGAATGCCGCACCGAATCGGTTCTTTCAGGGTTACATCGCGGAGCAGAACATCGTCGGAGTCGCCATGGGATTGGCGGCACGAGGCAGGGTCCCAGTTGCGGCCATATTTTCATGCTTCGTAACCCGGGCGTACGATTTCATCCGCATGGCAGCCATCAGCAAGCTCAATATAAAGCTTGTTGGTACGCACTGTGGAGTGTCCATCGGCGAGGACGGTCCATCACAGATGGGGCTCGAAGATCTCGCCATGATGTGCGCGCAACCAGACTTCACGGTGCTGTATCCTACCGATGCTGCGAGTGCCTGGAGGGCCACAGCACTGATCGTCAAGCAATCCGGCCCCTGCTACCTCCGGCTGGGGCGGCCGAAGTCGCCGGTTCTCTACAGTCCGGACGAGGGATTTGCGATCGGGAAATGCAAAGTCCTCCGCAAAAGCGACAGGGACAAAGCGCTCATTATCGCGGGCGGCATCACTGTGTTTGAAGCGCTGGCCGCGTACGATCAGCTTCAAGAAGAGGGCATTCCCGTTCGCGTCATCGATCTGTTCAGCGTTCAACCAATCGATCGTGACGAGCTGATCGCTTCGTCGCGGGCCGTCGGCGGCCTCATCGTCACTGTCGAAGACCACTACGCACGCGGAGGACTCGGCGACGCCGTTCTCGCAGCTCTAGCTGAGGAGCGCGTTCGAGTCTGCAAGCTAGCCGTGCGGGAGATCGCTCACAGCGGAGAAGCCAAGGAACTGATTGAAAAATACGGCATTTCGTCCGGGCACATCGTGAGCGCGGTCAAGTCTGTCTTATTGGCAGCCTCGCGCGATACCGTCGGCGTCGCAAGGTCAAAGGGATTGCAGAAGAGACCTGTTGGCCGTGCGATCAATGGCAACGATATGAAGCCGACGCGACAGCTTCACGAGCTCGGCCAGAGTCTCTGGCTTGACAACATCTCCCGAGGGCTCCTGACGAGCGGGACGCTCCGCCGCTACATCGACGAACTCTCGGTCACTGGGCTCACATCAAATCCGTCCATCTTCGACCATGCGATTAAGAACTCAAACTCCTACAATGACGCCATCCGCCAGAAGATAAAAGAGGGCAAGTCGGGCGAGGCGCTCTTCTTCGAGCTTGCGCTCGAGGACTTGAGGCAAGCCGCTGGTCTCTTCCGGCCGATCTACGACCGGACCAATGGCACCGACGGTTGGGTGTCGATGGAGGTGTCTCCCTTGTTCGCTCATGACACGGCGCACACGATCGCCCAGGCTAAGCAGCTTTATGCTCGCGCCGGAAGCCCCAACCTCTTCATCAAGATTCCCGGTACTCGCGAAGGCGTGCCTGCGATCGAGGAGACTATATTCGCCGGAGTGTCAGTTAACGTAACTCTGCTCTTTTCCCGCGAGCAATATCTGGCGGCGGCTGAAGCCTACATGCGCGGTATTGAGCGGCGCATCGCAGCAGGCCTGAACCCGGATGTTTGCTCCGTAGCCTCTTTATTCATTAGCCGCTGGGATAAGGCGACAATGGGGAAGGTCCACAAAACTCTGCAGGACCATCTCGGGATCGCCGTCGCCAAGCGGACCTACAAAGCGTACCGCCAACTGCTCGATTCGGAGCGTTGGCAGCGGCTCGCCAATGCCGGTGCACATCCGCAACGCCTGCTCTGGGCGAGCACAGGTACCAAAGATCCCGCTGCTTCCGACGTTCTGTACATCAAGGCACTCGCCGCGCCATTCACCATCAACACGATTCCGGATGCGACATTACTTGCTTTCGCCGATCACGGCAAACTGGGTAAGCTTCTGCCCGTCGACGGCGGCGATGCGGAGAAAATGATCGCTAAGTTCGGCCAAGCGGGCATCGACTATAAGCAACTGGCCGCCGATCTGCAGCGCGAAGGCACCGAGTCATTCGTCAAATCCTGGAATGAGCTGCTCGGCTCTATCGCGTCGAAAAACGTTACGCTCAAAGCCGCGGGGTGAGATCCGCAGCGACGAAATCAACAGGGATGGATCCAGGATTGGCCCAGGTTCGAGGAGAACATCCTGTTCATCTCGACTGCCGATTGTTCTGAGGAGGAGTAGAAAATGATCACGATCTCGCAACCGCAAGCTGGAATCATTCCGCTCTGCGAGCGGCCGGCCTGGAAGGCGCTGCAGCAGCATCATGCCAAGATACAGAATGTGCACCTCCGCCAGCTGTTTGCGGAGGATCTGCGGCGCGGCGAGCACTTCGCGTTCGAGGCTGTAGGTCTCTACTTCGACTACTCAAAGAACCGCATCACCGATGAGACGATCAGCCTGCTGCTTGAACTCGCAAATCAGTCCGGCCTGCGGGAACGGATCGACGCCATGTTTGGCGGCGAGAAGATCAATGTCACCGAGAAACGCGCAGTTCTGCACGTTGCGTTGCGAACGATGAAGGACGAGTTGATCAAGGTGGACGGTACGAACGTAGTGCCCGAGGTCCACGCCGTGCTCGACCAGATGACGGGATTTGCGAATCAGGTCCGCAGCGGCCAATGGAGAGGGCATACCGGCAAGCGCGTACGCAACGTGATCAACATTGGTATCGGCGGCTCCGATCTCGGCCCTGTCATGGCCTATGAGGCGCTGAAGTACTACAGCCAGCGCGACATGACGTTCCGCTTCGTCTCGAACGTGGACGGTACGGACTTTGCCGAGGCCACGCGCGACCTAAGCGCCGACGAGACGCTCTTCATCGTGTCCTCCAAGACGTTCACAACGCTTGAGACGATGACCAACGCACGCACGGCCCGCGAGTGGGCGCTCCAGGCGTTGGGAGATGAGAAGGCTGTTGCGCGCCACTTCGTCGCAGTCTCGACCAACACCGCCGAGGTCAAGAAGTTCGGCATCGACACCGCTAACATGTTCCAGTTCTGGGATTGGGTCGGCGGACGCTACTCGATGGACTCCGCGATTGGTCTGTCGACGATGATCGCGATTGGCCCCGACCAGTTCCGCGCGATGCTCGCCGGCTTCCACGCGATGGACGAGCACTTCCGCACTGCGGCCTTCGACCGCAATCTGCCGGTATTGATGGGGCTGCTCGCCGTCTGGTACAACAACTTTTTCGAGTCTCAGACAATCGCTGTTCTGCCGTATGAGCAATACCTCAAGAGCTTCCCGGCCTACTTGCAGCAGTTGACCATGGAGAGTAACGGAAAGCATGTAACGCTGGACGGCACACGCGTGGAATACCAGACTGGTCCGATCTTCTGGGGCGAGCCGGGGACCAACGGCCAGCACTCTTTCTATCAACTCATTCACCAGGGAACGAAACTCATTCCGTGTGATTTCATCGGCTTCTTTCAGACGCTGAATCCGCTAGGCGATCACCACGACCTGTTGATGTCGAATGTGTTCGCACAAGCGGAGGCCCTCGCGTTCGGCAAGACTCCGGAAGAGGTCCGGGCGGAGGGAACGCCCGACTGGCTCGTTCCCCACCGTACCTTCGAAGGCAATCGCCCGTCGAACGTGATCCTGGCGGAACGGCTGACCCCGGAGACTCTGGGCAAACTGGTAGCCCTCTACGAGCACAGCGTGTTTACACAGGGAACGATCTGGCAAATCGATTCATTTGATCAATGGGGCGTCGAGCTGGGCAAGGTCCTGGCCCAGCGGATCATACCGGAACTCGAGGCGGCCGAGGATCCATCGCTGAAGCACGATAGCTCGACCAATGCTCTCATTCGGCGCTATCGCAACCTCAAGGGCGGCGCCGCACGAATGAAAAAGAAAGGCTGAGTTGGCGCGAACTCTCCGATAACGTTGCGAAGCGTACCCGGAGCGTGGATGCGCGGATCACGCCACCGCGACACCCCTTGCACTGCACCCAATGGTTCGTGTGCTTCGTTAGCGGGCACAGACGGTAAGCAATCGTGAATGACATGAAGATTCTGGTAATTGATGTGGGAGGCACTCACGTGAAGGTGCATCGCCCCGGCCACGAGGAGCCTGTGAAGATTCCCTCCGGGCCGAAAATGACTGCAAAGAAAATGGTCGCTGACGTGAAGAAGGTGGCAGCTGGATGGAAGTATTCTGCCGTGTCGATTGGTTATCCAGGCCCGGTAGTTCACGGACGACCTGTCAGCGAACCCTACAATCTTGGGTCCGGGTGGGTGGGCTTCGATTTCACCCGAGCTTTCGGTCATCGCGTTAAGGTGGTCAACGATGCCGCTATGCAAGCGCTGGGCAGCTACAAAGGAGGGCGCATGCTCTTCCTGGGTTTGGGCACCGGGCTGGGTTCGGCACTGATCGTCGATGGAGTCCTCGAACCGATGGAACTGGCACACCTGCCTTACAGAAAGGGACGAACCTTTGAGGACTACATAGGTTTAGCTGGCCTTAAGCGACTGGGAAAGAAAAAGTGGCGTCACCATGTGGCTGATGTTGTGAAGCGGCTGAACGCGGCTCTTCAAGCTGACTACGTCGTGCTGGGCGGGGGCAATGTCGGGTTGCTCAAAACACTTCCAGCCAAGGCTCGTTTAGGGGAGAACTCCAACGCGTTCCTCGGTGGATCTCGACTTTGGCAAAACCGAGGCAGGTTTGCCCGCAGCCGTTTCGGTTCATGCGACAAGCACTCGTCCTAGGGAGGCTGCCGGACTTTCTTTTCCTTCTCATCCGTGACAACCGTAATGCCAATAGAAACGAATGTAGCATTGCACGAAGCAAGCATTGGGCTCAGCATGAGCTTATAGCGCGCGGGACACTCGTCGGCAGCAACAAGGCTAGACGGAAGGGCGCACGTCAGCGGTGATCGCGCGGATGAGTGTCTGTCAACATTGGAGGCCGAATCTGTGAGTCAGCAGTCGTTTTCGATCACGCCAATACCGCCCTTCCGTTTGGATCTCACAGCTTGGGCACTCCGTCGACGTCCGGAGAATGCAGTAGATCGCTGGGATGGGAGGACGTACCGGCGTGTTTTGATGATCGATAGTCAAGCAGTAGAAGTGGCTGTACACCAGAGTGGCGGCCCAGAGGAGCCACAACTGGAAGTCGATGTGACTGGCCCTGGTCTCACGGTGCGGCAGGAAGGATTCGCAAGAGTGTTGCTCGAACGCATGCTTGGAGTGCATAAAGACTTGAGACCTTTTTACGGGCTGGCAACGCGCGATCCGAGGTTGCAGCCGTTGGTCGACGAATTCCGCGGGCTCAAGCCACCGCAATTTCCTACCGTGTTCGAGGCAGTGGCCAATGGCATTGCATGCCAACAACTCTCGCTGCTGGTGGGAATTCTTCTGCTTAGCCGCTTGGCGCACGAAGTCGGCGTCATATCGGCAAACTCGCAGGATGCAGCGCACGCCTTCCCTGATCCGGCAGATTTTGTCGGAGTGAAAGCGCAGTCTTTGAAATCTCTGGGGTTCAGCGCCAACAAATCGCAGGCTTTGATAGATGTCGGTGCCGCGATTCGTGATCGGCGCCTAGACCTTGAGTCGTTGGTCAAACTCGACAACCAGGTCGCGCTTGAGCGACTGGTGAAACTGAAGGGAGTGGGTCGCTGGACTGCAGAATACGTTCTACTCCGGGGGCTCGGACGATTGGACATCTTCCCTGGAGATGACGTTGGCGCCCGCAAGAAATTAGCCCATTTCTTGGGTAAGAAAAAACCGTTGGACTACGACGGAGTGCGCAGAGCCGTTGCCGACTGGCAACCCTATGCGGGGTTGGTCTATTTCCACCTCTTGTTGGCTCGCATAAAAAAGGATGGATGGCTCTCTTCTCATCATTTCCAGTGCGGCACCAGCAAGGACTCCACGCTCACGCACTATAAAACGAGAGCTGAAATCCCCGTAGTCATAGAAAGAGATCCGCAAGCGTCATAAAGCATTGATGAAATTGACTAAAAGGAGAAAATGCGATGAAAAGCACACTGACAACGAGTCCACGGCCCACCACTCAACCTGCCGTCTTCAGACTTACAGCAAGCGGTACCTTTGTCGAGCGGATGCGGCAGATCTCCGCAGCTATCGCCAATCGCGCCTACGAACTATTCGAAGCCCGAGGGTCTGAACACGGTCATGACTGGGAGGACTGGTTTCGCGCCGAGTCTGAGTTGCTGACTCCAATCCCGGCGCAAGTCGTCGACATGGAGGGAGGATTTACGATCCGAGCCCAAGTCCCCGGTTTTACGGGCAAAGACTTAGAAGTGCGAGCGGAGCCCCGGCGCCTGATCATCTACGCCAAGAAGCAAGAAACAGCACAACAAGAGAAGGGGAAAGCGGACCTCCAGGGGAAAATGTCCGATGAGATGTTCCGTGTTCTCGATCTACCTCACGAGATAGATCCAGACAACATAACGGCCACCGTTAAGGACGAAGTGCTGGAGGTCATTTTGCCAAAAATCAACCCGGGCAAAAAGATTGCAGTTGGAGTTAAAGCTGCCTAGAAGTTGGATATTGCGAGGACAACTCACGAACAATCCCAATTTCGGGTGGACAACAATCTTGGAGATTCGGAATTCCGAGCGCTGGAAAGGAGAATAATATTCATCCTTCGTGATTTGGCAGGTTGCGCCAGCAGCATGTGCGATGACCGCTCTCGAAATGCTCGACAAAAGTCGCTACCGGCAAACCGCCAATCTATCTTTAGATTTGGCTCGCGCCACGAGAATTGGCCAAAAAACAAGCAGAGTTCGCTTGCTATGAGATCTGCGGTGGTTGTCGTAAAACGGTTCCTGGCCGGCGTGTCATTGCTGGGAACGATGTCAATCGGAGCTCTTCCCTCATGTCCGTGCGAGACAATTGTGAAGCTAGCAGTGACTGCAATGCCGGTCGATTCCTCCGCTCGGGGGCAATACGGTCCGGCCGACTTGTTTTCTAGGTTGATCGAACGCCACCATTGGCAAGCAGCCCGTCTAGATCGGCTCTCTGTGGTTCGAACCTACAAGGTAGAGAACGACAAAGACAAAACCCTCGCTTTAGAAGTCGTAGTCATGGAATACAGGGCGCCACGAACAAAACTTTTCACACCCACCTCTGGAAAAGGCTCGGGATTCATACGGCACCATGTGTTCCAGCGACTCATGCAGGCTGAGGCAAAAAGAGCACGAGCCAATAAGGACCCAGACAGTTTGATCACTCCGGAAAACTACACTCTTGAAATACTCGGGAAAGATAGAATCGGCAGCTTTGACTGCTCAGTTGTTCATGCTATTCCGAAGCGCAAGGAAACGGATCTCTTCGAAGGGAAGATATGGATCGATAACCAGGATTTTGCGATCGTGAAGATCTCTGGGCATCTTGCTAAGAGCCCGTCGTTTTGGATCAAGCAGGTGGACTTCGTGCGCGACTATCAGAAGATCGATGGGTTCTGGCTTCTCTCGAGAGAAGAAGCGGTTTCAGCGGTCAGGATATACGGCAAGGAGACACTGACAATCGATTACCAAGACTATACCGTCAATGGAGCCGGAGCAGTTCAGGCTCTTCTCACGAGTAGCCGAGCCAGAGCAGTACGGGGATGGCGGGAGTAGTGGGTTCTTAAGGCCAAGCCGACCTGCTTCGAAATGCGAATTCCTAGTGATGCTCTTTCAAATCTCTAGAACGGCCATCTCAGTGGCCGGTACAAACGGACTATTGAGATGTCTCCGCAAAACAATCACCATCGGGTAGTCAAGACTTTTCGGCGGTCCTGGTCACGGATGTCGCGAGTGGATGCGTACGCGCTCTGTCACCTGCCCGATTGTGTTCGTGAGAGGTGGATTCGATGGCAAGCAACGAAGAAGCGCCGGAAGATGTACGCCTGGTAGTAGCGGATGTTGACGGTGCACTGGTCACTCCCGATAAAGTCCTGACACCGCGGGCACGTTCCGCCGTTCGAAGAATCATAGACGCGGGAATAGCTTTTACCATCACCAGCGGCCGGCCTCCACGGGGCATGAAGATGTTGATCGACGATCTTCAACTTCAGCATCCCATCACGGCATTTAACGGCGGTTTGTTCGTGCGGCCCGATCTCTCCGTCATTCGCGAAAACTTGCTCCCCCGCGAGGCGGTGCAACCCGTGATCGACATCCTGACAAGTCATAAGCTCGACGTCTGGATCTATAACGAGAAAGACTGGTTTGTGCCATCGCGCCATGGCCCCCACGTGGACCGCGAAGAGTGGACGGTCAAATTTCCCCCGATCGTAGCGCCGAGATTTGATGGTTTGCTGGATCGAGTGATGAAGATCGTTGGCGTCAGTGACGATCTGGAAGCGGTCGCGCGCTGCGAAAAGGACGTGCAGAAGGAACGCGGCGAGCACGTCTCGGCCGCCCGCTCCCAACCCTACTACTTAGATGTAACTCATCCGAAAGCCAATAAAGGAGAGGTGATCACTGTCCTGTCGGAAATGCTGCATGTCCCTGCCGCAAATATCGCGACCATCGGAGACATGCCGAACGATGTGCTCATGTTCAAGCGCAGCGGGGTCAGCATCGCCATGGGGAATGCGAGTTCAGACGTGCAACATGAGGCCAGGTTTGTGACCAGTTCCAACAAAGAAGATGGCTTCGCGCTGGCCATGGAACGGTTTGTGCTTCGAGCCCAAGCCGCCTGAGGGGCGGTCGATAGAGAAGCAGCGGTACCGAACAGGGAGGATCCGTGGTAAATGGGGTTCTACGTCGGGGGCAACGCCCGTGAGCCCAATGCTTGCCGATCTGAGGGGATGCAAGTGGATGTTATGTGAGATTGCGGGGCTTTCTCATTGAGGCAGCGCTCGCGAAGGAGGTAACAAATGAAAGCCATTTCGGTTGTGCCCGGAACCAAGACTGTCCGGTTAGTCGACCGGCCGGAACCATCAATCTCCGTGCCTGACGAGATAAAAGTCCGCGTGTTACGGGTTGGCATCTGTGGGACCGATCGCGAGGAGGCGGCGGGTGGCCGCGCCCAGGCACCACCTTCCCACGAGGATCTGGTGCTAGGCCATGAGATGTTCGGCCAGGTAGTAGAAACTGGTCGCGGGGTGAAGCAGGTCAAACCTGGCGATTATGCCGTGTTTACGGTTCGCCGAGGCTGTGGAAAGTGTCGTCCTTGTGCCATGAACCGCTCTGACATGTGCCGGACCGGGCTCTACACCGAACGCGGCATCTCAGGCATGGATGGATACCAGACGGAATACGTGGTCGACCACGAACAATATGTCGTACGAGTGCCGCCTGAACTGGAGGCGGTGGGGGTGCTCGCCGAGCCTTTTTCAGTGGCAGAGAAGGCGATCGCTGAAGCCATGCTGTTGCAACTCATCCGTCTGCCGGATTCTTCCGCCTCGCGGGATTGGGTATCTGGAAAGCGCTGTATGGTAGCGGGACTGGGGCCGATCGGCCTGCTAGCAGCCTTGGCGTTGCGCCTGCGTGGCGCCGAAGTCTGGGGCTTGGATGTCGTGGACGCAAGCACAGTCCGCCCGCGATGGTTACATTTGATTGGCGGCCATTACCTCGATGGACGTCAGATTACACCGGAGCATTTCATCGACCAGATCGAGTTGTTCGACCTGGTCTTGGAGGCTACTGGGATCGCCAGCCTCGAATTCGACCTCATCGATGCGTTGGCCATCAACGGAGTGTACGCGGTGACCGGCATACCATCGGGTGACCGGCCGCTGAAAATAGATGGTGCGGAGTTCATGCGGCGCCTCGTGCTGAAAAACCAGGTCATGGTAGGGAGCGTCAATGCATCACACGATCACTTCCAACTGGCAGTGAACGACCTCGTTCAGGCGCAGGCTCGCTGGCACGAACATGTAGCAGACCTCATTACGCACCGGCACAACTACACGGAATTCGAAAACGCGTTTCAGCATCACGGTTCAGACGAAATCAAGGTCTTGCTGGAGTGGAGCGGGGATCGAGTGTCCACGCAGGAGAAGGTCAGCCAATTGTCATATCACGAAGCATAAATGGTCTGATCGTTGTAAAGCGCTGGGACTGTACTGACTTTAGGGACCAAAGAGCGTGGCGAAATGAAACCCGATGTACGTGTATTTGCTGATGTGAATGAGTTCAGCCTTCGCGCGGTCGAGGGGGTGGTCAGAACAATCAACGAGTCCGTAGAAACCAATGGACGTTTTTCTCTTGCGCTCTCGGGTGGGAACACGCCGCGAACCCTCTACCGCTTGCTTTCTTCGCAGTTTCGAGACCAGATCCCATGGACAAAAGTGCACGTTTTCTGGGAAGATGAGCGTTACGTGCCGCGTGGCGATCCACACAGCAACTACCGCATGGCCCGGGAGACTTTGCTGGATGCCGTTCCGTGTCCGCCTGGGAATGTGCATCCTATGCCGACAGAACTGCCGGACCCCGACGTAGCTGCTCGGGACTACGAGACGACTCTGAGGAACTATTTCTCCAGAGAGTGGCCGCGTTTCGATCTGGTTCTCCTCGGGCTCGGAGACGAGGGACATACTGCATCGCTATTCCCCGGATCACCTGCCTTGGAGGAGACGAAGCGCTGGGTGGTAGCAGTAAAAGCCCCGGCCGAGCCGCCTCTGCGGCTTACGCTCACGTTGCCAGCACTCACTCAAGCAGCCAACGTCTACTTCCTCGTGACAGGATCGAACAAGGCACAAGCCTTACATCACGTTCTCAGTGGATTGCCTGATCCGAAGAACTACCCGGCGTCCGGTATTCGCCTAGCTCAGGGGACTGTGATCTGGTGGGTGGATCGGGAAGCAGCAGCACTAGTCAAGGAGTCGGCGGCATAGTGCCCATGCGAGGCGCAATCACTCATCAACCGAGAACTTACGGATCCATGAGCAAAGAGCGGTTCCTGGCTATCTTTCTTTTCCATGTCGATGATTGTGTTCTTGCCTGGCATGCAGGATGTTTGTGATAAACGGTTTCTCCAACCGCTGCGATAGAGACTATAAGTTCAGGAATACGAATGATCCCGTTCGACGCAGCACATAAAGCGGTTCATTATCCTGCAGACCGGCGCTTTCGGGTCTGGATCAGGCCCTCGTTTGTCGCCGGAGCAGTCGTGTTGATCCTCTTGCCTCTCCTGTTTGCTTGGGGACAGGCTGCTATTTTCGGGTTGCCGTATATTCCTCCCGTACCTCAGTTTAACGAAGCCTCTCCAACCGGACCGCATGGTTTTCCGTTGTGGATCCGCTATGCACACTTCTTCAATTTCCTTTTCTTGATGATGCTAGTCCGCAGTGGTCTTTCAATTCTCATGGATCATCCGCGGCTTTACTTTAATAACGACTGCACACCGGGCACCGAGTGGATTCGATTCACGCCCTTAAGAGTCCCGAAAGACCGAGTGTGGACGGCCAAGGACGATGCGCGTTACATCTCGCCAGTGTTTGCACTGCCGGGATATCGCCATACCGTTGGAGTGGCGCGCTCCTGGCACTTCATTGATGTTTATGGATTCATCATTACGGGCCTGATTTTTATTCCACTGCTTTTCATAACAGAGCAATGGAAACGGGTCGTGCCGACATCGTGGATAGTTCTACCTCAGGCCTGGAACACGTTCGTACATTATGCGAACTTCCATTTCCCGCCTGAACCTAACGGCTTTTATGGATATAACGCGCTGCAGCAATTGGCCTACTTTTCCGCGATCTTCTTATTCGCGCCACTCTCGATTCTCACCGGCGCCGCGATGTCCCCGGCAATGGTGAATCGCTTTTCCTGGTTCCCTCGCTTGTTTGGTGGAAGACAGGGGGGTCGCTCCATCCACTTTCTGATGATGCTCGGCTGGGTCGCATTTTTGATCGTCCACGTGACCCTGGTGGTTTTGACCGGATTTAAGCGGAATATGAACCACATTGTTCTCGGAACGGATAATCTTCGGCCGCTGGGGATGATTCTTGGCTTTGCCGGTATTGCGGTGGTGATTGCCACCTGGGTTGCCGCTCACTACACTTCGTGGAAGCTTCCACGGCTGTTGCAGCACGTCCAAAAAGCAGTTTCTCAACCGCTGCGCCTCGCTACCCTGAACCGGTTCTCTCCCAGCGAGCGGTATACAAAAGAGCAGATTTCTCCATACTTCTGGCCGAATGGCAAGAGGCCGGAACGCGCGGATTGGAAACAACTATCTGCGGGAAAGTTTCGCGATTTCAGGCTCAAGGTCGGAGGGCTCGTAGAGAGACCGGCGGCGCTTTCTTTGTTGGAGATCCAGGCGCTGGGAAAAGACGAGCACATCACCATGCATCACTGCATTCAAGGGTGGTCAGGCATTGCGCAGTGGAAAGGCATGCCCATGAAAACGCTAATTGACCTGGTCAAGCCAAAACCGTCTGCCAAGACAGTCGTTTTCTTCTCCTTTGGGGAAGGCCTCTATGGTGGCGTGTATTACGACACACAGAGCCTGGCGAACGTGTTAAAGCCAGAGTGCCTGCTTGCTTATGAAATGAATGGCGAACCGCTTCCGGACGAGTATGGTGCTCCGCTGCGGCTACGCGTCGAAAACCAGCTCGGCTACAAGATGGTCAAGTGGATCGAACGAATAGAGTTCATTGAATCCGAGAAGCAAGTTGGCGAAGGCGAGGGCGGGACGAACGAAGACGACGAATACTTCGATGAGCTGCCGAACATCTGATTGCACACGGCAAGCACTACCAGACTCCGTCTCATCCGGAACACCATGCAGCCCGGCATTCTTTCAGATTGATCGAGCATCCATGCCTGAGGGGGCTTCCAATTGCCAGGTAAGATCGGCATGACAGGCTTTGACTTAGGCTCCCTCTTTAAATTGTTTTCCTGGAGGCTTCTTTGGTTGGTGTTACCAAAATCTCTCCTGCACTCAAAAACCGTGCCGCGCAAATCAAACTGCTCCTCATGGACGTGGACGGCACGATGACGGACGGAAGCGTTACCCTGCTCTCGCAAACCGACGGCACCGCCCTCGAAATCAAAACCTTTGACGCGCACGACGGCCAGGGCCTAACCCTTGCTCAGACCGCCGGCCTGCGTACGGGCTGCATTACCGGTCGCGAAAGTGCTGCACTCCTGCGCCGCGCCCACGAAATGAAGATGGAGTTTGTCTACATGCAACAGCCGGCGAAAATGCCAGCCTATGAAGAGATCCTTCGAAAAGCGGGCGTCTCCGATTCTGCTGTCGCTTATATCGGCGACGACCTTCCGGATATTCCCTTAATGCGCCGTGCTGGCCTCGCCATTGCAGTGGGCAATGCCGTCCCCGAAGTAAAAGAGACCGCGCACTATATTACGAAAGCCCTCGCCGGCCACGGCGCGGTCCGCGAAGCCGTTGAACTCGTTCTCAAATCCAAAGGCATCTGGGAAGCAATGATCGATAAAGCCCGCGCGTGACGCAATTTCCAATCGTTCGTTTTCAGCAGCGCCCTGCGGCTTACGTCGGCAGCACCGTCCTGATCACATTCAAGAGAGGAACCGGGTATAGACCCACCCAAACCAACAGGATGGTAAGGGCCACCAGGACATAGGTTCCTCCGATTGTTCGAGGTTCGGCATGCGGCGCTTCTTCCCGCACGCCCGCGTACATCGTAACTACAACTCTGAGGTAGTAGAACAATCCGATTACACTGGAAATGACCAGGATGAGGATCAGGGCCCAGATATCTGCTGAAGCGCCGGCGGTTACCACATAAAACTTCGCCAAGAATCCAGCGGTTACCGGAATCCCAGCGAGAGACAGCAGCATAAGAGTAAAAATGCTTGCTAGCACAGGTCTGCGCCAGAACAGGCCAGCGTAGTCCTGCAACGCATCAGCGTCCCGTTCTTCATTGGAAAGAACCGTGACTACTCCAAATGCGCCGACAGTAGTTATAAAGTACGCCGCCAAGTAGAAGGCGACCGCTTCAGAAGCCATGCTGCCGCCTGCTTCAAAGGCGACCAGCAAGTAGCCCATGTGAGCAATGGACGAGTAAGCCAGAATCCGCTTGACGTTGTTCTGCAAGAGTGCCAGCAGGTTTCCGATGAGCATCGAAGCAATGGCAATAATGGCAAACAACGCAAAGACGGGCCGGAAGTGCTGCGCGCCAGCGGTGTAGAAGTACCGCAGCAATAGAGCAAAGATTGCGCCTTTGGAAACAGTGGCTATGAAAGCGGTCACCGGCGCGGGAGCGCCCTCATAGACATCCGGTGTCCAGAGATGGAATGGGACAATCCCGAGCTTGAAGCCAATTCCCGTGACGATGAATGTCAAACCTGCCAGCACCAGTAGGTTATTCTGTGCGGCGCCCGACAACGCTGCCAGACGGAACAATTCCATCGTGCCCGTCTGCGCATAAATGAGGGCCATTCCGAATAGCAGGAAAGCAGAAGAGGATCCCGCCAGAATCAAGTACTTAATTCCGGCCTCCAGAGGGCGGCGGCGAGTGTGTAGGTAAGCGGACAGCGCGTACAGTGCCACGCTCAGGATTTCCAATCCGAGAAAGAAGGAAGCGAAGTGGCTGCTCGCCACCAAAACCATCGAACCGAGCGTTGCCACCAGGAGCAGAACGTAGAGTTCTTCGCGAGTCTCCGAGTGGCGCTCGAGATACCCATAGCAGAGCATCGCGATGGCAAACGTGGCCGCAATGGTTAGGCCGATATAGAACAGTGCATACTGGTCGAGGATGAGGAGCGGCGTCACCTTTCGAGGCACGAGCGGCGCCACGAACCACAAGGATCCGAATGCTGCCGCCAATCCAACCAGTGTCATGCACAGGCTTAACCAATGCCTGCGCCACGTTGCGATCGCGAGCATCACGAAGACGGAAGTTCCCGCAATCAACAGAAATGGTAAGAGCGCGAGTAGGTCAGTAGTGTTCATCCCTATCTCCGCAGTGCGTTCATGGTCTGCCCTGCGTGTTGTTGCAGCGTTTCCATTGCCGGATTGAAGGTGTTGAATACTGGTTGCGGATAAAGCCCCAGCCAAAGGAGAATAACGATCATGGGGATGAAGATGATACCTTCCCGCACTCCTAGATCAGGCAGCTCCCAGTGGTGGTTGTTGGGCCCATGGAAGGCGTACTGGACAAACTTCAGGGCGTAGAAAGTGGACGCCAGGATGCCGACCGCAGCCACCGCTGTCAATATCCTGCTCTTTTGATAAACGCCGAGCAGGATCATGAACTCACCGACAAAGTCGCCCAAGCCTGGCAGTCCCATGGAGGCCAGCGCGAAAAACAGTCCCGTTCCGCCCAACCTCGGGACTGTCTCCCACAAGCCGCTCATTCGAGAGAGTTCCCGAGTGTGGAGCCGCTCCTGCAACGCTCCCACCAGGATGAACAATGCTCCAGTGCTGACACCGTGGCAAATGATGGTGATCAGCGCACCTTGGAGCGCAAGCTTGTTCCAGGCAAAGATTCCCAGCAGAACAAACCCAAGATGGCTCACGCTGGTATACGCGACCAGCCGTTTAAGGTCAGTTTGAGCAAGTGCCAGGATAGAACCATACAAAATCCCGATCACCGCCAGTACCATAGCGATAGGTGCGAAGCCTTGTGCCGCTACCGGAAAAAGCGGCATTACGAAACGAAGCAGGCCATAAGCACCGGTCTTCAATAAGAGTCCGGCCAGCACGACGCTGCCCGCGGTCGGCGCTTCGGTATGAGCGTCAGGAAGCCAAGTGTGAAGAGGAAACATCGGCAGCTTCACAGCGAACGCGACGAAGAAACCTAACATGATCCACAAAGCTGCGTGTGATGACAGAGGAGTACCCATCAAATCGGCATATTCAAACGAAAAAATGCCAGTTGCAGTGTGATGGGCGAAGTAGAGAGCCAGGATCGCGATCAGCATCAGCAGCCCGCTGAGCTGAGTAAAGAGGAAGAACTTTGCCGCTGCGTACACCCGCCGCTCATGGCCCCAGATCGCGATCAGGAAATACATGGGGACCAGCATCAGTTCCCATGCGAAGTAGAACAAGAACAAATCCATCGCCAGGAACACGCCGGCGATTCCAGCCAATACCCAGAGCAGGTTGAGGTGGAAGAAGCCCACCGCTTCCCGGATCTCGGCCCAGGACGCCAGCACTGACATTATGCCGAGGAGGAACGTGAGCATGAGCAGCAGCAAGCTCAGGCCGTCCAAGGCGAGATGGAAATGGATGCCGAACGGCGGGATCCAGTTCCAGTCCAATTCCCGCAGCCAGGCTTGCTGTTGAAGAAGATCGACGCGGTCTGCACTGCGGATCCAGATCACGAGTCCGATTACAAAGTCCGCGCTCACGGCGATCAACGAAATCCAGCGAGACGCCGAGGCGCTCCAGCGACCGGCCGCCCATGCCAGGAGGCCACCCACCAATAGAATGACGATCAGCCAAAGCAGAATCATAGGAATAACTCAATCGCCACAAATACGACGGTTCCAGCCGCGATTCCAGCGGCGTACCAGCGTACCCGGCCGTTCTCCGTAAGGCTAAGACCGCGGTACAAGAGTTCATTGAGAGCCGCGATCCCGTTGTAAAAGGCATCCACCACATCGCCTTTATCGATCCGCGCAAACCACAGGACCGGCTGCACGAACAGTTTGTCGTAGCACCAGTCGAATCCCCAATCGGCAAACCAGAACTCGTGTAGGATTTTTCCCACACGAGTTGAGGTCAGAGCGTCCGACCACTGGCGGTTGCGAAGGTAGAACAGATACGCCAGACCCAGACCGATAAGGAATGCCAATGCCAGGAACCCTTCGGAGCGCATTTCCGTGAGCGGGCCGAAGTGGCCTTGCTCAACCGGCGGCAAGGCCGTGTCCAATAGGCGGTTGAACAATGGCTCATTTCCAAGCTCAGGCGGGAGATTGACAAACCCGCCTACCAGCGAGAGGACGGCTAGAACCACGAGAGGAATTTGAATCTTGTATCCCGGCCGCTTAGTCACGCTCGCCTTTGCCTCACCAAAGAAGACAAGAAAAATGACGCGGAAGATGTAAAGCGCGGTCAGCAGTACGCCAATCACGCCCGCGAGCCACAAGATGACGTTTCCTTGTGGAGACGACCACACCTCCCACACGATCAACCCTTTGCTGTAAAAGCCCGCGGTGATTAGCGGCAGTCCGGCCAGAGAGCAGCCGGCTATCAGGAAAACGCCAAATGCCAGCGGGAGTTTTTTGCGCAAGCCGCCCATCTTGAAGATGTTGTGCTCCTCGTGCATGGCGTCGATCACCACACCCGCCGCCAGGAAGAGCAAGGACTTAAAGAACGCATGGGTCATGAAGTGGAAAATACCTGCCGTCCAGGCACCCACGCCCATGGCGAGGAACATGTATCCGATCTGGCTCATTGTGGAGTAAGCCAGCACGCGCTTTATGTCCCACTGTGTTAGCGCGCTGAAACCCCCGAGCAGCAAGGTAGATGCACCGATTACTGCCACGGTGAACTGCACCGGCGGCGCCAGCGTGAAAAGCACGTGGGTGCGCGCAATGAGGTAAACGCCCGCAGTCACCATGGTTGCCGCGTGGATCAGAGCGCTGGTCGGTGTGGGGCCCAGCATGGCATCGGGAAGCCAGGTCTGCAACGGAAGCTGTGCTGACTTGCCCACCGCGCCGCCCACCAACAGGGCCGCAGCCGTGATCGGCAGCGCCGAACCCGCCGGCCACTGCTCGACCGCTCGGTGCATCAGTTCCTGGATATGCAGGGTACCCAGGTGGCGGAAGAGCAAGAACAGGCCGATGATCATCGCGGTGTCACCGATGCGGGTCACAATGAACGCCTTGCGCGCCGCGAGTCCGTTTGCCGGGTCCGTGTACCAGAAGCCGATCAGCAGGTAACTGCACAGCCCAACGCCTTCCCACCCCAGGTAGAGCAGCAGCAGGTTGTCCGCCAGCAGCAACGTCACCATCGAAGCGACGAACAAGTTCATGTAAGCGAAGAAACGGGAGTAGCCTTCGCTCTCGATCATGAACTCCGCAGAGTACAGGTGAATGAGAAAGCTGACGAATGTGACCACCAACGTCATGATCAGGGAGAGCGCGTCCAGGTAGAATGCGATCTGCGGGCGAAAGCCTGCAACATCGATCCACGTCCACAGCACTTGTGTGTAAGAGTCTCCCGATGGGGAAGAGACCAGGAACTTCCACGTAATCAGGATGGAAATTACCGCTGAGGCAGCAATTGAAGCGACGCCGATCACGGCCGCGGCTTTCTTCGAAATCCGTGGACCGAACAGTGCCAGCACGGTGAAGCTGGCAAACGGGATCGCCGGAATCAGCCACAACAATCTAAGCACGCTATCCTCTCATTTGACTGGCCGCATCGGCATCCAGCGATTTGTACTGGTGGTACAACTGCAGTAATAGCGCAAGACCTACGGAGACCTCGGCGGCTGCCGTAGCTAGAATGAAGATGAACATGACTTGACCGTCCGGTTGTGCCCAGCGCGAGCCGCCGACGACAAATGCGAGACCGGAGGCGTTGAGCATCACCTCAATAGACATGAGGATGAAGATCAAATTACGCCGCACGAGAAGGCCGGCCAGTCCCAGGGCGAATAGGATTCCCGCCAGCAGCAGCCCGTGTTGCATCGGAATCGATGACATCTCGAGTCTCCAGTCGTTCCAGTTTTGGTCGGGCCAGATGATAGGCCCCGACGATGGCGCCCAGCAAAAGCATGGAAGCCAACTCCACACCGACTACATAGGGTCCGAACAGCGCCATGCCCACCTCTTTGGGGCCAACGGAGGCGGTTCCCGGCCGGATAGCTCCAGCTTGCACCAGCAGGTAAGCCACTTCCGCGATCAAGATCGCTGACAGGATGCACGGTCCTACCCACATCTTAGGTTTGAGCCAGATGCGCTCTGTTTCTGTTGTTTCTGGACCGAGGTTGAGCATCATGACGACAAATACAAAAAGGACCATGATGGCTCCCGCGTAGATGATCACCTCCAGGGCGGCGATGAAGGGCGCACCGAGCGTGTAGAAGACTACCGCCACTGAGAGTAGCGAAACGATCAGGTATAGCAGGGCGTGCACCGCGCTCAACCGGGTGATGACCATCACCGTGGCCAGAATTGCGATCACTGCTGCGACATAGAACACTGCATCCATAAATAGTTCAGGGTAATAGACCGCGCAGATCGGTAGCGGGCGCTTCGTTCTCGGCTTCGCCCTTTCCTTTGCCGCCGATCGCGACCCCGCAGACCTTCCAGTAGTTGTATCCGGGATATTTTCCGGGACCATCGATCAACAGTTGTTCTTTCTCGTAAACCAGACTGGGGCGATGGTACTCACCCATTTCGACATCGGGAATGAGTTGAATCGCATACGTGGGGCAGGCGTCCTCGCAGAATCCGCAAAAGATGCAGCGCGAGAAGTTGATGCGGAAGAACTCGGGATAGCGGCGTCCGTGTTCGTCCTCGGTCGCCTGGAGCGCGATGCAATCCACCGGGCACACGGCGGCGCATAGGTAGCAGCCCACACAGCGCTCCCCGCCATCCGGATCACGAGAGAGAATGATGCGACCGCGGTAGCGCGGGGCCAGGTAAGCCTTCTGTTCGGGATACTGCACCGTCACTCTGGGACGAAACGTGTGCAGAAAGACGGCCCACATCGTTCTCAGCAGACTCAACATTGCAGCCTTCTTTCCGGATCAACTTTTCTTCGGCCAATCAGCTCTACCGAAACGCGAGTACCACTGCGCCGGTAATCAATATGTTTGCCAACGCCAACGGTAGCATCAGCTTCCATCCCCATGACATGAGCTGATCAAAACGCGGCCGCGGCAATGACGCGCGCAGCAAAACAAAAAAACAAATAAAGAAAAACAGCTTGATGAAAAACCAAACGATTGGCGGCAACCACGGACCCAGCCAGCCGCCGAAAAACAATACCGCGATAAGAGCTGAGATCAGGGTGATGCCCAGATACTCGCCCACGAAGAACATTCCAAACTTCATCCCGGAGTACTCCGAGTGGTAACCGGCAACCAGTTCGCTCTCGGCTTCCGGCAGATCGAATGGCAAGCGGCGTGTTTCGGCAATGCCCGCGATAAGAAACAATACGAAACCGAGAAACTGTGGAATCACAAACCAGATCTTCCTTTGCGCTTCAACAATCTTGGCCAAGTCGAATGAACCGGCCAGCACCACCACTCCTATTAGGGATAGGCCCATGAAGACTTCATAGCTGATCATCTGCGCTGCCGCCCGCAATCCCCCCAGCAGTGAGTACTTGTTGTCCGATGACCAGCCCGCCAGCACCACGCTGTAAACACCGAGCGAAGACATGGCGAGGAAGAAGAGCAGCCCGATGTTCAAGTCGGTTACGATGATGCCGGGAGCAATGGGAAGCACAGCGAAAGTCATTAACACGGTCACAACAATGATGGCGGGGGCCAGCACAAACACCGGCTTATCAGCAAAAGGAGGGATCCAGTCCTCCTTGGTGAAGATCTTGATCATGTCCGCCACAACCTGGAGCAGGCCAAAAGGTCCGACGCGGTTAGGTCCGTAGCGGTCCTGCCACAACGCGAGAAGCCGACGTTCAAGCCAAATCAGCCCTGAGGCAAGGCTCAGCGCTACTATGAGCACGCCGATGATGGTCGCGATGGGATAAGGACTCGTCATGAGGCGTGCGACAGCTTGCCCTCCCGTTCCAAGACACTCCTGATTGGGAGGCTGATTCCTGCCAGACCGGGAAGGCCAATCGGCAGACCCGCAATACCCAAAGGCAACTCAGCCTTGATCTTGACGGGAAGACTGTGCGTCGCGCCGTCAAGCTTGATCTTGATTTGTTCACCCGCCTCGACTCCAAGATGTTTGGCATCTTCCGCATTGAGGGCCACATAAGGTTTCGGCGCCAGTTCCGCAACTCCCGGGGCCGAAAGACTTAACTCTTCTGAGCCGAAGATGTGATAAAGGGGAACAAGCAGCCACTCAGTACTGCTCGGCACAAATGCGGTTGGGACCTCACCAAAATACACGCCATGAAGTTGTGCCGCGGGAGCAATCAATCGAACTCCGGGATCACCTCCTCGCAATGGGCCCGCAATCTCGGTCTGGTAAAAATTCGTCGCCTGGATCGAATTCCACCCCGGCGACCAGAAGAACGGAATCAATGCGGCAGGAGGCTGTTCGAGCGTCCCTTCCATGGAGAATGAAAACGGCGTATTAGGGTCATCCGGCGGCTTGGGCTCGTGCACACTGATATTCGCCAGCATGGCGGTGCGTCCGCTGTAGCGTTCCGGCTCTCGAGGTACTTTCTCGCCCGCGATCCGGAAGGCAGCGCCAGGTGCAGCTTGTTGGACTTGGGCTAGTGCGGGAATGGCCGCGGCCATGGCCGCGCCCACATCATCGATGTGCTCCCAGGCGGTACCCTCTTTCCGTCCGGCAGCAGCCATCACATCGCGCAGCCACTGCCAGCTTGCTTGAATATCTCCTTCCGGCACAAAGACTTGATAGAAGCGCTGCGCCCGCCCTTCGCTGCTAACCAGCGTGCCATCCCCCTCCGCGAATGTCCCGGCTGGAATCGCGAGTGTGGCTCTTTCCACGGTTTGATTCAGCAAGTGATCGAGCACTATCACATGCTTCGTGCCGCTCAGAAGTGCGTCGACTGATCGCGCGGGCACTCGCCTGTAGAGGTCGTTTTCCAAGATCACGATCGCATCCGCTGCCCCTTCTCGCACAGCCTTAAACGCTTGGCTCAGAGGCGCGCCTCCCATCAGCGCCAGTCCGAAGCTGTTGCACTCCGGCACGATGAAACTGAGCGCGGCCGGCAGCCCGGCTGTGAATAGCGCACGGGCCACGTTCGCCGCTGCCTGAATAATCGCCATGCTATTGCAACTGCCTCCCGCGATAACGACTGGGCGTTGCGCGTGCTTGAGCGCGTGTGCGATCTCTTCCGCCAGCTCGCGAATCTCCGAAGACAAATCTGGAACGGCAGGGGCCTGTTCGTCCAAAAGGCGGGCCACGGCAAACCCGAGTCGTGCTACGTCATCCGGCGCAGCGCGATAGGTTTTGGTGGTGGCGTCATCCAGCCGGGTTGCTGCCGGAGTAGCGATGAACAGTGGACCCTTCGCGTCCTGTAGCGCGTTGCGCACAGGATGATCGTCCCAGGAAGGGATATGCATCTTATCGAGGTTTTCGAGAGGCTGCTGCCGAACGGACTGACGCAGGCTCAATGCCATTCTCGGTGCGACGTTGGTGACATCTTCGCCTAGGATGAGCACCGCATCAGAGAGTTCGATCTCGTGCAGCGAGGGCGAGTGTGCTGGGCCAGCCCGCAGGATTTCGAGCATAGTCGAAAGCAGCTGGAACTGGTCTTCGGAAACGCCGGCGTAAAAGTGCTCGGGTCCAACCAGCATCCGTAAGAAAAAGTTAGATTCGAGCGATGCCCGCGGAGAACCGATCCCGATTACTCTTCTTCCGTCCGCTAACAGAGGAGCCAGATGCTGAAGGGCCTCTGTTTTCGTGATGCTCGTGGATTCCTGGTTCCGTCTGAGACGTGGCTGGCGGATCCTCCGATCGCTGTTCACAAATTCATAGCCGTAACGCCCACGGTCGCAAAGAAAATATCCATTGACCTCTCTGTTATAGCGAGTGACGATCTGGCGCAACGTTCCGTAGCGCTCGGCCGGGGTGGTGTTGCAGCCCAAGCCACAGTGAACGCAGACCGACGGCGCCATCTGCATATCCCACTTTCGCGTGTAATGCCGCTTGAGAGTTTTATCAGTGAAAACACCTGTCGGGCAGACTTCGACTAAGTTACCGCTGAACTCATTCTCCAGCACCCCATCTGCTTGACGACCGAAGTAAACCTGATCCCGCAAGCCGAACGCATCAAAGTCCCTTCCTCCCGCATACTCCCGATAAAAGCGCACGCAACGGTAGCACTGGATGCAGCGGTTCATTTCGTGATTGACGAGCGGGCCCAAGTATTGATTGCGGAACGTGCGCTTCTGGAAGGAGTACCTGCGATAGTCGTGACCGGTCATCACTGTCATGTCCTGAAGGTGACAGTGGCCGCCTTCATCGCAAACCGGGCAATCGTGCGGGTGGTTGGTCATCATGCCTTCAATGATTCCGGCCCGGAACGCAATGGCTTCCGGGTCCTTGATCGAAATCCTCGTCCCCTCAGCGGCAGCGGTCATGCAAGCCATGACAAGTTTTCCGCGGGTGTCCTTTTCATCTTTGAAGTGCTTGACGGCGCACTGTCTACAGGCGCCCACCGAACCCATGGCGGGATGCCAGCAGAAGTAAGGTAGGTTGAATCCGAGCGAGAGACACGCATGCAACAGGTTTTGCTTGGGGTCCGCCGTATAACTTCGATCCTCGACATAGATCGTCGCCATGCTATCTCCAGGGACACCTGTGTTCATCGATGTGTCGCTCAAAATCGAGCCGGAAATACTTGAGTGCGCTTTGCAGCGGTTCCATTGCACCGGGCGCAAGGGCGCAAAAGGTATTTCCAGGTGCGTTGAATTTGGTCTGAAACTCCAACCGCTCCAAGTGTTCGGGCCGCCCCTGTCCTTCTTCCAATGCGCCCAATATTCGTTCTGTCCAATGGAGGCCGCTCCAACAGGGCGTGCACCAGCCGCAGGACTCTTGCGCGAAAAAATGCTCCAGGTTCCACACCATGCCAACCGGACAGGTCTGATCGTCCAAAATAATCATGGTGCCGGTGCCCATCCGGCTGCCCGCTTTCTCCACCTCAGTGAAATCCATGCGCACATCCAGATGTTCCTCGACAAGAAAATCGGTCGACGCGCCCCCCGGAAGCAAACCTCGAAACTTCACGCCATCGCGCATTCCGCCCGCGTGTTCCTCCAGCAACTCCCGGATGGTCGTACCCATGGGCAGCTCCCATAAACCCGGCCGCTTTACCTTGCCGCTCGCGCCGTATAGTTTGGTTCCCCCGTCGGCTGTGTGACTCAGGCTCTTGAACCAATCCGGTCCGTTGTTAACGATGTGCGGCACGTTGCAGAGCGTCTCCACGTTCTGCACAATCGTGGGTTTGCCCCACAGACCGGAGACTTGCGGGAATGGTGGCTTGGAACGGGGATTTGCACGTTTGCCTTCAAGGGCATTCAGCAGTCCAGTCTCTTCGCCGCACATGTAACGGCCGGCACTGACATGGAGGTGCATCTCGAAGCTGTAGGCCGAGCCGAGTATGTTCTTACCCAAATAGTGATTCTCATAGGCCTCCGCGAGCGCCTTGCGCAAGCGTTTTTCGGACAGTTTGTATTCCTGGCGCAGAAAGATATAGGCGACGTCTGCCTGAATGGCATATGCGGAGATGATCATGCCTTCAAGCAGTTGATGCGGATCGCCTTCCAGGAGAAACCGGTCCTTGAAGGTCCCCGGCTCCATCTCGTCCGCATTGGCGACCAGGTACTTGGGGTGTGGCGCATCCTCGCCCATGGGCACGAAGCTCCACTTCTTGCCGGTAGGAAATCCAGCGCCGCCACGGCCTCGCAGATTGGATTTATTAACCAGGCCATGCACCTCCGCCGGCGTCATGTGTAGAGCTTTGCGCAAGCCTGTGTAGCCGCCGGAGTTTTCGTAGGCCTTGTGGTCCGGCGGTTCGCCGCCATCCCAACGGATGTTCTTAGTGAGCGGCTTTTCCATGCGCGCGCCTATTTGTAGTTCTCCAAGACTCCGTCCAGTTGGCCGGGTTCGACGTCTCGATAGAGGTCATCGTCGATCATCAGGGCCGGTGCGTGATCGCAGACTCCTAAGCAAACGATGGGCAAGACCGTAAACCGATTGTCCGCAGTGGTCTCGCCTAAGCTGACCTTGAGCCGCGAAGTGAGCCCTTGGCATAGCTTTTCGTAGCCCATAATCCAGCAGCTAACGCTGTCGCAGATCAGTGCGACGTGGCGTCCTACGGGCTTGCGGAAGACCAGGTTGTAAAACGTTGCCACTCCGTCCAGTTCCTCGCGAGTCATGTCAAGCGCCTCGCCAATGTCTTGCAGCCCTTCGTCCGATACCCATCCACGATGGCGTTGGACCACTTTCAGCGCTTCGATGCATACCGCGCGTCTGGTTGGATAACGCGCAAGTTCAGCTTCGATCTCCTGTCTTTCTTCGGGCGCCAGCATCGTTGGAATCTCCTCATGGTTGATGGATCATCGGTCTACGTCGGCCAAAACGAAATCAATGCTGCCGAGAATGGCGAGTAGGTCTGGAACCATCAGCCCCCGGCAGATCACAGGAAGCAACTGGATGTGTGGAAAGGATGGCGTGCGGATTCGGGTCCGATACGAGATCGTATTGCCATCGCTGACCAGGTAGTACCCATTATTTCCTTTGGTAGCTTCAATGGGACATAGCGCCTCACCAGGCGGGATCACTGGTCCCCAGGTCACGCCGAGAAAGTGCGTGATCAAAGTTTCAATGTCGTGCATGGTGCGCGGCTTTTCTGGTGGGGTCGCCAGGGGACTCGCAGATTTGTAGATACCCTCCGGCATGTTCTTGACGCATTGCTCAATGATGCGAAGGCACTGCCGCATTTCTTCGACACGCACCGTCGCCCGGTCATAGCAATCCCCGTGCTGGCCGGTAGGGATGTCGAAGTCAAACTGCTCATAACCGGAATATGGCTGCTTCTTGCGGAAGTCCCAAGCGAAGCCGGTCGCGCGCAAGTTCGGACCAGTGATGCCCCACTCGATTCCTTCCTCAGTCGTGAAACTGCCCACGCCCTTGGTGCGCGCCTTAAAAATCCGGTTGCGCAGCACCATGTGGTCATACTCACGTAGGCGGGGAGGGAAGTAGTCCAGAAAATCACGGAACATCTGTTCCCAGCCGCGAGGCAGGTCTTGGGCTACGCCTCCAATCCGAAACCAGTTAGGATGCATGCGCGCACCGGTAATAGCTTCCACGATGGCCAAAGCGCGCTCACGGTCGTTGAAGGTAAAGAAGACCGGAGACATTTGCCCAAGGTCCTGAGCAAAAGTGCCGTACCAAACCAGGTGGCTGATAATGCGAAATAACTCCACCATCATGACCCGGATCACCTGCGCGCGAGGCGGCACGTCGATTCCCGCAAGCTGCTCCACCGAGTTGAGGTAGGCGAGATTGTTCATGACACCGCCCAGGTAATCAACGCGGTCGCTGTAAACGATGTACGTGTGCCAACTCTGGCGCTCGCCCATCTTCTCCGCGCCGCGATGGTGAAAGCCGATCTCGGGCACGGCATCCACGATCACCTCACCATCAAGCTGAAGCACAATACGCAGCACGCCATGCGTTCCCGGATGCTGAGGCCCGACGTTGAGAAAGATGAAGTCTTCATCATCGTGGGTGCGTTTCATTCCCCATTCCTCTGGACGGAAGCGCAACGCCTCCTGCTCTGCCTCTTGTTTTTCCTCCGGCAGGTGGAATGAGCCCATTTCGGTCGCCCGAGCCGGATGATCCTTACGCAGTGGATGCCCAGTCCAAGTCTTCGGCATCAGAATCCGGGTCAAATGCGGATGATTCTCGAACACGATGCCAAACATGTCCCATACTTCGCGCTCATACCAGTTGGCCGCTGGCCAGATATCGGTAGCGGTATCCAAAGCGAGGTGGTCGCTCTTTAGCGGTACTTTGACTCGGACATATTCGTTGCGATCGAAGGAGAGCAGATGGTAAACAACCGTGAAATCGCTGTCTGGCTGGCCCTCGCGATACTTCCTCTCCCGTTCGTCAATCGCGGTCAGGTCGTACAGCATCCGGTAGGGTTGCGGAACTTCGTTTTTGAGATGGCGTAGAAGATCGTGGATTTTTTCTTTTGTCACCCAGAACGTAGGGATTCCGTCGCGCGCTGATTGCGACGCAAGGACACTTCCTCCCCCTTTTCCTTGGAGTTCCTCTGTGATGGGCGGGTGCATGGCAGCTTGCATATTCAGACTTCGTCGATCGGGCGCAGGCTGGTCATCTTCTCCCGCTCTGCAGCCTTGAGGTTGCGCATCGAGGGTAGCTGTGGCCGACCTACTCCTTGGGGTCCGACCACCCAGCTCAATGGCCGGCGTTCGGTGCCCACGGCATTTTGCAGCAGCAGCAAACCTTCCAGAAAAGCGTCCGGACGAGGCGGGCAACCGGGCACATACACGTCGACGGGCAGAAACTTATCCACTCCCTGTACCACGCTGTAGATGTCATACATGCCGCCGGAATTAGCGCAGGAGCCCATCGAGATGACCCAACGAGGTTCCATCATCTGTTCGTAGAGCCGCTGGATCACCGGCGCCATTTTGATGAAAACCGTCCCCGCAATCACCATCAGGTCGGCTTCTCGGGGTGTGCCGCGAATCACTTCTGCCCCGAACCGCGCAATATCGTATTTACTGGTGATGCTCGTAGCCATTTCGACATAGCAGCAGGAGAGGCCAAAATTGAACGGCCAGATGGAGTTCTTGCGGCCCCATCCCAGCAGGTCTTGCAGTCGAGAAAGAATGAGACTCCGCCGGACTGCTTCCTCGATCGGCCCCTGGTCCGCCTCCGCCAGGCTTTGTCGAGAATCGGGTTTGCTCATCCACCAGCGCATAAGAGCTTAGTGACGCACCCGGATCGTGCGTAGATTAGGGCTCCAATCGAGCGCCCCTGAACGCCACAGATAGGCCAAGGCAGCGAGCAAAATCGCAATGAAAACCAGGATCTCGCAGTAACCTGCCCAGCCTAATTCACGGGCGGCAATCGCCCATGCAAAAATGAAGACGGCCTCCAGATCGAAGATGACGAAGAACATCGCCACCAGATAGAACTTGGCCGAGACGTGGACTCGGGCTGATCCTTCGGAGAGGATTCCCGACTCGTAAGGCTGCCCGGTCGCGTGCTCGTCATGCCGCTGCCCCAAAACGTACGAGACGGCAAGCATCGCTGCCACAAGCAAAAGCACGACAACGAAGTAAACACCCAGTGTCCAAAGCTTCTCTGTTTGGCCGTTCAGAAGCATTTCTTATGAGGGCACCCCAACCCGGACTGCATTCAACTCGCTTGGATGGGTAGCACTGGTCTCAGGAAGATGCATTCAACACCCGGTAGGTCCAGAAGAGAAACTCCTTCAAAGCCATCATGATCAGACCCGGTGCGTTCTCTCACAATGGTTTGTTCGTACTACGCGTGAAGACAATCGTAACGAAGACAAACCGCCGAGGGAGGGCGCAGCATGTGACGTACATAAAGGTTGGGCGGCCTTCGTTGCAAAGCTGGTTTCTTGTCCCAGACGAAAAAGGGAGTGCCCGTGAAACGGATCGAGTTCTCAATTGTGCCAGTGCGCCCCTTCCGGCTGTATCGCACGACCTGGATCCTTCGCAGAAGGCCCGCGAACACAATTGACTGCTGGGATGGCAGGACTTTTCGGCATGTCTTGACTATTGCTGGTCAACCTGTGGAAGTCTCTGTTCGACAAGACAGAGAGCCAGATCACGCACGGCTCCCGGTCAACTTGACCGGCCGGAGGCTCACTCATCGAACACAAATGCTGGCCACGTCTCTACTAGACCTTCCTCCGAAGTGAGTGCAGTCAACAAGCCGCGGCGCGTGCGGACGTCAGCGACAAGCTACCTGGGACGAAGGCGAAGTCGCCGCGGTGATGGAAAGGAATGAAGCAGTGCGCAGTGCAATGAAGTCGAGGATTTCTAGATCGGTGGCGAGCTTGTTGCTCGGCGGGTTACTTGTGACCCTGCCGGCCTGGGGCCAAGGAATGACCCGAGGCTTCATGTCGCCTCCGGCAAACATGCGACCACCCGGACTAAAGAACGTTGGCATTGAGCAACACCTCAACGAACGGATTCCGCCCGATCTCACCTTTCGTGACGAAACAGGGAAAGAGGTCCGGCTGGGCGGATACTTCGGCAAGAAGCCGATGATTTTGAATCTGGTTTATTACCAGTGCCCGATGCTATGCGGGGAAGTGCTGAGTGGATTGGAGAGCGCACTTCGAGTACTGAAATTCAATGTAGGCGACGAGTTTGAAGTCCTCACCGTGAGCTTCAATCCCCAAGAGACACCGGCAATGGCAGCCGCCAAGAAGGCGGAATATCTGAAGCGTTACGGGCGAACTGGTGCGGCGCAGGGTTGGCATTTCCTGACCGGGTCGCAGGCATCGATCGACGCACTGACCAAGGCAGCCGGTTTTCAGTATGAATACGACTCCAAGACCGGGCAATTTGTTCACGCGACCGCAATCATGGTGCTGACTCCCGAAGGAAAGATCGCGCAGTACTACTACGGAGTGGAATACGCGCCCAAGGATTTACGTCTGGGCTTGATCGAGGCGTCGGAAAACAGAATTGGCACCGTGGTGGATCAAGTATTGCTGTACTGCTATCACTATGATCCGAACACAGGGAAATACGGGGCGATCATCAGCCGAGTCCTGCGACTGGCAGGGGGTGCCACGGTTTTGATCCTCGGAATTGTACTGGTCGTGATGTTCCGCCTCGGGTCGACACAAAGTTACGTGGGAGCAAAACGGATCTCATAACGACTATGTTCGACAATTTTCCACTTTGGCCCACGCGCGCCTCAACCGGGGCCGGCAATGTAGATGCCCTCTACATTTTCCGGCTGCTGCGGTCTGCGCTGATGTGCGCGACGATCTTCACTATGATCCTGGTGTTTGCTCTGGAGTATCGCCGCAGCCGCGGAATCCAAGCCGAGCAGGATCGAAGGCTCTACCGCATTGGAAGTAACCTGGTCAGTTTGGAATTTTCCTGGTGATTTTTGTTCGGGGGGCGACCATTTAGTTTCAGGAGCGCATCTTTCAGGGCCTCGTGAATGAAGAACAATTGAATGCGCTGGTCGAATACGTCAAGTCTTTGAGCCAGCCTCTAGCGGGGGCGCAAGGTGCTCTCAGCTTCGCTCCGAAACCGCAATACCCTAAGGAATAGCCATGGCAATCACAGCAATCACCGCCGAACGTGAGAACTATCTGAACCAAGAGTACGGCATCAAGTCGTGGCTGCTCACTAGGGACCACAAGCGCATCGCGCTGCTGTACCTCGTGTCGATCACGTTTTTCTTCTTCATCGGAGGGTTCTTCGCCCTGCTGATCCGGCTGGAACTGTTGACGCCGGCTGGCGACCTGGTGCAGGCCGATACTTACAACAAGCTTTTCACTATGCACGGCCAGGTAATGGTGTTCTTTTTCCTGATTCCTTCTATTCCCGCCGTACTGGGGAATTTCCTGGTGCCCCTGATGATAGGCGCCAAAGACCTTGCGTTCCCTCGCATCAATCTGCTGAGCTGGTACCTCTACATTGTTGCCGGAATCGTGATGCTGCACTGCATCCTGACCGGTGGCGTGGACACTGGTTGGACCTTTTACACACCCTACAGTACAGCCTTCAGCAATACCAAGGTGATTGAGGCTGGGCTTGCCATCTTCATCGCCGGGTTCTCATCCATCTTAACCGGACTGAACTTTATAGTGACCATTCATCGCATGCGGGCACCCGGAATGACCTGGAATCGCCTGCCCCTGTTCATCTGGTCTACCTACGCCACCAGCATCATCTTCGTGCTGGGTACGCCCGTAATAGCGGTCACGCTGTTGTTGGTTATCGCCGAGCGGGCCTTTCATCTTGGCATCTTCGACCCGACGCGGGGTGGAGATCCTTTGTTGTTTCAGCACCTGTTCTGGTTTTATTCGCACCCGGCTGTCTACATTATGATCTTGCCCGCCATGGGAGTGGTGAGCGAGATCATACCGTGCTTCTCCCGCAAACGCATCTTCGGATACAAAGCCGTAGCCATGGCGAGTATCGGAATTGCAGTCTTGGGATTCTTGGTCTGGGGGCACCACATGTTTGTTGCCGGCATTTCGCTGTATTCGGCGTTGATCTTTTCCCTGTTCAGTTACCTGGTTGCGGTGCCTTCGGGCATCAAAGTGTTCAACTGGACCGCGACCCTGTACAAAGGCTCCATTACGTTTTCCACCCCCATGCTCTACGCGTTCGGATTTATCGGCCTGTTCACTATGGGCGGGCTGACCGGACTGTTCGTGGCCGCGCTCGGCATCGATGTGCACGTGACTGATACTTATTTCATCATTGCACATTTCCACTACATCATGGTGGGGGGAGCGGTGATGGGCTACCTTGGCGGCATGCACTTCTGGTGGCCGAAAATTTCCGGCCGAATGTATCCCGAGGGATGGGGCAGGCTGGCTGCGATGATCGTGTTTGTCGGCTTCAACCTGACATTTTTCCCGCAGTTCATCCTTGGCTACTTGGGAATGCCGCGCCGGTACTGGCAATATCCGCCGGAATTCCAGGTGCTGAACGTGCTCTCCACTGCCGGTTCCACCATTCTCGCGGTCGGATACCTTCTCCCGATGGTGTATTTCCTGTGGTCGATGCGCTACGGAAAAGTTGCCGACGCCAACCCCTGGGGCGCTTCCGGCTTGGAATGGATGACGACTTCGCCGCCGCCGACTTTCAATTTTGATCACACCCCGGAAGTCACGTGGGAGGCTTACGATTACGAGCACATTCCCGCTCCTGAGGAGCTCCACGTTGAGCGATAGTTCGAGCCAACGGCTTTTACCTCGGCAAAATGTGTCCGTGCGAGAACTAATCACATGCGGGGGGCGTAGTTCACCGATTGGCGTTTCAGGATGCATTGCAGCTCGTTTGCGATTGCGCATTGGACGGCATTTCGGGAAGGACCGCTTTGAGCAGGACAGAGACTTCTTTCGGGCCACGATTGATAGTGCGGTCTGCAGGTGAACCTGCGCCATGAATGATGAATTATACTAGACTCATGCCGATACAGATCGGGGCCAAAGTAGCAGATCGTTCCAAGCCCATGGCGTTGTTGTCGGACTGCCACCGTCGAATCGAGATGTTCTTAGGAGTTCTTCACGGCATCGCGCAGATGGAGAATCGGCTGCTCACGAAGGATGAACAAGGCAGCTTGGAAAAGGCGCTGCATTATTTTCACGAGGCTGCTCCGAAGCATACAGCGGATGAGGAACAATCTCTCTTTCCGCGGCTTAGACACAGCTCGCGGACTGAGGTTCAGTCAGCGCTCCGGGAACTGGAACGCCTGGAGACTGACCACGAACGCGCCACTCCTATGCATGCTGAAGTCGAACTGCTCGGTCAGTGCTGGCTAGCAGACGGACATTTGACACCCGAGCAGCGATATCGCTTTCGAGAGTTAGTAGCCCATCTCACCTCTATGTATCGCACGCACATTGAATTTGAGGATACCGTTCTCTTCCCGCTTGCCACGCAGGTCCTCTCCAGAGCAGAGCAGTCGGAGATCGCGCACGAAATGTCAGAACGACGGACCGCCAAAGTCTTCTGACAGATCGGCCCCCCCGAGACTCTGCCCGAACGCGTCCCGGTTCTCCGAAAATCCTCGTCCTCACGCTGGCGCACATCAAAAGAAGATCGGCTTGTGAGCACGTACCGTGACAAAAGTCATCGTCGCGCCTTCTCCGGTACTCTAGGCTCAGTACTTGAGAAGGTGATGAGCCGATGATGCAAAAATCGTACGTTCACAGCAGCGAAGAGACCATATCTCTGGTTAGTCCTCCATTGGTTGGGGAAGGGCAACACCCTGACAAGATGCAGGGACATTGGGTACTGGCACGTGCTGGCAAGCGCGTGCTGCGACCAGGCGGGATTGAACTCACAAGGCAGATGCTCGATGCGCTGGGAATCGGTCCACAGGACAGCGTGGTTGAGTTCGCTCCTGGACTTGGCATCACGGCTGGAATGGTTCTGAAACGTCGTCCGGCGGCTTATTGGGGAGTGGAGCGCGAGCCGGCAGCAGCAAAATGTCTCCGAGACCGGCTAGCAGGGACCAAAGCCAAGATCGTGCTGGGACTGGCGGAACAATCGGGTTTGCCCAGTGCGTGTGCGACCGTGGTCTATGGCGAAGCCATGCTGAGTATGCAGAGCCAGGAACAGAAGAACCGAATTGTGGCGGAAGCCCGGCGGCTTCTTGCTCCCGGAGGACGGTACGGAATCCACGAACTGTGTTACTCGCCTAAAGATCTTCCAGACCATCTTCGTCACGAAATTCAAGCGGCTCTCTCGAAAGAGATCCATGTCGGAGTACAACCGCTTTCGCACAGTGGATGGATAAGATTGTTCGAACAGAACGGACTGAAAGTAACCTGGAGCACTGAATCGCCGATGCATCTGCTGGAGCCGCAGCGCATACTGCGGGATGAGGGCTTGAGGGGAAGCTTGCGAGTCGCGTTCAACGTCGCTACAAACCCGACGCTACGTCATCGGATATTTGCCATGCGGCAGCTCTTCACCAAGTATCGGGAGCACCTCCGCGCCATCTCTCTGGTTGGACAACGAGAACCAACGAATGCCTGACTCAGTTCATCAGTTCTCAAGCTCCAGACACTCTGGGTGACAGCGACTCAGATTATTGATTCCCATTGTCCTGGCAAACAGCCCGCGCATCCAATGGAACAAGCATAAGAGGTACAAGGTGACTTCAACCACTGCAACACGCTCAGAAATTGCCGCAGCCCAATCACTTCCAATCATCGATCTGGTCAGTTATCAGGACGGATCCGTCGTAAGCCGAGTTGTTCTAAAGGGGGAGAAGGGGAACGTCACGGTTTTTGCGTTTGACGCTGGGCAGGCGTTAACTGAACATACCTCCCCATTCGCCGCGCTCGTGCAGGCGATCGAAGGAGAAGCAGAGATTACGGTCGCTGGTAAGCCAATAGCGCTCACGGCAGGTGAAATCGTCTTGTTGCCCGCCGAGAAGCCGCACGCTGTCAAGGCAACCACTCGTTTCAAGATGGTACTGACTATGATCCGGTCATAAACCAGCGGGCTTGTTCGGCGTTGTGCAGCACCAGACTCCGAAAGGCCCCAGGATGTCCCCGCATGGAGCAGGCGCCAGTTCGTTCGTCCAACTGAACTGGTCCGGTACAATAACTACCGTGCCGGAAGCCAAGTTCACATCGGGGCAAACTCTCGCGAAGGTGGCAATTTTTTCAGGGTTAGCGGAAGGCGAACTGGCTTTCCTAACGCAGCGTGCGGTTCCGCGTCGCTACGCGGCGGGCGAAATCGTTTTCAGTGAAGGCGAGCCCTGCTCCGGGCTCTATGTGGTTGAAACCGGTCATGTCCGCATCTTCAAAAGCTCTGCCAACGGACGGGAACAGGTGCTTAGCATCGATGGACCGGGGAGTTCCATCGCCGAGCTTCCCGTGTTCGATGGCGGGAACTATCCGGCATCGGTCGCGGCGATTGACGATGCGACTCTGTTGTTCGTCAGCAAACAGGATTTTCAGGCCCTGTGCCTGGCGCACCCGCAGGTTGCACTCAAGGTCTTGCGGGTAGTTGGGGCGCGCCTCCGACGCCTGGTTGGAATTATTGAGGAACTTTCATTTACCACGGTGCGACACCGGCTCGCGTCCTTCCTACTGCGCCTGGCTGAGAAGGAAGGCGAGGCTACCAGCGAGGGCGTGGAAATCACCCTCCCGGTCAGCAACCAGGAGCTCGCATCACAGATTGGCACAGTCCGCGAGCTCGTTTCCCGTAATCTTTCCCGCCTCCAGGCGGAAGGAATGTTGAAAATAGACGGACGCAGCTTGACTATCTGCAACCTGAAAGCCCTCGAAGCCGAACGGCACTCTGCAGAATAGTTGCTGATGCTTCTCTTCTACGACTGTTTCCCGTTTCGCTGTTCTTGCCGCCAATTGACCCATCTTCGCGCATCCACGCCTCTTGGATGAGTGTGACAAAAGTCATCGGCAGCCTCCCTTCGCTCCGGTAATGTCAAACCATCAAGTGTGGTCGGAAGCAAGGACCCCGGCTCGCAGGAGGATGCGATGACAACGAGTGTTACTACCGAAAAGACCGTACGGGAGTTGGCCCTGGAAAACCCGGCTGCCACGAGAGTATTTGAAAAGCTGGGCATCGACTATTGCTGCGGCGGCAACAAGTCGCTCGATGAAGCTTGCCGCGCTGCGAATCTGAACATGGATCAGGTATTGGATTCCCTGGAGATGGCTGAACAGTCAGCACGTGCCGTGCAAGAAGAGCACAACTGGCAGACAGAAGCTCTGGCTGATCTGATCGCGCACATCAAGAGCACTCACCACAAGTACACGCGTGAGGAAATCGCCCGTCTCGGTCCTCTCTTCGATAAGGTTTGCTCCGTGCACGGGAAGAACCACCCCGAGCTTCTGCAAATTCGTGGGACTTCACAAGGCCTCGCCCAGGAATTGACTACTCACCTAATGAAGGAAGAGATGGTGCTGTTCCCGTACATAGTGAGGATGGAAGAGTCAGTGATCGAAAAGGAACCGATCGTGCCGGGGCCGTTCGGCACGGTGCGGAACCCAGTTTCCATGATGGAGCACGAGCACGATTCTGCGGGGAATGCGTTGCGTGCCATGCGTGAAGCCAGCAACGGCTATTGTGCTCCGGCCGACGCCTGCGTCAGCTATCAGACACTCTACAAGGCTCTGGCTGCCTTTGAGACTGACCTTCACCAGCACATTCATCTCGAAAACAACATCCTGTTTCCGCGCGCGGTTGCGATGGAAAAGACTCGCTGACAGGAGTGGATTTCATGTCCGCATTGCCCGCCCTACCCCCTATCGTGCACACTTGGCATCGGAGCAAGCGAGCTGTCCCTCCCGTCTCTTAGAGTCCTAGCTTTTTGGACACGTCAAAGGCGCGTTCACCGGGGCCACTGAGAACAAAGACGAATTACTTGACCGAACAACGAGAATGCCGGTTCAACGGGCGCCTGGATTCACGATTTCACCTTGTCTGCAATAGCTCGAGCAATTTAACGGATTCGCGTCATCTCAACGAGATATTCTTCGACACCCTTTAGGTTTTTCGATTTTACGTTCATGATTCTCTCAAGCCATACGCCATCTGCCGCAAGTCTTACGACACGAAGCTCGATTCTCGAATCAGTTTTCGAATGTTTCTTTAGGCGTTCGCTCAGCCAGTTATCCCAAACCCGTCCGACCTGATCTTTAGAGGCCATCAGACTCAAGAGCGCGCCCCAAATTTTGCGTTCAGCTGCACCTTCGGAGAACGCAGCCCTAATGTATGCACGAGTAAAACATCCGTCGGAATTCTCTTCCTCCGCCATCAGTCGGTCAAACTGCTTGTCCAATCGGGTCAATAGCATCTGCATCAGCTCCGTCACCAACGTCTCTTTGCTATCGAAGTGATTAAAGAAAGCCCCCTTGGTAACGTCCGCCAATTCGCTCACTTTGTTGACGGTGACATCAGCCATGCCCTTGGTCGCAGCGAGTTCGAAGGCGGCATTTAAGAGGGATTCTCTAACGAAGAGAGGGTCCTTCTTTTTCATGTACGCGTTTTTTACTTTAGTCGCCTTCATTTTTCGAAAAGTCTCCCCAACGTCTCACAACTGTATGCCATTGGATGAGCCGATGACACAAATAAAGTGCTTGCTTTTGAAAGATACCGTTTGGTATCTTTAATGAAATGCTCTTCAAGCCGAACCGCAACGCTGCTGTATCAGTGTTGCTTCAGGGCAATTTTGAAGAACAACTCGTGAGGTGAATCATGACCGGTTTAGGATTGAGCGAGATGAAGACTGTTGTTGACTCAGAATTAGCAGTGGCTCACCTTGTTCTTAAGGTGGCTGACCTTAAGAGCAGTTGCCAATTCTACTCGAATCTCGGCATTCCTCCATTTGCTATTGAGGAAAAGGTCGCAATTATTGAACTACGTGGAGGCAC
>OBLU010000185.1_pt1 | contig 59119 bp, 47 predicted proteins | sample 1518681 | NCBI WGS metagenome assembly OBLU01 (sample SAMEA3539304, study PRJEB22396) | soil metagenome | biome: tundra; feature: field; material: soil | place: USA | collected 2010-05 | depth 0.15 m | reverse complement strand
TTAACATAACTGCATTGCAACGGGTTTAGTCTTTGCATTAAGTTCACTACGCACTGCAAATCAGGGACGTTTTGTGACCGCCACCCGCGCCATTGTCCATGACCCGCTGGCCCAGCTTGTCGTAGCGCCGCCCCGTCGAGTTCAACCACGCGCGCGCATCGACCCGATCCAGCAATGCGATTCACCGGACCGCGCAAGGACGTCGCCGCGTGAGTCCGATGTCAGGCGCTTATCGGTTCGAAATTCAGGGCGTGAGCTAGCGACATTCAGCAAGACAAATGCGCTGGAAGTCAGACCTGACGTCTCTAGGCACAATTCCAGCGTCTGTAGGCACTCTTGGAAGATTTAAAGTGTCCGCGGATTGAAAATGATCCATCGGGGGACCGCGTCCGCGGTGCTGCAAACCACCCGTCGAGGAACCGGAGAATCAGAAGGAATCTGATCTCGCTCGTCACCACAATAACTTAGCTCAAGGAGTCAAACATGTCTCACAAAAGGTTGCTTTACCGAACAGCTACCATTGTCCTGTCACTGACCGGCGCCGTCGGTACGGCGTACGCGTGGGATGACAGTAACGAATGCCAGAGTCTGCCCGGCCAAAGCGCACTTAAAGCGGCGCTCGCTGCAGCGACTGCCATCGAGGCCAGCGGCTTGAACAACCAAAATTGGGCGACCATCGTCGACCGCGACGGAGTGGTGTGTGCGGTCGCATTCTCGGGTGTCAATCGCGGCGCCCAGTGGCCTGGCAGCCGGGTGATTTCGGCGCAGAAGGCCAACACCGCGAATGCCTTCAGCCTGGATGCATCATCCAGTAGCGGTGGGTCAGGACAGCCCAGCGGCTTATCGCTGTCGACCGCGAATTTGTATTCGGCAGTGCAGCCAGGTGGCAGCCTGTTCGGCTTGCAGGAAAGCAACCCCGTCAATACGGAGGTGGCCTACCAAGAACCGTCTTGGGATTACGGCACAGCGAAAGATCCGATGGTGGGGCAGAAGATCGGCGGGGTGAACGTATTCGGTGGCGGGCTGGCGCTCTACGCAAAGGGCGCTACGATCGTCGGTGGAGTCGGTGTGAGCGGAGACACGTCCTGCGCGGACCATGACGTCGCCTGGCGGGTTAGACACCACCTGGGGCTGGATCATCTGTCTGGAGTGGGCGGAGTATCGGGCGATACGGCTCGTCCAGACAACATCGTCTACGACATTACGCCCAATCCCAATGGTGGCACCGGGAACAGTGCAGGTGGGTATGGTCACCCCAAATGCTATAACACAGGAGACCAGACCGCCCTGCCAGCCGTCATTCCGTGATGGGCTGCCTGACCTCTTAAGGGTGTGCCCACCTTGTCGCCACGGCCGTACGCGACAGGGTGGGCCCGTCTGATCAGGTGGGTTCCTCAATCACAGGCAAAATTTTGGAAAACCCCTGCGTGTGAAACGGGTGGCAATCTATGGTGCTGTGAGGCGGTGACGAGCCTCACCGGTATTGCGATCAAGTAGCACCAACGATAGCGACGATCAAAGACTTACGAGACTTTTCACCGCCCTACGTTGCCTGACGATGCCTTAGGATGGAGCGGGTGATGGGAATCGAACCCACGTTAGCAGCTTGGGAATCCCTCGGCTGGTGCCTAGCACCGCAGCCCGCAACTCGCGGCAACACCGGAAATCAAGCACTTTCTCCGCCGCGACACAACGGGCTTGTGGCCAGGTAACGCCGAGTTCTCTGGCTTATTGCAAGCAAGTGCCCCATGGGTGTCCCAGGGTCGGCTCGCTTTCGGGGAAACCAGACTGGCATTATTCGAAGCAATTTACGCTAGGCGATAAGGCTCTTGAGTGCTGTCACCGTGGACAGGCCGCCAGGCCTCAGTGCCGCTTTTGTCGTCGGGCCGCCACCCGACCTGCTGATTCGGTCTCGATGTCGCTTCGTTTCAGCAGGTAGTCCAGACCACCGACTCGAAACCATCGATACCCGTACGCCTCGAGCATCAACCGGTGCTTCCCCCCGGCCTCCGCCTGGCTGTGATCTTCGGACAACAAATTCACCAACAGCCGGCCGTTTTCCTCTTCAACCCCGACGGAGAGCGAAACCTCTCGCGGCGTTGACGCGAGATTGTGAACGAAGAGCACCGAGTTGTTTCGCCAGTCATAGCGTATCGCCAGAACGGATACGTCACGAGTCGTTACTATTTCGAAGTCCCCCCAGCCGACTTCCGGCACTTCCTTGCGCATTCTGATGATACGTTCCATCCAGTTGAGCATTGAGTTAGGGTCCCGGCGCTGACGTGCTGCGTTCACATGTTCGTAGCCGCAGGGACCCGAGCTGATAACGGGCAAGATGGGCTTCTCGCTTTTGGTGAAACCTGCGTTAGGCTCGTCCGACCATTGCATTGGTGTCCGAGCACACTGCCGTTCCGGCAGCGCGAGGTCGTCTCCCATCCCCAACTCGTCTCCGTAGCGAAGAACCGGAGTGCCGGGAAGCGTAAACATTAAGCTATAGGCAAGCTCGATTCGCCGGCGGTCGTCTTCGAGCATAGGGGCAAGGCGACGCCTGATGCCGCGATCATAGAGCTGCATCGCGGGCTCCGGCCCGAAGGCTTTGAAAACCGTTTCCCGTTGCTCATTAGTCAGGCGTCCGAGATCGAGTTCGTCATGATTGCGCAGGAACATGCCCCATTGCGCAGTCTTGGGACGGGGCTTGGTTGCCTTGAGCGCTTTCTGCAGCGGCCGCGCATCGCTTGCGGCGAGTGCGTAAAAGAGATTTTGATTCACCTGAAAATTGAACATCATGTGCATTCGATCTCCCTCACGCCCGAAATATTCCATATCGGTGTCCGGAAGAACATTCGCCTCGGCCAGAATGATGGCGTCGCCCTCTCGCCACTGCAGAAATTCGCGCATCAAACGCAACATGTCGTACTGCTCGACCGGAGTGCTCACTTGCGGGCCTTTGGTCGCTATCACAAACGGGACGGCGTCCATGCGAAAGCCAGAGACGCCGAGCTGGATCCAAAAGCCCATGATCTTCAGAATTTCTGCTTGTACATGCGGATTGGAGGTATTCAAATCGGGTTGAAAGTCATAGAAACGGTGGAAATACCAGGCGCGAGCCACCGAGTCGTAACTCCAGGTCGATTTCTGCACGCCCGGAAACGCCATCCCCTTGTTCGAGTCGCGCGGCTTTTTCTTCGACCAAACGTACCAGTCGCGATGCTTTGACTCAGGATCCCGCCGAGCCTCTTTGAACCACGCGTGCTGATCGGAAGTATGGTTCACCACAAGGTCGATGATGACCCGGATTCCCCGCTGCTTGGCCGCATGCGTGAATTCGACGAAGTCACCGAGCGTCCCGTAGCGGGGATCGACCTCGTAGTAACTCGAAATATCATAGCCGTCGTCGCGACAGGGAGAGGCTTGAAATGGCATTAGCCAGAGGGCTGTCACGCCGAGCCCTTGAAGATAATCGAGCCGCAGCATGAGCCCGGCGAAGTCTCCCACTCCATCGCCGTTGGCATCCATGTACGTGGCCACGGAGAGGCAATAGATGATCGCATTCTTGTACCAGAGATCGTTGATCATGAGAATGCTAGGCCCTCGCCTGCGGAGAGCGCGACGATCAATCCTTCATTTGCCCGCAAGCCTAAATTAGTGCTGGACACTTCATCCTGTCGATCCAGATAGGTTGAAACCAGGGTGCGTCCTACGATGCCACGCGATCCCAAAAAGAGAGCGCAAGGCTTGCCGCCTAAATTGAGCGCAATCAGGATACGCTCATCCCGCGTGTGGCGGACGTACGCAAGCAAGTCACCGCTCGCTGCAAGCGGCTCATACTGACCGATTGCGAGCGCCGAATGCGATTTGCGCAACTGAAGCAGATGCCGGTACAAGGTCAGAAAGGAAGCCGGGTCATCGTCTTCCGCCCGTACGTTCACTACGGCATAGTCATCCGAGAGTGGCAGCCACGGCTCTCCCACGGTGAATCCCGCGTGGAGCGATCCGTCCCATTGCATGGGCGTCCGGCATGGATCTCTCCCGAGGCCCACACCCGGCACGTTTTTCTCAAATGGGTCTTGCACGCGATCTGCAGGGATGGACACATTGGCCATGCCAAGCTCATCGCCGTAGTACATGGTCGGCGTCCCACGCAGCGTGAGCAGCAACATCGCGGCGACCCGCGCCTGCGGCGCACCCACGCGCGAAGCGATACGAGGGTTATCATGGTTGCCCAATACCCAATTCGGCCAACCGCCCTGCGGCAACGCGTCCTCGTACCGATCGATCAAAGCGGCGATGGCGCGCGCCTCCCACGCGCTTTGCAGTAGCTGGAAATTGAACGGCAGTTGCACGCCATCGAGATTGGCACCGTAATAGGCCATGAGCCTGTCAAGAGGAAGATAGATTTCACCAATTAGGACGCGACTGTCGAATTCATCGAGCACTCTGCGCAGTCCAGACACGATGGCCTGCACTTCCGGCCTGTCGGTAGTGTACAGTGGGAGCTGACTGTGAAAAGGGGGCATCCCGGACTTGTAATCTGGATTCGGGGGGTTGTCACGCCACTGGTCATCCTTGATGAGCAGCCAGAGCACATCCACGCGAAAACCATCGACGCCGCGATTGAGCCAGAAACGCAGCACATCATGCATTGCCGCGACAACGTCGGGGTGACGCCAATTGAGGTCGGGCTGTTCCTTCAGAAAGGAATGGTAATAATACTGTCCCGTACGCTCGTCCCACTGCCAAGCGCTGCCACCAAAGTTACTTAGCCAATTGTTGGGCGGCCCTCCATTGGCGGCCGGATCGTGCCAAAGATACCAGTCGCGTTTCAAGCTGCCGCGGCCGGATCGTGACTCCTGAAACCACGGATGCTCAGCGGAGGTGTGGTTCGGTACGTAATCCAGGATCAGCTTCAAGTCTCGCCGCTTGATCTCGGCCAGCAAATCGTCAAATTCCGCGAGTGTGCCGAATATCGGATGGATGTCTGTGTAGTCAGAGACGTCGTAGCCGAAATCAGCCATCGGAGACGGATAGATCGGTGAGAGCCACAGGGCATCGACTCCGAGCGAGGCGCAATAGTCCAGACGTTCCAAAATTCCGCTTAGATCTCCAATCCCATCGCCGTTGGCGTCGCGGAACGAGCGCGGATAGATTTGATAAATCACGCCACGTTGCCACCAATTATCTGTCATTGGAAATACCGCGCGAGATGTCAGGGATGCCCGGAGTGTCCCACGGAGTCTGAGACATCGGTGCGAGGCGATCTAAAGCATTGAATGAATTGGAGCGGGTGATGGGAATCGAACCCACGTTAGCAGCTTGGGAAGCTGCAGTTCTACCATTGAACTACACCCGCTTTGTATTGCTGATTGTATTCGGGTCCCGACCGGCTCGGCAATTGTGTGGCCTGTCTAAACGGACTGATAGAGCGAACCTTTACTCGTTGGCGACTGTCTCGGCGCCAGGGTCTCCGAGGTGGCAGGACTCAGGGAAAGTGTGGATGCCAGGAACCTCGCCCGCGCGCAAGGCCTGCTGCAGTCGCTCCCAATACTCGACCGTAAGCAACTCTGCGTGCGCGAAGCGGAACGAACGGCGTAGTTCTCGGCTGTCGACCCGCAGCCCGGATTCGATTTCCTCGGGGAGGAATACCACTCCCTGCTCAAAGAACCAGCCCGGAACGTCTTCTTCGCCATCGTCTCTATCGAGATTCGTGCGCACCTTGACGTCCGTGAGAAGTTCCACGGCATCGTAATCGTACAGATAAACCTTCAGGTAACGGCTCACGCCGTAGTTACGGACATCGAAATCTTTATTGAACACATTCGCTGCGGCGTTGTTCCGGATGCAGAAGCCAAGATTCACAATGGCGCGGCTGGCTTTGTCTTCGGGCGCTGCGGCCAGAAATACGTTTAGAGGTGTGAGCTTTCGCTGCACGACCAGATACTTGAAAACGAGTGCCTCATGCTGCAGCTGAACCGCGTTGCTCGCCGCGCTCAGCAATTCGTGCATGAATTCAGGCTTGAACCAGGAACAATCCAGCTTCAGATTGTAGTAGAGGATATTGTCCAGCATGCTGCCGGTGCGATTGATCTCGTGCACCCGCTTGTACTTGCCTAGAACTGCATCGACGCCTTCGAAGCTGTCCCACTTGTAGCCGGCGGTGGGACGGTCGCGAATGACCTTTAGAATATAGGCCGAGCGTGGCGAAGTGAACGCGATTGCGACCGTCCCCGGAGAGCCGGGCGCGGTATCGAGCACCTCGCGATGGCGGCCTAGTTGCCGCTTGAGCTCATTCATCACCGCGACCTTGCTGACGTGATGAAAGCCGATCGTTGAGTAGTGCAGGCCGAGAGGCCGACTCGGCATGATGCTATGCAGGAAATCGCTGAGCTCGTGGTAGTGCCGGTTGGTCACCTGAAACGGCGCCTCGGTCGAACTGAATAGGTTGTGGACATGCGGCGTCGTGTGGAGCAACGCCTCTGCTCTGACTCCGTCCGCCCCATTTAGCAGCGCGATCACGAACGGTCGGTATTCATTTCCCTTCAGAACCAGGCGCCCCACCAGGTAGGCACCCCGATTGCGGAAAAAACCGGCACGGATCATTTCGATCGCGTACAAACCCGCGCCGGCCTTGCCGGCCAGTACATCATTGAGCCGCTTGGTGATGCGCGACGCATCCGACGCCGGGTCGAGAAAGGGCGCGGACAGCTCGGCGACTTGCAGGATCCTCTGCACCACGCGGTGGTCTACCGGCCATGAGCATGCAAAGGTCTCGTACACGGCGTCACGCGAGTGTGGTGCCGGCTGATGCTCGCCAAACGCATACTCAACCGGCTTCCAGTCGCCGTGATAGAGCCGGCGCCGGGCGGAATGCAGATAGGCCAAGGCGAGATCCGCCTCATAGCGCCCGGCCACCGGCGGCAGGAAAGCCGCCTCTACCTCGACCCATAGCGCTTCGCGGCGCGCAAGAGCCGGAAACGCTGCGCGCAAATCCTCTGCCAGCGCGTAAACCGTGGCGTTGTACAGTCCCAGACGTCTCTTTGCGTGAGCGACAGAGGCAGGGGGATCACGATTTTCAAAGGCCGCCTTGGCCAGCCAGGTGAGTTTCAGGAACTCTTCATAGAATTTATCGAACACGCTCGCAATCCACGCGGCGCTGAGCTTGACGCGCGCGCGCTCGGACTCCGCCGAGGCCACGAGTGCCGCGTAATCGGTAATCTCGCAAGGGCTGTTCATGGCGAGCCGGAACGGTGATGCCGTCAGTTCGCGCCCTTGACGGCGGCGTCGCTGAACGGCAATTGGGCCAGTGCAGCCGATTGATCAACAACCATGACCTGAAGTCTCGTTTTCATGTGGGCCCACCTTAGCTAGTCAAAACCTCGGCAATCGCAGCGTAGCACTTCCGCGTTTCACGTCCAGCTAGGCGCTCTGTAACCGCATTTGCCAGTCGCGCGCCCGGCGCGTAAATTCCCGTGGTTCGGTCGGGAAAGGTTCAATTCAAAAAACATCAGGGAGAGCTATCGTGAAGAAATCAGTTTTGTTGGCGATGTCGGCGCCACTGCTGCTGCCCATGCTGGTGATGGCACAGAGCGCGTTTGACGGCACTTGGAAAGCCGATCTCAACAATATCCAGTTGCCGCAGAAGCCGGACCGTTACCTGCTCAACAACGGCGTCTATCATTGCCAGACCTGTGTACCGCCGGTAACCGTGAAGGCCGATGCTCAGGACCACAAGGTCGCAGGCCATCCCTACTACGACACCGTGAATGTCAAAGTGGTCGATGATCACTCCATCGAGGAGACCGACAAGAAAGCCGGTAAGACGGTTGCCACCATCACGACGAAGGTTTCGGCCGACGGCACTATGGCGACTTTCGAATTTTCCGACAGCAACAACAGCGACGCTGCGGCGGTGGTCGGCAAGGGAGAAACCAAGCGGCTCGCAAAAGGCCCAGCCGGCTCCCACGCGATATCCGGTTCCTGGCGTACCACCAAGTTCGAGAACGTTTCCGACAACGGGCTGCTCGAGACCTTCGCTCTCGACCGCTCGACCGTGAAGATGAGCAACCCGACTGGACAATCCTACGCGGCGCCGCTGGACGGGACGGATGTGCCGTATACCGGTGATGCCGGTGTCACCAGCGTATCGGTCAAGCGCATCAACGACAACACGATCGAGGAATCCGACAAGCGCGCCGGCAAAGTCATCCTTGTCGCACGCATGACGGTGGCGGCGGATGGCAAAACCATGACCGTCGCCTGGAAGGATATGCTGCACGGAACCTCCGGCTCCTACACGAACCTGAAGCAGTAGCGACTCGCGCGCTCAGGATGTAGGGTGTCGCGCCGGCGGCGCGGTGGAATTGCGCAGAATCAGTTCGAATTCCAGCAATCGGCGCGGAACCGGCGAGGGCCAGCCGTTACGTCGCGGCGAATGCTCGATGATCAGTTCGGTCGCCGTTCGCGCCATGGCGGTCACGGGCTGGCGGATCGTCGTGAGCTGCGGCCAGATCATCGTCGCGACCGGCGCATCATCGAATCCGGCGACTGACAGCTGCTCCGGTAGCCGCAGGCCGAGCTTGCGCGCGACTGAAATCGCGGCGGCCGCCGTGTCGTCGTTGCTGGCAAAGATCGCGGTCGGTGGCGAGGCGGAGCGCAACATCTGCTCGGCACAGACCAAACCGTCGGAGAATATGAAATTACCGGTCTGGACCAGTGACGGATCAATGGCCACGCCGCGCGCTTTCATCTCATCGCGGAAACCGCGGTGGCGTTGTTCGCTCGCCGCGTGCCCAGCGCGACCCAGAATGAAGCCGATGCGGCGGTGGCCGAGATCGAGCAGATGGCCGGTCATGCGTCGGGCCGCAGCGTAGTCGTCGATGCCGACGGAGGGTGAACTGCTGTTGGGCTCATTTTTGGGGGCAATCCGCACGGTCGGAATCGACACGTCGGCGAGCCTGCTCAGGATGATGGGGTGATCACTGAGCGGGGGCAGCAGAATGACACCCTCGAGTCGCAGCGTTCTCAATAGCGTCTTGACCTGCCGTCCAATGTCCGGGCTCTGACTGTCCCAGGGCTCCACCATCAAGTGAAAGCCGGATTCCCGGCAGCGCTCGACCGCACCGGTCTGGAAGTTGCTCAAATAGTCGCCGGGCTTGTCGCAAAACAAACCAATTAGAAATGAACGATCTCCGGCCAAACCGCGTGCGTTCAGATTGGGTCGGTAATCGAGCTGTTCGATCGCCTTGAGGATGCGGCTGCGCGTATCGGCGCGAACACCGGGTTCATCATTGATGACGCGCGACACCGTCTTGGTCGCGACCTCGGCCAGATCGGCGACTTGCTGAATGGTGACGGATTGTGGAGTCAGCGCCATAAATTGATCCCGCATTGCGCGCGCAAGATTACAGCAGCGGGGCAGCGGTGACATCCCCCAGCGCCCTCGCCGAAGCAATTTTCACCGCAGCGGTTAACATCGAATTGACAGCGCTGACATTTTTGCCTTTAATCCGTACTGGAGAATGGGAAGCGGGGGGCGATCGCGACTATCAAACAAATTAATCTGACTAGAGCAGTGTATTCGCCAGCAAGCGGCGCGGTCCTCGAAGCGCCGCAGTCAGTCAAGGAGACACTTCGTGTCTGCGCCTGTAGTTGTTTCGAGAACCATTGTTGCAGTGTGGCTCGCATCGAGCGCGATACGCGCGGCAGCGCCGGCCTATGCCCAGGATGCGCAGCCCGCTGTGTGGCCGGCAGCCGTGCATCGAGCCGGAGGCCACGGCGACACTGAGGCTTTGGTGGATCGACTGCTGGCCGGCATGAGTCTCGAAGAAAAAGTCGGCCAGATGATTCAGGCCGACATTGCCTCGATTACACCCGCGCAGCTGCGCAGCTATAAGCTCGGCTCCATCCTTGCGGGAGGCGGCGCCGCTCCCGGCGATGACCTGAGAACCACCCCGCAAGCGTGGCTGGACCTGACCCATGCATTCTTCAGCGCGTCGCTGGAGACCGGTAGCGCGGCGCACCAGGCCATTCCAATCCTATTCGGCATCGATGCCGTGCACGGCAACGCAAAGATCGTGGGCGCGACGGTTTTCCCGCACAACGTCGCATTGGGTGCCGCCCACGATGCGGGACTGCTGCGCCGCATCGGTGAAGCCACCGCGCAGGAAGTGTCCGCCATTGGTGTCGACTGGACGTTCGCGCCTACGGTCGCGGTCGTGCGCGACGTACGGTGGGGTCGCTCCTACGAGAGTTACTCGGAAGCCCCCGATTTAGTGGCTCAGTATGCCGCGGCGATGGTGAATGGGCTGCAAGGTGAGTGGGGTACGGGGCAGTTCATGGCACCGTCCCACACCCTCGCCTCCGTGAAACATTTCCTCGGCGACGGCGGGACCATCGCGGGCCGGGATCAAGGCGATAACGAAGCGCCCGAATCAGTGCTGAGTCAGGTCCATGCGGCGGGCTATCCGTCCGCGATGCAGGCCGGCGCATTGATTGTAATGGCCTCCTATAACAGCTGGCATGGCGTCAAGCTGCATGCTTCGCACTATCTGCTGACCGACATATTGAAAGGCCGAATGGGCTTCGACGGCTTCGTCGTTGGCGACTGGAACGCTCACGAACAGATCCCGGGTTGCACCAAATTCGACTGCCCCACGGCATTTCTCGCCGGCGTCGATATGTTGATGGCGCCGGACAGCTGGCAGCAGCTGTACCACAACACGCTCACCGAGGTTCGCTCCGGCATCATTCCGCAAGCGCGCGTAGACGACGCCGTGCGCCGGATATTGCGCGTCAAGGCACTGGCGGGAATATTCGATCGTGCGGCGCCCGCAGCGCGCAGCGACGCCGGCCATTTCGAGCATCTTGGCAGTGCCGCGCACCGGGCTCTCGCGCGCGAAGCGGTGCGCAAGTCGCTGGTGCTGCTCAAGAACGAACACGGCACGCTGCCGCTCAAAGCGGGCTCCCGGGTGTTGGTGGCTGGCGAGGCGGCCGACGATATCGGTACCCAGTCGGGTGGCTGGACCATTGATTGGCAAGGGGATCACAACAGCAACGCGGATTTTCCGGGAGGCACGTCGATCTATGCCGGCATCAAGGCGGCCGTGGCCGCCGGTGGCGGATCGGCAGTCTTGAATCGCGAGGGCCAATTCTCCGAGCGACCCGATGTCGCGATCATCGTGTTTGGCGAGGGCCCGTACGCTGAATTTGAAGGCGATCGCGAGACGCTGGAGTATTCCCCCGGCGACAAACACGATCTGCAGCTGCTGCGTCGCCTGCACCAGCAGGGCGTACCGGTCGTGGCGGTATTTCTCTCCGGTCGAGTGATGTGGGTCAACCCGGAGCTCAATGCCTCGGATGCCTTCGTTGCCGCGTGGCTGCCCGGCAGCGAAGGCGCGGGCATCGCCGATGTACTGTTCCGGGCCGCCGATGGCAGCGTGCCCTACGATTTTAGCGGCAGATTGGGTTTTTCCTGGCCGCAAACCGCAATGCCGGTGACTTTCGGTAGCGAGGGGCATGTCAGCGGTGCGCTGTTTCAGCGCGGCTACGGACTTTCCTATACGCATGCCGCGCACCTGCCGCAGCTCAGCGAGCAGGCCCGTATTCCGCCGGATCGGCGGGTGCACGACAGCCTGTATCACGCCGCGCATGTCACGGCGCCGTGGTCGATCTATCTGTCCGACGCCAGCGCCGAAGTGCGGCTGACTACGGCGCGACAGGAAAGTCCGCAACGCGGTCTGATGGTCGCGCAGGATCCAGCGGGCGGCATCGCCACCTGGAGCGGCCCGCAGCACGCCATGCTCAGAATTGCCGGCCGGCAAGCCGATTTTCGGCCACAGGCGGCGCAAGGCATCGAAGTGGAATTGCGCTTCCGTGTCGAGGAGCGGCCCACTGATCGTGTCCGCATCGGCATTCGCTGCGTCGCCCCCTACCTGCGTCACCCTGCGAGCACGCCGGCCTCGGGTAGCGAGCCGCCGATGAATGCCGCGCTGTGCGCCACGGCGGGCGGAGCCATGCTCGATCAGACCCAGGCGTTTCAAGCCGCGCCGGTCGGAGCCTGGCGCACCCTGTCGTATCCGCTGTCCTGCTTCAGCGCGCGCGGTGCCGATCTTTCCAATGTCGAAGCGCCGTTTGCGATCGAGAGCGACGGTCGGTTTGCGCTGACGATTTCCGAGGTCAGGCTGGTTCAGCGCAAGCGCGCAACCCGCTGCGAAGGCGGCTGATCAGCCGCAATTGAGTGGTGGAAGGCGCAAATTGACAGCGCTGTCTTTTTGGAGGAGACTTTAGGCTGATTAGATCGCAGCCTGATGCGACACGATGACTGGGTCGATGACCGTTAATGACGCAACGACTTCGTAGATAACAGTTTATTTTTTGGGGGAGTCTGCAAATGAGTACTGTATTCAGAAGCTATGGCTATTCGCGCGCCATTCTTATGGGCAGCGCATCGTTACTGGCCTTGATCGCATATTCGAGCGCAAATGCGCAGCAGGCGACCACTGCCTCGCCGGCGGCGGCGGCGCCCGCTGCCCCTGCAGCCGCCAATTCCGGCGACCAGCTCACGGAAATCGTGGTCACGGGCTTTCGCGCTTCGCTGCAGAGCGCATTGGACACAAAGCGCAACTCCAATCTGCCGATCGAATCCGTGGCGCCCGAGGACATCGGCAAGATGCCGGACCAGGATGTGGCCGAATCGTTGCAGCGCCTGCCCGGCGTCCAGATCGATCGCGGCCCTACCGGCGAAGGCACCGCGGTACTGATCGATGGCCTGCGACAGAACCTGACGACACTCAACGGTGACGTCTTTCTGACCGGCAAAGAATTTTATGTGTCGGGCGAAGGCGCCAATCAGGGCGCGGGTAGCAACGCCCAGTACAACTCGCTCGAAGGCATACCGAGCGAGGAAATCGGCGGCATCGACGTGTACAAGAATCCGCAGGCCTCGATGACCGAAGGCGGCCTCGGCGGCACCATCGATCTGAAGACGCGTGATCCACTCGCGGGGCCCGATGGTCTGACTCTGGGCGGCAATTTCCGCGAATCCTATGCCCAGAGGCAGGATCAATGGACGCCGAACGCAACCCTGGTCGGCGGCTACAAATTCAGTGATGTCCTGGCCTTCACGGCCAGCGTCTCCTACGATGATCAAAAGACGCTCGACCGAGAATTTCAGGATCAAAACCGTGACCAATGGCTGTTCACCGATTCGGCGACCGGACCGTACGTCGGTGCGCTGACGCCCGCCGGCCTGGGCGTGACGCCCGGCGGCACGATCATCGCACCGGCGGTGAAAAACGCCGCCGGGTGCTCGGCGGCTACACCCTGCGGCCTCGGCGGCAAATACTACATCGAGCCGCAGCTGGCCTATTTCACCAACGACAATGACGATCGCAAGGATATTGGCGCCTCGTTCGGCGTCGCCGCCAAGATCACGGACTCCATCACGAGCAATCTGAACTGGTTCTACTCGCGCGAGCAGGACACCAGCCTCAGCTACACCGATAAGGTCTGGTTCAACGGCCAGGGCACCGCGGCAGGGTTCCTGCTGCCGGGTATCGACCCGACGCAGCCGTATTCGATCGGCGGCAATGGCGTAGTGCAGAATGCCACGTTCAACGCCAACGGCGCCGAAACGGCGACCCTGTATCAGCAGAACACCTCCATCGCCAATAACTTCCAGTGGAAGACGAAGTTCAACAATGGCGGTCCGCTGCGCGGCGACCTGGATCTTTCCTACGCCAATGCCACCTCCAATCTTCAGGCCGACCAGGCCGACGTCGAGCACGGCCTGTATACCACCAGCGCCGGCGTGCCAACCTCGCCCGCGGCTCCGGGGTGCAACAACGGTGGTTCCACTTGCGTCACAGGCCCGGGCAGCCATGGCTATGAATTCGCCTGGAACAATGGCGGTACCTCGGGCCTGCCGTCGGTCAGCTACCTCGCCCCGTTTGCCAACATCCTTAGCAATCCGGCCGATACCACCTTCAAGTCGAACTGGGCCTGGGCGAACCTGACTTCGCAGCACCAGTTTGCGATCAAGATCAACGCCCAGTACGACCCGGCCTTTATCCAGGGCATCGATTCGACCATCTCCGGAGGCATCGATTATGCCGGCCGGGATATCAGCCAGTTCTTCGGCCGTTATCTGATCAACGGCACTGAGGCCGATGGCTCCATAGCGGGCAATGCCAACGGACCCCCCAACTCAAATAACCCGGGTGCCGCGTTTGGCCCATACCTGTACTACCAGGATCCGGGCTTCGGCACGCCGAACATTCCCTACTCGACCGCGCTGTCTAACCCCGGCCTGGCGATGACAGTCAACAACTTCGGCGCCGGCAATATCATCGTCAAGAATCCAAATTCGGGGGGCATGACCAAACCCTCCACGTATCTCAATACGATTTGGGCTGGCGCCGGCGTGCCCAACAACACCGAGCGACTCTTTGAAGATGGGCTGAGCTCCTTCGGTGTCGAGGAGCGAACCACCGCCGCGTATCTGATGGAAGACATCGGCGCCCCGGCGAACCATTTCCACGCCAATTTTGGCGTCCGTCTCGTCAACACGAATCTGACGATCAATAACGGCGCCTCGGCGGAACACCCCACCTATTTCGGCACGGCATCCTGGAATGGCGTCGATTCGAACGTGGTCCCGGTCGTGACCAAGCGCAGCTATACCGACGTACTGCCGTCATTCAACTTCCTGCTCGACGTCACGGATGACCAGAAAATCCGCTTCGGCGCGGCGCGTGTGGTCTCGCCGCAGGACCTGTTCCAGCTGGGCTTGGGTAACTCGTACAACTTCACGCGGCAGATCGGCTCGCGTGTGAACATCCATACCGGGCTGGAGGATGGTTTCGCATTCTCCAACGGAAACGCGGGAAACACGCAACTCGACCCGTTTCGCGCCTCGCAGTTCAACCTCTCGTGGGAGGACTATTTCGCCCCGGGCGGCCTGGTTAGCGTTGGCACGTTCTACAAGCAGGTGGACAACTTCGTCGAAATCGAGAGTATCCCGACCTTGGTGAACGATGACTTCGGCGGCACCACCGCCGATGTGACCAAACCTGAAAATGCCGGTAACGGCCGAATCTACGGCTTTGAGCTCGGTGGCCAGTATGCCTTCGGCTACGAGACGGCGCCCTGGCTCAAGGGTTTGGGTTTTGCCGCGAATTACACGCGCTCGATCTCGACCTCGAACGCGGCCCCCACCAGCTTCACGACCAGTGCATCGATCCCGGGCGTGGCCAAGGACGCCTTTACCGGTACGTTGTACTACGAGCGTTCGGGCTTCTCCGCCCGTGCCTCGTATTCATGGCGCGGCTCGGCGGTCAACGATTCACTGGTGGGCGCCACCTTCTCGTTCCCCGACCAAACTGGCAAGAACCACACCTATCAGGTCTTCGAAGCCGCATACGGCCAGCTCGATGCGCAGATCGGCTACGACATCAACACTCACTTCGGTATCGTGGCGTCGGTTCAGAACGTGACGGACCAGGCGCAGCACACCTACCTGCAGTGGCCGAATCTGCCGTTCACCTATGACGACGCCGGCCGCCGTATCAACCTCGGCTTCAAGTTCAAGCTCTAAGGCCGTCCGACCCGCCACGCTGACTCGCTCAGCGTGGCGGCCGATCGCATCGCGGGGGCGCCCGAGCCTGTAACATGGCGGACACCATGCAGATTGATCCCGCTGCTGAGCGACGCATCCGGCACATCGCCATCGTCGGCGGCGGTACCGCCGGCTGGATGGCGGCCAGCGTGCTGGCACGCGCACTGCCCGGATCAGGCTGCACGATCACGGTCATCGAATCCCCCGACATCGGCACGATCGGCGTCGGCGAGGCGACGATTCCGCCGATCATCGACCTGTTGCGCTTTCTGAGTATCAACGAGGCCGATTTCGTCCGGCACACGCGCTCGACCTACAAGCTTGGCATCAAGTTCAAGGATTGGTACCGGCCCGGGCATATCTACTGGCATCCGTTCGGCACCTTCGGCTCACCCGTCAATCGGCGTCCGTTCTTTCACGCCTGGCACAAAGCCACGGCGGACGCTATGGCCCCGCGCTTCAACGATTACAGTCTGTGCGCCGCACTCGGTGACGCCGGCAAGTTTCGCTTTCCGGATGCCACGGCGCAGAACCCGTCGGCGGGCTTGCGCTATGCGTTGCACTTCGATGCCGGGCTCGTGGCGAAGTATCTGCGCGCCTACGCCGAGAAGCTCGGCGTGGTCTGTCTGCAGCAAACGGTGGCCGAGGCCACGTTGCGCGCCGACGGATTCCTCGATGAACTGCTGTTCAAGGACGGCTCCCGGCTGCGGGCCGAACTGTACATCGATTGCAGCGGCTTTCGCGGCCTGCTGATCGAGCAGACGCTCAAGACCGGCTATCTCGATTGGAGCGACAACCTGCCCTGCGACCGCGCGGTTGCGGTGCCGACTCAACTCGCATCCGCGCGAGCCCCGTATACCCAGGCCAGCGCGCGTAGCGCGGGCTGGCACTGGCGCATCCCATTGCAGCACCGTGCCGGGAACGGCTATGTCTACTCGAGTGCGCATATCGGCGATAGCCATGCGCTCGAGGATCTTCTGGCGCAATTGGGCGAGAAGCCATTGGCCGAGCCGCGGTTTCTGCGCTTCGTCACGGGTCGACGCAAGCTGTTCTGGAATCGTAACTGCCTCGCGCTCGGGCTCGCTTCGGGATTTCTCGAGCCGCTGGAATCCACCAGCATTCATCTGGTCATGAGCGGTCTGTACAAACTGCTCGAGCACTTTCCGGATCTGTCGTTCACACCCTCCAACATCGATTCGTACAATGCCGAATTGATCCATGAAATGGAGTCGATCCGGGATTTCATCATTCTTCACTACTGTTTGACCCAGCGCGACGACACGCCGCTGTGGTCCTACTGCCAGTCCATGAAACTGCCCGACAGCTTGTCGCAGCGCATCGAGCTCTACCGGCGCACCGGGCGTATCCGGCCGCAGGCCGGCGAGCTGTTCACCGACATGAGCTGGTTCTATATCTTCGAGGGCATGGGTGTCAGACCTGAGCGCTACGATCCGCTGATAGATATCGTGAGCCGCGAGCAATTGCGCGACCTGCTGGCTTCGCTCTCGCAATCGGTTGCCTCGCTGACTCAGGCCGCACCGTCACACGATAGTTACTTCGCCGCAACCACCGAGGCGGCGGTTCGATGAGCCGGCCCAAGCCGTTACTGGGCGGCGTGGAGCTGGGGGGAACCAAGTGCGTATGCCTGATCGGCACGGCTCACGATGACATTCGCGCGCAGCGCTCGATCCCTACCGGCGGGGATCCGGCCGCGACGCTGAGCCGGATCGAGGACACGCTGCGTGACTGGCAGGCTGCACAGGGCCCGATCGCGGCACTCGGCATTGCCTCATTCGGTCCGCTCGATCTGGAGCCGCGATCCATGAGCTATGGATTCATTACCACCACGACCAAGCCCGGCTGGCGCAATACCGATGTCGCCCGGCGGCTTGCGCGCGCGTTCGACGTGCCCGTGGGCTTCAATACCGATGTCAATGGCGCGGCGCTGGCCGAGGGGCGCTGGGGCGCAGCCAAAGGCCTTAGCGATTTCGCCTATGTCACGGTCGGCACCGGCATCGGCGTCGGGCTCGTGGTCGCTGGCCGTCCAGTCCATGGCTTCAGCCATGCCGAGCTCGGTCATATTCGCATCGTGCGCCGGGCGGGCGATCACTGGCCGGGTGCCTGCACATTTCATGGCGATTGCCTCGAAGGCCTGGCCTCCGGCGCCGCGATCGAGCAACGTTTGGGAGTCCGCGCCGACTGCCTGGCGCCCGATGATCCGGTCTGGGAGCTCGTCGCTCACGCGCTGGTTCAGCTGCTGCATACGCTGGTGCTGGCCACGGCGCCGCAGCGCATCCTGCTCGGTGGCGGCGTGATGCATGCGCAGCGGCACTTGTTCGAGCGCCTGCGGCGCGAGCTGCAGCTGAGCCTGAATCATTACATCGAGGCGCCGCAGCTCGGTGAGCGCATCGACGATTATATCCAGCCGCCGGGGCTCGGTGAGCTGGCCGGGCCGCTCGGCTCGCTGGCCCTTGCGCAGGATGCGCTGGCCGCGGTCGCATAAGGGCTGAGCATGAACGATCGATCCGGCGACCAGCGGGCTTCCTTCGTCACCGTGACCACGCTGTTTTTTACCTGGGGCTTCATCACCTCGATGATCGACCCGCTGGTCCCCTCGGTGCGCGCCATCTTCAGCCTCAACTACACCGAATCGCTGCTGACCCAGTTCGCTTTCTTCCTGGCTTACGGCGTCCTGTCGCTGCCCGGCGGCATGATCGTGGCGCGATGGGGCTATGCAACCTCCATCCTCTGCGCGCTGCTGGCGATGGTGGCGGGGTGTCTGACCATTGCCCTCGCGACTCTGCTGGACACCTACGCGCTGGTGTTGGGCGGATTGTTCGTCATCGCCGGCGGCATGACGATACTGCAGGTGGCCGCCAACCCGCTGGCGGCAGCACTCGGAGCTCCCGAGCGATCGCACTTCCGACTCACGCTATCGCAGGCATTCAATTCTTTCGGGACAGTGATCGGACCCATCGTCGGGTCGAGACTGATGCTGCGTGGCGGAATGTTCACGGGCGAGGGCGCGCTCAGCGATCAAGCTGCGGCGCGCACCGCCTCGCTGCACAACATCGACCATTCCTTTCTGATCGTGGCCGTCTTGCTGGTGCTGCTGGTCGCATTCATCTGGTGGGCGCGCCGACGCCTTAGTGACGCGGCCCGACCGGCGCCCGCAGCGGCCGGCATCTCCGTACTCGACGCGCTCAAATCCCCCTGGGCGCTGTTCGGGGCGGCCGCGATCTTTTTCTACGTCGGTGCCGAGGTTTCCATCGGCAGCATCATGATCAATTTTCTGAACCAAACGGATGTGCTGGGCTTGAGTCTGGAGCGGGCGGGCACGCTGCTGGGCTTGTTCTATTGGGGCGGCGCAATGGTCGGGCGCTTCATCGGCAGCGCACTGCTGACTCGGCTAGCGGCTCATCGGCTGCTGGCGATGGTGGCGATCGGCGCCACCCTGTTCTGCCTGATCGTGAGCCAGAGTCAAGGCATGCTGGCCGCCGCAGTCGTGCTTTCGATCGGGCTGCTCAACGCCATCATGTTTCCGACCATCTTTACATTGACGCTGGAACGCTCGACCGCGTCGACCGCGGCCACCTCGGGGTTGCTGTGCATGGCCATAGTGGGAGGCGCCGTTCTGCCGCGGATCGTCGGCCGGGTCGTTGACGCCGCCGGGCTGCACACGGCCTATTTCGTCCCCATGGTCGCCTATGCCTGCATCGCCGTGTTCGCACTCAGCGCAGGCCGCGTGCGCCTCGCGCAACGCGCACTGATCGCATGAGCCACCCTGCAGCCGATGCCGCGACGATGAGCGCTCGAGCCTGCCAGCAGCGGCTCGTGGATTGGCTGCTCCAGCAGGCCTATCCACTGTGGTCGCGCCAAGGCGTGGACCGCGGCAACGGCGGATTTTACGAGCGTCTGGATCAGCACGCCACGGCGCTCAACGAACCGCGACGGGCGCGCGTTCAGTCACGGCAGATCTATTCCTTTGCGCAGGCTCCGGCCCTGGGATGGCGCGGCGATGCGCCTGACATCGTCGAGCACGGCGTGCTGTTCTTTCTCCAGCACTATCGTCGGCCAGACGGGTTGTTCCGAGCCCTGGTGGCGCCGGATGGCTCACCGCTCGATAACTCCGCACTGTTGTACGACCAGGCTTTCGCGCTGTTAGGGCTGGCCGCCGCACGCAGCCTCTCTGGTGTGAATCCTGCGCTGGACGGGGAAGCGCAAGCCCTGCTCGAGGCGCTGTACAGCCAACTCAAACGAATCGGCCCGGGTTTCTATTCCGGACTGCCCGAGCGCTTTCCGCTGCTGTCCAACCCGCATGTGCATTTGTTCGAGGCGGCGCTGGCATGGTGCGAGCTCAGTGCAGAGCCCGCCTGGCAGACGCTCGCGGATGAAATGGGCACTTTGGCGCTCACGCGCTTCATCGATCCGGTCAGCGGCGCGCTGCATGAGACCTTCGACGAGGCCTGGTCGCCGGTTGCTGGCCTTGACGGCAGACGCATCGAGCCGGGTCACCAGTTCGAGTGGGCCTGGCTATTGTTGCGATGGCGCCCCAAGGACGAAAACGCCTGGCGCGCGGCCCTCAGATTGATCGAACTGGGCGAGCAGGCCGGGGTGCGCCACGGCGTCGCGGTCGATGCACTGCTCGATGACCTGAGCATGCATGATCCCGCATCGCGCTTGTGGCCGCAGACTGAGCGGTTGAAGGCCTCGGCACTCGCGGCCTCGTTGACCGGCGAGTCCCGGTACTGGATGAGCGCCGCGGCGGCTGCACACGGTGTGCTGCGCTATTTCGATACACCGACGGCCGGGCTCTGGTACGACCGGCTCAATGCCGAGGGCGTGTTTCACACCGGACCGGCGCCGGCCAGCAGCTTCTACCATATCGTTATGGCCATCGTGGCGCTGACCCAGGCGCTGAACCCGTGACATCCAAGCCGCGCTTTCTGAGCGTAGCGATCGTTGCGAGTCTCGCAGGCCTGCTGTTCGGCTTCGATACGGCCGTGATCTCGGGCGTCACGCAGTCGCTGCGCGAGGTGTTCCATCTCTCCCCGGCGACGCTCGGCAGCGCGGTGTCGAGCGCCTTGTGGGGCACCCTCTGCGGCGCGGTGCTCACGGGCAAGCTCGGCGATCGCTTCGGTACCCGCGATATGTTGAAACTCGTGGGCCTGTTTTACCTGGTCAGCGCCGTGGGCTGCTCGATCGCATGGAACCTCGAGTCTTTCATTGCGTTTCGCTTCATCGGCGGCATCGCCATCGGCGGCTCGTCAGTGCTGGCCCCGGTTTATATCAGCGAGATCGTCCCGGCGCAGCGACGTGGCGCGCTGGTCGGCCTGTTCCAGTTCAATATCGTGCTTGGGATTCTCATCGCGTACTTAAGCAATTTTGCATTGGCCACGGTGTTGCCCGGGCCCGATGTCTGGCGCTGGAAACTGCTGTCCGGGGCGTTGCCTGCGGCGGCATTCTTAAGCCTGTTGTTCGTGATTCCGCAAAGCCCGCGCTGGTTGGTGGTCAAGGGACGGCTGGCCGAGGCCGCAGCGGTATTGCATCGGCTCGGTACGGCGGATGCTGGCACACAATTGAGCGCGTACCAGCGCAGCGGCACCTTCAGCAACAGTGCGGTGCTGTCCTGGCGCGCATACCGCAGGCCCATGCTGCTGGCGATCAGCTTGGCGTTGTTCAACCAACTCTCCGGGATCAACGCCATCCTTTATTACTTGAACGATATATTCCGCGATGCGGGCTTCAGCTCGGTGACGGCCGATCTGCAATCGATAGCGGTTGGCGCGGCAAATCTCCTGGCCACGGTCGCGGCGCTGTTGGTGATCGACCGGCTCGGCCGCAAGACCCTGCTGCTGATCGGTGCCGTCGGCATGGCGCTGGCATTGATCGGTGTGACGCTGATCATGGCTCGCGGCGAGGGCAAAGCGTGGCTGCTGTGGCTGCTGATAGGCTTCATTGCGAGCTTCGCCTTCTCGCAAGGCGCAGTCATCTGGGTCTACCTCAGCGAAATCTTTCCCTCCGCGGTGCGCGCGCGCGGCCAGGGACTGGGCAGCGCCACGCACTGGTTCGCCAATGCCGTGATCGCGGGCTTGTTTCCGGTCGTGGCGGCCACCACGACCTCGCTGCCGTTCGCCGTGTTCGCGGCGTGCATGGTGCTGCAGTTCGGCGTGGTCTGGGCGTTCTTCCCGGAAACCAAACGTGCCACCCTCGAACGCTTAAGCGAAGCGCTTGAGAGCGGGGCTCATCCGCCATGATCAGGCGCGTCACATGGACTTGGGCTCTGCTGTCGCTGGCGTGGATCGGCAACGCACTGGCCGACACGATCGCCGCCGGAACGTCAGGACCCTACAATGTGACGGTGCTGCAGGGTGGCATCGGTATGACGCGCACATTGCCCGCCGACACCCCGATCCTGCGAGCCGGTGCGCCCTGGTCGATCACGAGCTGGGTCAAGGTCGATGTGGCGCAGAGCGGTCCGGTGGTCATCGCCGCGATCGGCGATCCGGCGGCCGGCGATCCGGCCTCAAGTCAGTGTACGTGCCTGCTGCTGGATTCGGGCCGCTTGAGCCTGCGGCTATCGGGCGCCAGCGCATTGCAAACGCAGAGCGCGCTGCCGACCGGAGTCTGGCAGGCGATCGCCGCCACCTATGACGGCAAACTCGTGCGTCTCTATGTCGGCGGCAACGAGCGCGGCAGCGTGGGCGTAGCTACCCAGCGCTTGGCCCCGACGCTGCATCTGGCGCCGGTGCTCGGCTGGCCTTCCTCGGTGCAGCATTTCGGCGGCTCGCTCGCGCAGTTCCAACTCGCAGGCTCGGCGCTTTCACCGGACGCGCTCGCAGCGCTGGCCGCCAACGCCCCTCACTTCGATCTGGTGAGCTTTACGCACATCGGCGCCGGCTGGCCGGTTCAGGTCAAGGCGTGGATTGGTCTGCAGGTGCCGCAGGATCCGTGGACGCTGCCCAGCGGCCATGCTCCCGCGAGTGCGCCGGTTGCTGTGGCCGCGAGCAACGAGCCCGCATTGCAGATGCAAACGGACGAGATCTGGAAGCTCGGCGCGTGGCGCCTGAAGGCAGCGCCCGGCCTGACCGAGGGCGGCGCCGCGCTGTCGCAACCGGGCTACGCGGATTCGCTGTGGTATGCGGCCAAGGTACCGGGCACGGTCTTAAGCACGCTGATCGATCGGGGCGTCTATCCGGATCCGGACTATGGCCTGAACAATATGGTCATTCCGGATTCCCTCGCTCGCCAGGACTACTGGTACCGCACGCACTTCACGGCGCCCGCACAATTCGACGGCAAGCGCCTGACCCTGACCTTCCAGGGCATCAACTACGCCGCCGAGGTGTGGTTGAACGGTGTGCGACTCGGGGACATTCGCGGCGCATTCATCCGCGGCGTGTTCGATGTCACGCACCGGATCCAGCCCGGTCGCGTCAATGCGCTCGCCGTGCGCATCTCGCCGCCGCCGCATCCGGGCATCCCCTCTGAGGAATCGATAGCCTTCGGGCCTGGAGAAAATGGCGGCTCCATGGCGATCGACGGTCCGACATTCATCGACACGGAAGGCTGGGACTGGATTCCGGGCATTCGCGACCGCGACGCCGGACTCTGGCAGGACGTCGTTCTGCAGGCTTCCGGGCCGGTCCGCATCCTCGATGCCACGGTGATTACGCAGCTACCGTTGCCCAGAATCGATGAGGCGGCGCTGCAGATTCTCGTGCCATTGGATAATGCGAGCCCCAACGCGCGCGATGTCACGATCGATGCGGCCTTCGAGGGGGTCACGGTGCGCAAGAGCGTGAGGCTGGCGCCCGGTCAATCGGAAATTCGACTCGAACCCAGCGAGTTCGCGCAGCTCAACCTCAAACAACCGCGCCTGTGGTGGCCCAATGGCTATGGCCGTCCCGATCTGTACCATCTCAAGCTCACCGTGCGTGAGGGCGATCGCGTGTCGGCTACGCAGAGCGTTCGATTCGGCATTCGGCAGATCACCTATGAGCTGTCGCTATTTGATCACGAAGGCCGGCTGCAGCGCGTTGAGATCGACCCGACGCTGGCGAGCACGCGCGGGGAGCGATTGGTCGATGTGCGCCATGAAGCGATCAAGCAGGTCGTCAACGGCTGGGCGGCATCCCTGACTCCGGCGGGTGAGCATTCCCCTGCGGTACACGATGTGCCGACACAGTCTCTGGCCCCTTACCTCGTGATCCGGGTCAATGGCACCGCAATCGCGGTGCGCGGCGGCAGCTGGGGCATGGACGACACGCGCAAACGCAGCTCGCGAGCGCACTTGGAACCCTTTTTCCGCCTGCACCGGGAGGCGCACCTCAACATCATCCGCAACTGGCTCGGTCAGAATACCGAGGAGGTGTTCTACGATCTGGCTGACGAATACGGTCTGCTGATACTCAACGATTTCTGGGAATCCACCGAGGACTTCCAGTTGGAAGCGCAGGATCCGGTGCTGTTCCTGGCCAATGCGCGCGATGCGATCCTGCGCTACCGCCACCACCCCTCGATCGCCGTCTGGTTTGGGCGCAATGAAGGCGTGCCGCAGCCGATCATCAATGAGGGCCTGGCCGATCTGATCGCCTCACTCGATGGCACCCGTTACTACACCGGCAGTTCCAACCGCGTGAATCTGCAGGACAGCGGCCCTTACAATTATCGTCCGCCGGTCGGCTATTTCACCGATCTGGCGCGCGGCTTCTCGGTCGAAGTCGGCACCCCCTCTCTGGCCACGCTCGAATCCATTCAGGCTTCGATCCCGGAGCCGGACCGCTGGCCCCTGAGCGACACGATCGCCTATCACGACTGGCATTTCGGCGGCAACGGTGATGTGGCGAGTTTCATGCACTCGCTGGCCACGCAATTCGGCGCTGCGAACAGTCTGGAGGACTTCGAGCGCAAAGCGCAGATGATGAACTACGTAGATTACCGGGCCATCTTCGAAGGCTTCCTGGCCCATCTGTGGACACAAAACAGCGGCCGGCTGTTGTGGATGACACACCCGGCCTGGCCCAGCAATCATTGGCAGATCTATAGCTCGGACTACGATACGCAGGCCTCGTACTACGGCGTCAAGAAAGCCACCGAGCCATTGCACGTGCAAATGAACCTGCCCGATTACGCGCTCGCGGTCGTCAACACCACCCGCGAGCCGCACGCGCAGCTGACCGTGACGAGCCACGTAGTCTCACTGGACGGGCGGATCCTGGCCACGCGCGAGGATCAGCTGACGGCGCCGGCCAACCAGGTCACCACTTTGGCGCCACTGGCCCTGGCGCCATATCTGTCACGCGACGGCATCGTGCTGGTCGCCCTGACGCTCAGCGACGCCGCCGGCCGGCGAATTTCGGAGAATATATATTGGCCGAGCCGCGACGAGGCGAGCACCCAGGCTCTCAATGCGCTCAAAGCCCAGAACGTGCGCGTGAGTGCCCGGGCAACGCTCGAGGCGGACGAAGTTGCGGTTCACCTGGTGCTGGAAGACACCGGAAGCGCGCCGGCGCTGGCGGCAAAGCTCACGCTCGTGGATGAGGCGGGCCAGCGCATCCTGCCTGCGTTCTACAGCGACAATTACCTGTCGCTGCTGCCCGGCGAACCCAGGCAGATCGAAATCCGTTATCCGCGAGCCCATGCCGGGGGCGCGCGTGTGAACCTGCGCGGCTGGAATGTCGAACCGCTGTCCACGCCCATCGAAATGACCCCGTAGGCTTAAGTCCCGCAGTCGCGGGCTTGCGCTAGGATGCCGGCCCATGTCGCTTAGGCTGGGCACGGGGGTCTTGGGCAACTGGGATTGGCTGGTCGTGGCCGGCTATGGCGCGCTGCTCGTGATCGTCGGTGTCTCGACCTCGCGGCGCCACCCGCGGGCCGAGGACTATTTCCTGGCCTCGCGCGCCTCGCACTGGGGTGCCATCGGTCTGGCGCTGCTCGCCTCCAACATCTCTTCGACCGCGCTGATCGGTCTGGCTGGAGCGGCCTACGCCACCGGCATTTCGGTGTACGACTACGAGTGGACGGCGGCCGTCATCCTGGTTCTATTCTGTCTATTCCTGCTGCCGTTCGTGCTGCGCAGCCGCGTCTACACGATGCCGGAGTTCCTCGAGCGGCGCTACGATGCGCGCGCCCGGTTGTATTTCGCACTGTTGACCTTGTTCCTGAATATCTTCGTCGACTCGGCCGGCGCACTCTACAGCGGCTCGCTGGTCGGCCGTCTGCTGATCCACGGCGCGCCGCTCGGACTCATCGCCGCGGTGCTGGCCGGCGTCGCGGGCCTCTATACGATATTAGGCGGCTTGCGTGCCGTGATCTATACCGAGACGCTGCAAGCCGTGGTGCTGATCTGCGGCGCCGCCGCGATCGCGTTTGCGGCGTTTCACCAGGCCGGCGGCTGGCATGCCGTCATGACCCAAGTCGATCCCGCCGCGTTGTCGCTGATCCGCCCGATCGGCGACTCGGCCGTGCCCTGGCCAGGCTTGGTTCTGGGCATTCCGGTGCTGGGTTTCTACTACTGGTGCACCAACCAATTCATCGTGCAGCGGGTGTTGTCCGCGCAGGATGTCGATCACGGGCGGCGCGGCGTGCTGCTGGCGGGCTTGCTGAAATTGCCGGTGCTGTTTCTGATGGTGCTGCCCGGCACCTGCGCGATTCTGCTGTTCCCACACCTGCCGCGGTCGGATCTGGTGTACCCGACATTGATATTCGCATTGTTGCCGGTCGGCTTGATGGGCCTTGTGGTCGCAAGCTTTGTCGCGGCGACCATGGCCTCCGTGGCCTCGACGCTGAACTCCGCCTCGACCATCGTGACCATGGACATCGTCAAGCGATTCCTGCCCGCTCTGTCCGAAGCACGGGTGGTCAAGATCGGAAAGCTCAGCACGGCTGGATTCCTGCTGCTCGCGGTGATCTGGGCCTCGCAGCTGGAGCGATTCGGATCGCTGTGGCAATACCTGCAGGCGGTGCTCGCTTATGCGGTGCCGCCGGTGGTGGCGCTGTTCGGAATCGGCCTCTTCTGGCGCGGCGCGAATGCGAGCGGCGCGTTCGCCACGATTGTGCTCGGTTCAGGCTTCGGTCTGGCGCTGTTTCTATCGAACGCGGTATTGCACTTCACGCATCTGCACTTTCTGTACGCCGCGCCGCTATTGCTGGCGATCGATGCGGCCATTCTCGTCAGCGTGAGCCTCTGGACGCGGCGCGCGAGCAGCGCGCGCATCGACCCGTTGATGTTTACCGCCGCTGCGTTCCGCGAGGACAGCCGGCGCCTCAGGGGCGTGCCATGGTGGCGCAACTACCGCGTGCAGGCGGGAGTGCTGCTCGCCTTGACGACGCTCATCGTGATCCTGTTCCGCTAGCGCTCGCCGTGGCGCACCCGCCGGCTGGTGTCCACCAACCGCAGAATCATCGGCGTAAAGATCAATTGCATCGCCAGACCCATCTTGCCGCCGGGGCAGACGATCGTGTTTGAACGCGACATCATCGAGTCGTGCAGCATCGACAGCAGATACTGGAAATCGATGCCTTTGGGATTGGAGAAGCGGATCACCAGCATGCTCTCATCCGCCGAGGGCACGTCGCGCGAAATGAACGGATTGGAGGTATCGACGATCGGTACGCGCTGAAAATTCACATGCGTGTGCGAGAACTGCGGACAGATGAAATTCACGTAGTCCGGCATACGCCGCAGGATCGTGTCGACCACCGCCTCCTGGGTGTAGCCGCGCCCGACCTTGTCGCGATGCAGCTTCTGGATCCACTCCAGGTTGATCGTGGGAACGACACCCACGAGCAGGTCCGCGTGCCGCGCCACGTTGACATTGCCCGTCACCACGGCGCCATGCAGTCCCTCATAGAAGAGTAGATCGGTCTTGGCTGCCAGGTCCTCCCAGGCGGTGAAGGTGCCCGGAGTCTGTTTGTATGGCGCGGCCTCCTCAGCGTCGTGCAGATACTTGCGGGTCTTGCCCGTGCCGATGTCCCCGTAGCTGCGAAACAGCTCCTCGAGCTCGGCGAACAGATTGGCTTCCGGACCGAAATGCGACATCGCGGTACCGGATTGCGAGGCTTCACTGAGCAACTGGCGCATCTCCGCGCGGTCGTAGCGATGAAAGGCGTCGCCTTCCACTAACGCTGGCGTCACGCCCTCACGCCGAAAGATGTGCTGAAAGGTTCGCGTGACCGTCGTGGTGCCGGCGCCGGATGAGCCGGTGATCGCGATGACTGGATGTTTTGCGGACAAAGTCTGCTCCTAACCGCGGCCGCCGAAGCTGAACTCACCGCTGAACAGTGATTTCGAGTTGAACAGCGGCGAGGCATAGGCCTCGTCGGTACCGGCGTCGAATTCGCGGTGATAGCGCTCGATGCGCTTGACCTCATTCTTCGAGCCCAAGATAAATGGCACCCGCTGGTGAATCGAGGTGGGTGTGATATCGAGTACTCGGTCTCGGCCGGTCGAAGCCCTGCCGCCGGCCTGTTCGATGATCATGGCCATAGGGTTGGCTTCGTAAAGCAGCCGCAGGCGGCCGGGTATATTCGGATCCTTGTTGTCGCGCGGGTACATGAACAGTCCGCCGCGCATCAGGATGCGGTGTATTTCGGCCACGACCGATGCGATCCAGCGCATATTGAAATCCGCACCGCGCACGCCGCTTTTGCCGCGCACGCATTCGGCGACGTAACGCTGCACTGGACGCTCCCAAAAGCGCTCGTTCGAGGCATTGATCGCAAACTCGCGGGAATCTTCGGGCACCGTCATATTCGGGTGAGTCAGTATGTAGGCACCGATCTCGGGGTCGAGCGAAAAGCCGTGCACGCCGCGGCCCAGGGTCAGCACCAACATGGATGCCGGGCCGTACAGCGCATAGCCGGCGCACACCTGCTGCGTGCCCGGCTGCAGGAAGTCTTCGGCGGCGGCCGGCTCGGCCCCGCGCGGCGCGCGCAGGATTGAAAACACCGAGCCCACGCTGACATTGACATCGATGTTGGAGGAGCCATCGAGCGGATCGAAGGCCAGCAGATATCGGCCACGCGGGTAGCTCTGCGGAATGCTGTAGGGCTCGGCAAGCTCTTCCGAGACCATGCCGGCGAGCTGCCCGCCCCACTCGCAGCTGCGCAGCATGATGTCGTTGGCGACGACATCGAGCTTTTGCTGCGTTTCGCCCTGCACATTGCGCGTGGCGTTCGATCCAGGCGCCCCCTGCAATGGTCCGCGGGCCACCGCTGCCGAGATGTACTTGCAGCTGGTCTGAATGTCGTTGATCAGCGCCGTGAGTTGCTCGTCGCGTTCCGCGCTCTGGCGCTGCTCTTCGATGATGAACTTGGATAAGGTGGTGCGTCCGTATTGCATGACCGTCAATCGCTCCTATTGTTGTCTGCGGAGAAGACGCGGCTGGCGCGTACGTCTTGCTCCGTGATTGTGGACAGTGCATGACTGGTCTCTATAATTTAGAGGAGTCAAAAGATAAGCGATAGTCAATTCTTTTGACTTTCTAAGTAAGTTAATGCTTATCTATCCCATGCTCAACGTATCCATTCGACAGCTGCGCGTATTTGTTGCTGCCGCGAAACACTCCAGCTTTGCGCGCGCCGCGGAGGAAATGCACATCAGCCCTCCGGCGGTGTCGATGCAAATCAGCGACTTGGAGGACTCGCTCGGGCTGCCGCTGTTCGACCGCGTCGGCCGCTCGGCCTCACTGACGATGACCGGCGAATACTTCCTGGTTCATGCGCGACGAATCCTCGGTACGCTGCGCGAGGCCGAAGATACGATCGCGCGGTTTCGCGGTCTCAAAGGCGGCCGCTTGACGATCGGCATGGTCAGCACTGCCAAGTATTTCGTGCCGCGTCTGCTGGCTCAATTTCGCACCGAGCACCCGGCGGTCGATATCCGGCTCTCGGTCGGCAATCGCGAATCGCTGGTTGAATCGCTGGTTCGGCATGACGTGGATCTGGCGATCATGGGCCGGCCCCCGAAGGAGCTCGCCACGCGCGCCGAGCCATTCGCCGCGCATCCCTACGTGATTGTCTCCTCGCCCAGCCATCCGCTGGCCAACCACGAGCACGTACCGGCGGCCGCTCTGGCCTCGCAGCCCTTCATTGTCCGCGAGCCGAGTTCGGGCACTCGCGCCTCGATGGTGCAGTTCTTTCGCGATCATCAGATCGATCCGCTCGCGGTCATGGAAATGCCGAGCAACGAGACCATCAAGCAGGCGGTCATCGCGGATATGGGTTTGGCTTTCCTGTCCCTGCACACGCTCGGTCTGGAGCTGCAGTTCGGACTATTGCGCATCCTGCAGGTCGAGGATCTGCCATTGATGCGACGTTGGTTCGTGATCCATCCGCAAGCGAAAACCCTCTCGCCGGCGGCCGAGGCGTTCCGCTACTTCATACTCGAGCAGGGCGAGCGCTTCCTGGCCACGCAGTTCGGCACGCTGCCACAGCTGGGTGCCTCACGGCCTCGGTTCGCGTTGACACAGGGCTAGCGCCGTCGCGGCGCTAGCCCTGCCGTCGGTCTTACGGCTCAGATACTCATGCAGATCGACTTGGTCTCAAGATAATTCTTGAGCACCTCACCGCCCATCTCGCGGCCCCAGCCCGACTGCTTGTAGCCGCCAAAGGGCATCGCCGCGTCGAAGATGTTGTAGCAATTGACCCAGACCGTACCGGCGCGCAACTGATTGGCGATGCGATGCGCGCGCTTGATGTTGCTGGTCCAGAGGCCCGCAGCCAACCCATACACGGTATCGTTGGCGCGGCGAATCAGCTCATCGTCGACTTCCTTGAAGGGCATGACGGTCACAACCGGACCGAAGATTTCTTCCTGATAAACGCGCATCTTGTCGCTCGTGCCATCCAGTACCGTGGGTTCGACAAAAAAACCGGTCTCGCCGTGGCGTTTGCCGCCACACACGGTGCGGGCACCTTCTTCCTTGCCCGAGCGCAGAAAACCGGTCACACGATCGAACTGGGTCTTCGAGACCAGCGGTCCCATCTCGCTCTGCGGATTGAGGCCCGGCCCCAAGCGGATGGAGCGCGCGACCTTGCTGACGCCTTCCAGTACGCGATCGTAGCTCTTCTCCTGCACGAACAGACGCGAGCCCGCGCAGCAGCACTGGCCGTGATTGAAGAAAATCGCATTGGCCGCGCCCGGAATCGCCAGATCGAAATCCGCATCGTCCAGCACGATGTTGGGCGACTTGCCGCCGAGCTCGAGCGTGACCTTCTTCAGATCGTTCGCCGCGGCCTTGACGATGAGCTTGCCGACTTCAGTCGAACCCGTGAAAGCCACCTTGTCCACGTGAGGATGCCCCGCCAGCGGGGCGCCGCAGGACTCGCCAAAACCGGTGACCACGTTGAGCACACCGGGCGGCAAGCCCGCGTCCAGACACAACTGCGCGAGCCGCAGCGCCGACAGCGGCGTTTCCTCGGCCGGCTTCAACACCACGGTACAGCCGGCCGTCAGCACGGGCCCCAGCTTCCAGGCCGCCATGAGCAACGGAAAATTCCACGGAATGATCTGCGCTACGACACCGATGGGCTCCCTACGCGTATAGGCGTGATATTGCGCGTCCGGGGTGTAGGGCACCGAGATGGGAATCGTGCTGCCCTCGATCTTGGTCGCCCAGCCCGCCATGTAGTGGAACAGATCCGCGGCCAGGGGCACGTCGGCGCCGCGCGCCACGCCGATGGGCTTGCCATTATTGAGCGATTCCAGCTGCGCCAGCTCCTCGAGGTTCTCGAGGATCAGATCGCCGATTTTCCATAGGATCTTGCCGCGAGCCGAGGGCGACATGCGCGGCCAGGGTCCCTGGTCGAACGCCTTGCGCGCCGCAGCCACCGCCAGATCGACATCGGCGCGCTTGCAGTCGGCCACATGCGCGATCACGGATTCATTGGAGGGATTGAAGACTTCGAAAGTCTCGCCCGACTGGGCGTCCTGCCAGCGGCCGTCGATCAAGGCCTGGCGCGCCTGACCTACGAAGCGTTTGACCGGTGCGCTCAGCGACACCATATCCACTGCAGTGTTCATGCAAATCTCCTCATGTTGATACCACCTGCCACGGACCCGGCGGAAAGCTAAAGAACGGGACACCGGCTTTTCGGACCGTGACCCTATGGGCCAAGTTCCCCCACAGGCTCTCTGGCTGATGCCAACCTTCTACGCCTTCGCCGCAGGCTTGTCACAGGGCGCCACGAAAACTCCTGTGTTATTACAATTGTAATAACACTCGATTTCAAGAAAATGGCTCACACCCGCAAGCTCCCCATCTCACCCGAGCTCCCCGCTTCACCCGAGCTACCCGCTTCACCCGAGCTCCCGCTTCTCTGGCCGCCATTGCGTGCCGACACGCACCGGCGAGCCCTGCACTATGATGCTCAATACGGCGGTGAGGGCCATGCGGCACGCGGTCCATAGGCGCATGTGCTGCTGCTCCGGCTGGCGTAAAAGGGGCGCCATTTGATTCATAACAGCCCCGCATAGGAGCCCGTTGTCGATGGATCAAAGCAGTCTCGCCGAGCCGCACACCTTAAGTCGTTCGCTCTCCGCGCGTCACGTGACCATGATCAGCATGGGCGGGATGATCGGTGCGGGCGTATTTGTGGGCAGCAGCGCCGCGATCGCCGCGGTGGGCCCGGCGATCGTTCTGAGCTACCTGATCGCCGGCATCCTGATCCTGCTGGTCATGCGCATGCTGGCGGAGATGGCCACGGCGCTGCCGAATGTGCGCACGTTTACCGAATTCGCGCGCGCCGGACTCGGGCCGGCCGCGGGCTTCGTGGTCGGCTGGCTGTACTGGTACTTCTGGATCATCACCGTGGCGGTCGAGGCCATCGCCGGGGCGAACCTGCTGCACAGCTGGATCGCGCTGCCCACCTGGCTGCTGGGCGTGGGACTGATCGCGATCATGACCGGCGTCAATCTGATGTCCGCGCGCTCATTTGGCGAGTTCGAGTTCTGGTTCGCATCCATCAAGGTCGCTGCGATCATCATCTTCATCGCGCTCGCAGGCGGGTATGCGAGCGGGTTGCTTTCGCCGAGCGGTTCGACCTGGAGCAATCTGGTCAGCCATGGCGGCTTCATGCCGCGCGGGGCTGTGGCGGTGCTGGCGGGCGTGACCACGGTTTTCTTCTCGCTGACCGGCGCGGAAATCACCACCGTGGCTGCGGCGGAATCGCGCGATCCGGTGCGCGCGCTCACCAAGATGACGACCTCGGTGATCACCCGAATCGTGATCTTCTACGTCGGCTCGATATTTCTGATCGTCGCAGTCGTGCCCTGGGACAGCATCGTGCCCGGGCAGTCACCGTTCACGCATGCGCTGCTGGCAATGCGATTCTCCTGGGCCGGCAGCGCGATGAGCCTGATCATCCTGACCGCCGTGCTGTCATGCCTGAACTCGGCGTTCTATGTGACCTCGAGGGTGCTGTTCACTCTGGCCGAACACAGCGATGCGCCGCAGTGGATGGTCAAACTCAACGCCCGCCACGTGCCGGCGCGCTCGGTGCTGGCGGGCAGCGCCGCGGGCTTGATCGGCATCTTTGCGGCCATTTGGTCGCCGGGCGGCGTGTTCGCGTTTCTGGTCAACGCTTCCGGCGCGCTGATCCTGTTCGTTTACATGCTGACCTCGATCGCGCAGATCCGCCTGCGGCGGCGCATCGATCCGAGCACGCTGCGCCTGAAGATGTGGTGGTTCCCGTGGAGCAGCTACGCGGCGATCGCCGGCATCGTGGCGGTACTGCTGGCGATGGCACTGACCAAGTCGCTCGCGAGCCAGTTCTATGTGAGCCTGACCACGCTCGCGGTGTCGCTGTGCGCGTATGCGCTGACCGCCTACAACCGCTCGCGCCGTCTGGTCAGCGATGGCACTTCCTGACTGTTCAATAGCGCCTGGCGCTGCCGGATGCGCGCCGCGGCCATGAGCATGCGCCCTGCCCAACGATAGACGTTATTTTCCTTGACCGTGCGGCGCATCAGTTTCATGCGCTGCGCGCGCTGCTCGCGCGGCATGTCGATGGCGCGACGAATCGCGCCTGCCGTCTCGGCCACGTCGAACGGGTTGACCAACAGCGCTTCGACCAGTTCGCGCGAGGCGCCGGCAAAGGTGCTGAGGATCAGCACGCCGTCCTCATCATCGCGCGCGGCCACGAACTCCTTGGCGACCAGGTTCATGCCGTCGTGCAGGCTGTTGACGATGCAGAAATCGGCGGCGCGATACAGCTCGTACACTTGCTGCGGACTCTGCTGCCGGCAGATCAGCACGATCGGCTTCCAATCCTCGATGGCGAAACGCACGTTGATGCGCTCGACTTCGGCCAACGTCGACTGCTGCAGCGCCTGGTAGGCGGGCAGCTTACTGCGCGATGGCGCTGCAATCTGCAGCAAGCAGATACGGCCGCGCAGGCGCGGATTCTGCTCGAGCAACAATTCGAGCGCCAGGAAGCGTTCGATCAGACCCTTGGTGAAGTCCCAACGCTCCACGCCAAGACCTAAGACCACGTGCTCAGAGATACCGAATCGCTGCCGTACGGCCTTGCGTGACACTTTGACTTCCGGTAGCTGCGCCAGCCAGCGCGGCGGCCACTCGATCGAGATCGGATCGGCCATGACATGGCAGACATGGCCTTGCAGCGCGACGGTCATGTGCTCGTGGTCGATCTGGCATTCGACAAAACGATCGACCGTGGAGAGGAAGTTGCGGCAGTGATGCAGCGTATGGAAGCCGAGAATGTCCGCCATGAGCAAATGCGAGAGCATCTCCTGCTTCCAGGGACAGACGCCGAAGGTCTCCTCGTTGGGCCATGGTATGTGCCAGAACAGCGCGATCGTCGCCTTGGGTCGACGTGCCCGCAGCATCCCGGGCAGCAGCGCGAAATGATAGTCCTGAATCAGGATCACCGGATCCGCGGCGGAGGTCTCACGCACCACGACATCGGCGAATTTGCGATTCACGGCCTGATAGACCGCCCAGTCCTCACCGCGAAACGCCGGGCGCACGTACGCCAGATGGCACAGCGGCCACAGGCCCTCATTCGACAGACCGTAGTAGTAGCCCTGCTCTTCAGCGGCCGACAGCCAGACGCGGCGCAGCGTATAGGCGGGATCCTCGGGCGGCACACGCACTCGATCGTTGCCATCGACCGAATCGCGGTCGGCCGTGCCGCTGCCGTGCGCCACCCAGGTGCCGGAACAGGCACGCATGACCGGCTCGAGCGCCGTGACCATGCCGCTGGCGGGCACCTGCACCTCGATCTGTCCGCCCTCGCCGAATTCATGCGAATACGGCTCGCGGTTGGACACCACGATGATCTGCGGTGAATGCAACTGCTCGCGCACCACCTGCTGCAGCGCCTGCGGAGTCCAGTTCTCGCGATAATCCATTTCGATGCGCTGACTCTCCTCCATCTCGCGCAGTACCTGGCGCACCTGCGAGAGAATCGGCAGCGACAAGCTCCCGGATTGCGCATCGCCAAAAAACCGCCGGCCACTGATGTCGCGCAGCAGGATGTTGGCCCAGCGCCGCAGCAGCAGCCACGCTGCCAGCGCCAGAAACAGCGCCACAATCAGTACCGAGATGCCCGCAAAGGCGATCAGGTAATCGCGCGCTGTATTCTGCCGCCGGTCGACGAAACTCAGATCGTGCACGATCGCGACACGGTACGGCGTGAGCCCGGACGGACTCTGCTCAAACACCGATACCTGTGCCGAGCCCGAGGGCGTCTGAAGAATGCTGCTGCGCCCGTCGGCAATGTTCTGCGTGGACTCGCAGTCCACGGCCGAGGGCACGCGCTCGGTCTTGAACAGCGTCGTGCCGTCCGGATGGCAGATCAGCAGGCCGAGCAGACGCTGATCGGCGGTGATCTTGGCGGCGTAGCGGCGCAGACCCGGCTGATCATTCTTGGCCACGAACTCGGGCAGCAGCTCCTGCATGGAACTCATCAACAATTGCGCACGCAGTTCGACATCCGAGCGAAACCACTCGGCCAGCAGCCGATCAATATAGGGCAGACCAAAATACGCCACGGTGCCGGCGGCGAGCAGCAGCGGCAGCACGGAACGGATGATGATCGCGCGGAACATATTGGCTTGGGGTCCGATTTGACGCTTGCCCCGCAATGGCGGAGCCGTCAATCAGTTATACATCCAATCGACACTGAAAAATTTTCAATATCGATTAATCTATGCGCATGAGCTTTTGGCTAATCGTACCTGTGGCCCTCGCGCTGCTCGTGGGCTTTATCGCGCTGCGGCACCGAACCCGGCCGCGAGACCCGGTCGCGGCCGACTCGACCACACAAGTCGCTGCGCTGCGAGCGCTGCCCGAGCCAGCGGCCGCCGATGCCGCGGCGGCCGATGCCGCGCCAGTGGTCGCCGCGCCGGCCGAGGCTCTAAGCGTACGCGCCGAGACCCTGCGCGCACTGCATGAGGTCGCATTTGGCATAACGCTGCCGCCCGCTGCCGCGCAGGCCCTGCCGGATGATGGCATCAGCGCAGAGATCGGCGGAGCGCTCGGCGCTATTGTCGATAAGCCCAACTATGCTCCGCGCCGCCCGATGCAGCTGCCCAAGCTCATGCGGGCGATCAACGACGAGACGGCATCGCGCGGCGAACTCTCGCAGATTATCGCGGGCGATCCCGCGCTCGCCGGCAATCTGCTGCGACTGGCCAACAGTCCGTTCTATCGCCACAGCTCCGAGCCCATCGAGAGCCTGGATCGCGCCGTGGCGATGCTCGGCATCGAAGGTCTGCGCTCGATGATTGCGGCCGCGCTGCTGCAGCCTGTGTTTCGCATCAGCGGCAGCTTCGCGCATTTCGGCGAGGTCACCTGGGAGCATTCGCTGTACGCCGCGGCTGCCGCCGAAGGGGACGCTGCCCTGGTCGAAAACGCCGATCCGTTCGCGGCCCAGCTGCTGTCGCTGATCATGGGACTCGCGACCATCGTAGTATTCAGCGTCGCCCAGGATGCATTCCTGGCACGCCAGAGAGCGCCCGAGGCGGCGACCATCGCGAGCCTGATCGATGCACACGCAGTCTCGGTCGCGCGGCAGATCGCAGCGAGCTGGGAGCTGTCCGAACGCATCGATACGGCGCTCGCCGAGCAGCTCGCGACGCCATCGGCGCCGGCCAGCGCGCTCGGCCGCTGCCTGCAGTTTGGAGGGTTCATCGGCGCGCTGGCAGTGCTGCGCAGCCGCGGCGTGATCGACGATCAGACGGCCCATGCTGTGCTGCAGTCCGCCGAAACTGCGACCGGCGCCAACGAGCGCATCTGGACGCGGCTGAGACTTACGGCGCGCTGATCGCTGCGCGAACTTCCGCGGTCAGCATCAGTGAGCGGCGGCGCGCGATCTGGTCGAACACGTGCACGTTGACCATGAGCTCATCGGGCTGCGTCTGCGCGAGGAACGCCTCGAGCGCCGCCTGCACGGTCGCGGCCGAGCCCACGAACGAGTAGCGCATGGCCTTCTCGATCATGGCCTTCTCGGCGTCGGACCAGAAGCTCTCGATGTCGTCGATCGGTGGCGGCAGCAATCCGGGCCGCCCGCGGCGCAGCTGCGTAAAAGCCTGTTGATGCGAGCTGAACAGCCGCTGCGCCGCGCGGTCGGTTTCGGCGACGATGAGGTTGACGCAGATCATCGCGTAGGGACGCGCAAGCTGCGCCGATGGGGTGAATCGACTGCGATAGATGCTCAGCGCCGGTAGCAGCAGCTCCGGCGCAAAATGCGCGGCAAAGGCGAACGGCAGCCCGAGCAGCGCTGACAGCTGCGCGCTGTACAGACTCGAGCCCAGCAACCAGATCGGCACCTTCAGGCCGGCGCCCGGTACCGCACGCGTGACTTGATCCGGCGGCGCTGCGAAATAGCTCTGCAGCTCCAGCACATCCTGCGGAAACTGATCCGGGCTGCCGGCCAGATCGCGGCGCAACGCGCGCGCCGTGACCGGATCGGTCCCTGGTGCCCTGCCGAGACCCAGATCGATGCGCTCGCCATAGAGCGATACCAGCGTGCCGAACTGCTCGGCGATCACGAGCGGCGCGTGATTGGGCAGCATGACGCCGCCGGAGCCGACGCGGATCGAGCTCGTGCCGCCGGCCACGTACGCAATGACCACTGCGGTGGCCGCACTGGCGATGCCCGGCATATTGTGGTGCTCGGCCAGCCAGAAGCGCCGGTACCCGAGCGCTTCGGCCGCTCGCGCCAGTTCGAGCGAGTTGCGCAACGCATCGGCCGCGCTCGCGCCTTCGACGATCGGCGACAGGTCCAAAATCGAAAAGGGAATCGCGTCCATAGGAAGGCAGCCCGCGGTTCAGTGCGCAGCGATCGTCGTAACAGCCTGCAGGCGCGCATCGCGCGAGGAGGCGCCGACGTACACGCCGCGCGATCCCACAGCCGTCAGCCACTGCCGCTGCGCGGCCGACCAGTACTGCAGTGCGCGCGGCGCAGCATGCAATGTGACTCGCCGCGTCTCGCCGGCGGCCAGATGCACGCGCTCGAAGGCCGCGAGCGCGCGGCTCGCGAACTGCGCGCCTGCGGGCGCTGGGCTTGGCGCGCCGAGATACAGTTGCGGGACTTCATCGCCAGGGTCGTGACCGGCGTTGTGCAGCTCAAAGCTCGCATCCAGGCCGCCATCCGCGGCACGGCCGACAGCGAGATCAGCGTAGTCGAACTGCGTATACGAGAGGCCAAACCCAAACGGAAACAGCGGCTCGATCTGGTGTGCATCGAACCAGCGGTAACCGACGAAAATCCCCTCGGAATACGTGGTGGCGCCCTCGATGCCGCGGGATGAGCGCTCGGGGTGCGCCGGATCGTTGGCGGGGCCGTCCTCAAGCACGCGTGGCCAGGTGAAGGGCAATCGTCCGCCCGGACTGACTCGACCGAGCAACAGATCGGCGCTCGCGCGGCCGCCTTCATCGCCCGGATACCACATCAGCAACACGGCTTTGACTCGATCCAGCCAGGGCATCGCAATCGGTTCGCTCACGTTCAGCACCACGATCGTGTTCGGATTCGCAGCCGCGACGTCGGCGATGAGCTGATCCTGATCGCCCGGCAGATGGAACACAGGTCGGCCGCGACTCCACGCGAACACAACCGCCTTGCGCGCCGACCTGGCGGCCCGGACCGCCTGCTCGTAGTCGCAAGAGCGCTGAGCCGGCGTGACCCACGCGAGCCGCACCTGCACCGGCTGTCCGTAAGCCTCGCCGTAGACCTGCACCGATAAGGCGTGCGTACCGCGGCCGAGTTCGAGCTCGCGGCGCACGTTGTCCAGCCCATCGCGCGTGGGCAGCACATTGTCCTGTCCGGGCTGCAGCACGTTGCCGTGCAAATTCAAGCCACCGGTCGCTGCAATGGGCTGGCCATCGAGCGCGAGGGACCCGCTGGCTCCGAGGATCTGCAAGTAGAGTCGATATCGACCGGCCTGCGGCACGCGCAGCACGCCGGTCCACTGAGCGCTCGTGCCGGCCGGCAGCGCGTTGCCGCGTGCCGTGCTGAAATCCAGCGCCTCGTCAATCGCGGTCGGCCAGCCCTGGCTGTCGTGGCGCTGCAGACCGCTGCCGCCGCTATGCGCGAACTGCCCGGACGGGATCGGCGTACCGGTCATGTCATCGGCTGCGGCCTCGAGGAGATTAGCGCTTGCCGCCTCGCGCAGCGCCGCGCTCGGGCCAATCTGGCGCTCGATGCGCCCCAAGGCCTTCTCCCCCGACTCGCCGATAGCGATGTCCTGTAGCGCTCCGGGGCCGATCATCGCCAGCGCTGTCAGATCCTGCGGTCCCAGCGGCAGGGCTGCGCTGTCGTTCTTGAGCAGCACCGCTGCGTCCAGCGCGGTACGGCGCACGACGGCAGCGTTGGCATCGATGGCTTCCCGGGAAACAATTCCACTCGGCGGCGCGTTCACTGAATGGTGGTCGAGATGTCCGAAGCGCTCCATCTGCAGCAGCACGCGCCGGGCTGCCTGAGCGATCGCGCTCTCCACGACGCCGCCCTGCGCCATGGCGGGCAGCAGGCCGATCGGCGCCGAACCCGCCAAGCGCGGCGCGGGCATCGGCTCGGGCAGCGTCTCCTCGGGAATGTTATTGATGATCGGCCCCGCGAGCAAAATGCGCGGCTCATCCTTCTTGGGCAGCGTGCCCGCGAGATAGGAGTCCATGACGGTGCCGCTTCCGGGCATCTCCACATCCAGTCCGTCATTGATGAAACTCGTCGCGTGCACGGCGCCCCAATCGGAGGTCACGAAACCGCGGAACTTCAGTTCATCGCGCAGCATCGAGCCCAGCGTGTCGCGGTTGCCGCACGCGTAGCGGCCATTCACGACATTGTAGGAACACATGATGGACGACACATTGGCGGCGACGGCCGCCGCGAACGGTGCGAGGTAGATCTCATGCAGGGTCTGCGTATCGACGGTGACATCGGTCGCGCCATCATAGGCGATGTAGTGTTTGGCCTGCGCCATGACGCCGCCGTCCTGAATGCCCCCGATCTGCGCCGCGGCGATCTCGCCGGTCAACAGCGGGTCTTCGCCGAAGGTGTTGTAGGCGCGAAAGAAGCTGAGGTCGCGATGAATATTGATGAACGGCTCGAGCACGAGGTCGATGCCCAGAGCCTTCGCATCGCGCGCGATGACGGTACCGGTGGCGCGCGCATCGTCGCGACTGAAGGTCGCAGCCAGACCCATGCTTGCCGTCAGTCCCGTCGCCGGGTAGCGCGTCAGCACACCCGGCGGCCCATCGGCAAAGCGCAGCGGCGCTATCCCCAAGCGCGCAATACCGGGCAGATAGCCGGCCTCGCCTTGATTGCTTTGGGCCGGTTCCGGCGCGCCGTGCAATAACTGGATCTTCTCATCGAGCGTCATGCGCGAGAGCAGCGCCTCGACGCGGGCATCGTCCCCGCCCTCCGGGCCGCGCGGACGGCAGGCCACAGCCAGACAGAGTGCCGCAGCAGCGGCGACGGCTGCCTTGAAAAGCATAGCTGCCTTTTTCCCGCACCGAGCGAGGTGGATAGGCCGGCAACCATAGCCTAGTGCACGGGCCTTGTGCTGTCGGAAGCGTCCGACGCCGCAGCGATCGGAGATGAGATACTCAGCGCATGCAGCAACCCTCCGGTCCCGCGCGCAGCGTGCGCTCGTATGTGATGCGCGCCGGGCGCATCACCGATGCGCAGCAGCGCGCGCTAACCGCCTTGTGGCCGCGCTACGGCGTCGACTTCGCCGCAGGCATGCTTGACCTGAATCGGCTGTTCGGCCGCATCGCCGCGCGTACGCTCGAGATCGGCTTCGGCAACGGCGAGCACCTGCTCGAGCGCGCGATCGGCGCTCCCGAGCGCGACTTCCTCGGTATCGAAGTGCATCGGCCCGGCATCGGCCACCTGCTGCTCGCAGCCAGCAAGGCCGGCATCGGCAACCTACGCGTGATCGCCCACGATGCGGTCGAAGTGCTGCAATGCCAGATCGCGCCCGAGAGTATCGATGAGTTGCAGCTTTTGTTTCCCGATCCGTGGCCAAAGACGCGCCATCACAAGCGCCGCATTGTGCAGCCCGCGTTCGCGAGCCTGGTGGCCTCGCGGCTCACGCCCGGCGGCCGCTTCCATCTCGCAACCGACTGGGAGCCGTACGCCGAGGAAATGCTCGGCGTGCTGTGCGCTTGCGAAGCATTGCGCAATTGCGCCGAGCACGGCGGATTTATCGATCGTGTGATGCTGCGCAGGGCCACGCGCTTCGAACGGCGCGGCGAGCGCCTGGGTCACCGCGTGCGCGAACTGCTGTTTGCCCGGGGCGCGTAGCCCGGGGGCGTCAGCCCAGGCTGCGCCTTAAAGGGCAAGCTGCCGAAACCAAATTAGTCTTGAAATGCGTCCCGCGGCAGGCGCAACATGACCACAAGACATGTGCGTTGCAGAACGCAGCGTAATTGATTCCACATCGGCTGAATACGGGAGCCCACGACAATGCGCGCGCAGCCGGAGATTGGCGCCTGGTATCGCCTCCGCGGTGGCGAGAGCTTCGAAGTCGTCGCGATCGACGAGGACGACGGCACCATCGAGATGCAGACCTTCGACGGCACCGTCGAGGAGATGGAGATCGAGGACTGGGATACGCAGCGCGCCAACGGCGAGATCGAAAACGCCGAGGCACCGGAGGACTGGAGCGGCTCGGTCGACGTCGATAGTGAAGACGATGCGCCCGCGCCAAACAGCGGCCTGGAAGGCGATTCGCAGATGGCGGGCGGCTTGGAAGGACTGGATCTGTTCGACGCCCCGGATCTGTTCCGCTAAGGCTGTTCGATAACGCTCACGGTACCGGGGCCACCGGCTGCAGCAACTGAAAATCGCGGCGTCGCGCCAGCCAATACAGCAGCAGCAACGCTGGGATGCTTAAGGACGCCGTGTACAGGAAGAACGGCGGATAGCCGATTGCGTCTACCACGAAGCCCGATGTTCCCATCAGCAGCTTCGGGGGCAAAGCGTACAGCGACGACAGCAGGGCATACTGCGTGGCTGTAAACGAAGTGCTCGTCAGCGACGACAAGAACGCAATCAAGGCCGTGCCATGCACGCCTTGGGCAAAATTATCCAGGCTGATCACCGTAGCCAGCCCCGGCACGCTGGGCTCGCCGTGCGCGGCGAGGATCGCGTAGCCGAGGTTCGAGATAATGACCAGCGCGCTGCCGAGCAGCAGCGAGCGCGTGCGCCCGAAACGAGCCACCGCAAAGCCGCCGATCAGAATGCCTGCGACACTCCAGACCGTACCAAACACCTTCGCCACCGCGGCGATCTGCTTGAGCGTGAAGCCCATATCCAGATAAAACTTGTTGGCCATCACGCCCATGGTGAAGTCCGTCAACCGATAGGTGCTGATGAATGCAAACATCAGCAGCCCGAGCTGCAGTCCGTAGCGCGCAAAGAAATCGATCAACGGACAGATCACGGCGCCGAGAAACCAGGCCCCTGCTTGCCGCAGCGAGTGCGGCCAATGGGCGCGATGATCGAGCCAGTCGATGACCCGCTTTTCGGTCAGCACCGATACCTGCGGCACGATGCGCTCGGGCTCGCGCACCAGCAAGGTCGTGGCTACGCCGATGCCGACCAGCGAGGCCATCGTGGCATAGCTGCGCGCCCACCCTGCATCGGCGGCGATCCAAAGTGCTCCGGCAGAGCCGGTTAGGATCGCGAGCCGGTAACCGAGCTGGTAGGCCGAGGCCATGGGGCCCTGCTCGCGCATCGGCGCCGACTCGATGCGCCAGGCATCGATCGCGATATCCTGGGTCGCGGCCGAAAACGCCAGCCAAAGAGCCAATGCGGCGACATGCATGACGTGCATCTGAGGATCGCTGGCCGAGGTCGCGAGCAGCGCGCCCGCGATCGAGAGCTGCGCCAGCAGCATCCAGCTGCGCCGCTGGCCGAGCGTGCGGCCGATCAGCGGCAAGCGCAGGCGGTCCACGACCGGCGACCACAGAAATTTGAGCGTATAGACCAGCGACACCCACGAGAACATACCGATGGTCGCGCGGGTGATCCCACTCTGGCTCAACCAAGCCGACAGGGTGCTGAAAATCAGCATGTAGGGCAGGCCACTGGAGAAGCCCAGCGCCAGCATGGAGAGCATGCGCGGCCGGGCATAGTTGCGCAGCGACTCCAGAGCGCCCGGGGACGGCTCAGCATTCAAGGCAGTTGATCCAAAAGCGGTTGGTCCACAATGATACCCTGCTGCATTCATCCGGAGGGCGGGCGGGTGCGCGACTACCAGCGTCAATTCATCGAGCTCGCGCTCGCGCGCCAGGCGCTGCGCTTTGGCGAGTTCACGCTCAAGTCCGGGCGAGTGAGCCCGTACTTTTTCAATGCCGGGCTGTTCAACGATGGTACCTCGATCGCCGCCCTGGGCCGCTGCTACGCCGCGGCACTGGTGCACGCCGCGCTCGGCTTCGACATGCTGTTCGGCCCCGCCTACAAGGGCATCCCGCTGGCCGCGACCACCGCGATCGCGCTGGCCGGCAGCCACGAGCGCAACGTGCCCTGGGCCTACAACCGCAAGGAGGCCAAGGATCACGGCGAGGCCGGCGTGCTGATCGGCAGCCCGCTCAAGGGCCGGGTCGTGATCGTCGATGACGTGATCACGGCCGGTACCGCCATCCGCGAGTCCATCGAGCTGATCCGCCGCGCCGGCGCCGAGCCGGTCGCCGTGGCCCTTGCGCTCGACCGCCAGGAACAGGGTCTGTCCGAGCGCTCGGCCGTGCAGGAGATGGAAGCGCAATACGGCCTGCGCTGTCTCGCGATTGTGACGCTGAGCGAGCTGATCGCGGCGCTGGAGACACCGGGGGCCGCCCCGGGGCTCGCACCGACGGTCGAACAGCTCGCCGCCCTGCGCGCCTATCGTCTCAAATACGGCGTCGCCGCCCACTAGCGCTTGCAGCCGGGCGCCCGTCGTGGACAATGGCACCAGAATGGATCGTCGGCGGAATCTCATCGCCTCGCTGATCGCCTGTTGCGCGGCGATGCTTGGCATTGGCGCCGCGTTCGGCGCCAATGACACCTCGTCCCCGAACGGTAGGGTCTACCGCTGGGTCGATGAGAAGGGCATCGTGCATTACGGCGACAGCGTCCCGTCCGAATACTCGCAGAGCGAGCGCTCGGTGCTCAATGGCCAGGGGGTCGAGGTCGGCCACGTCGAGGGCGTCAAGAACGCGGCCCAGCAGGCCGAGCAGTCGCGGGCCGCGGGTGCGGCTCAGCAGCGCGCGCAGCACGACCAAACCCTGCTCTCGACCTACCTCTCGACCAAGGACATCGAGCAACTGCGCGATGAGCGCGTGACACTGATGGAAGCCCAGATCAGGGGCGCCCTGATCTCTATCGATACGCTCAGTTCGCGACTCGACGCGCTGCAGGAGCAGGCGATGCACTTCAAGCCCTATAGCAGCCAGCCGAACGCGCAGCGCCTGCCGGATGAACTGGCCGAGGACCTGGTCCGCACGATGAATGAAGCGCGCACTCAGCACGCGGCGCTCGATGCCAAGCGCCGCGAGCAGGCCGACACGCAGGCCCAATTCGACGGCGACATCCAGCGCTATCGCGAGCTGACCGCCAGACCGCGCTCCTGAACGCGCGCAAGGCGGCTACTGCCGGCCGCTGTGCCCAAAGCCGCCGCCGCCGCGCGCGCTGACGCTGAAATCCTCGACCACCTCGAGCGCCACCTGCACAACCGGGACCACGACCAGCTGCGCGATGCGCTCGCCGGGCGCGATCCGATAGGGCGCAGTCCCGCGATTCCAGCACGAGACCATCAGCGGCCCCTGGTAGTCCGAGTCGATCAGACCGACCAGATTGCCGAGCACGACGCCGTGTTTATGGCCGAGGCCCGAGCGTGGCAGGATCATCGCGGCCAATCCGGGATCCTCGAGATGAATCGATAGCCCGGTTGGAATCAACTCGGCCTGCCCGGGCGCCAGAAGCATCGGTGCATCGATGCAGGCGCGCAGATCCAGCCCGGCGCTGCCTTCGGTGGCGTAGTGCGGCAGTGGAAATTGTGCGCCCAGTCGCGCATCGAGAATGCGGATCCGCAGCGTGCGGCGTGCGGCGGCGGCGGCGGCGGCGTCCATCAACCTTCGCGCAGCTCCCGAGCCGGTGCGCTTTTATCCAGGCGCTCGCGCAGCTGCTCTTGAAAGCGCTCGACGATCAAGCCGGTCAGCGCGTGCGCGAGCTCGCATTTGCTCGCACTGGGCAGCTCGATACGCCCGCCGCCGCGCCAGAGCACCAGCAGCGCATTGTGGTCGCAGTCGAAGGCCTTGCTGTGCCCGACTTCATTAGCGGCTATCAGATCCAGGTTCTTTGCCAGCAGCTTCGCGCGCGCATGATGCTCGACGGCATGGGTCTCGGCGGCGAAGCCGACCACGAACGGCCGCGGCGTGCCGGCACTCACGTGCGCCAGGATATCGACGGTGCGCGTGAGCTCAAGCTGGAGGCTCTCGCCGGTCTTCTTGATCTTCTGCGGCGCGCATTGAGTGGGCCGATAATCCGCGACGGCCGCCGTGCCGATGAAGATCGCCGTGCCGGGCAGCTCGCGCTGCACGGCCGCATACATCTGCTCGCAGCTCTCGACATCGATTCTGCGCACGCCGAACGGCGTGGGCAGCGATACCGGGCCGCTCACGAGCACGACCTCGGCGCCGACCTCCTGCAGCGCTTGCGCGACCGCGAAGCCCATCTTGCCGGAGCTGCGATTGCTCACGAAGCGCACCGGATCGATGCACTCGCGCGTCGGCCCCGCGGTCACGAGCACGCGATGCCCCTGCAAGGGCCCCTCGTGTCTGAGCAATGGCGCGATCAGCGCCGCGATCTCGAGCGGCTCGAGCATGCGGCCGGGCCCGGTTTCGCCGCAGGCCTGATCGCCAACGCCCGGACCGAGCACGCGCACGCCGCGCTGCGTTAACAGCGCCACATTGGCCTGCGTAGCGGCATTGCCCCACATCAGTTGATTCATCGCCGGCGCCACCGCGATCGGCGCCGCAGTGGCCAACGCCAGCGTGCTCAGTAGATCATCGGCGAGGCCGTGCGCGAGTCGCGCGAGGAAATCGGCGCTCGCGGGCGCCACGAGCAGCAGCTCGGCCCAGCGCGCGAGTTCAATATGCCCCATGGCCGCCTCATGCGCGGCGTCCCACAGATCGGTACGCACCGTGCGTCCGGACAGGGCCTGGAACGTCGTCGGCGTGACAAATTCCTGCGCGCCCTCAGTCATGACGACCTGCACTTGCGCGCCACGCTCACGCAAGCGCCGCACCAGATCCGCGCTTTTGTAGGCTGCGATACCGCCGGTGACCCCGAGCAGGATGCGTTTGCCTTTCATACGCCAATTATCGGACTTTCCGGCGATGCGCGCACGATATGAGGATCGCACGGCGCAGTCATGTCATATCAGACTTGGCGCACATTTTTTGGCCGGGGCCGCCCCGGCGGAGTGCGAATGAGTATCAAAGACTGGCCCGAGCGCGAGCGCCCGCGCGAAAAGCTGCTCGCAAGCGGCGCCCAGGCGCTCTCCGATGCCGAACTGCTGGCCGTGTTGCTCGGCAGTTCCGGTCGCCGCGGCGTCGATGCGGTGGCGATGGCGCGCAACCTGCTCGGCCGGCACCAGTCGCTGCGCGCCTTGCTGTCGGCCGCGCCCGGGGTGTGCCTGGCGGCTCCCGGAATCGGCGCGGCCGGCTATTGCCGGCTGCAGGCCGCCCTTGAGCTCGCACGGCGCCACTATGCCGAGGCGCTGCGCGCCGGACCGCCATTGCATTCGCCCGCTGCGACGCGCGAGTTCCTGGTCTCAAGGCTGCGCGATATACCGCATGAGCTGTTCTGCTGCCTGCACCTGGACAACCGGCACCGGCTGATCGCCTTCGAGGAACTGTTCCGCGGCACCATCGATGGGGCCAGCGTGCACCCGCGCGAAGTGGTCAAGCAGGCGCTCGCGCGCAATGCCGCGGCCGTGATCCTGGCGCATAACCACCCCTCAGGGGTCGCCGAGCCCAGTCATGCCGATGAGCTCATCACGCGGCGCCTGCGCGAAGCGCTGCAGCTCGTGGACATCCGCGTGCTCGATCATCTGATCGTGGCCGACAACGGCTGCCTGTCTTTCGCCGAGCGCGGCCTGATCTGACACACTAGCGCCCCATGACCGCACGACCCGGCACGAATGCCATCCTGCTGGCATTCGCCGGCGTCTACCTCATCTGGGGCACCACCTTTCTCGGCATCGCGCTCGCGATCCGAACGATTCCGCCGTTCTTCAGCGGCGCCTTCCGGTTTTTCGTGGCCGCCGGCCTCATGTACGCGTGGCTGCGCGCGCGCACGCCGCGGCCGTTCGCGGGCCTGAACATCGCTGGCAGCCTGCTGTGCGGGGTCTTGCTGAGCGGCGTCGGCAACGGCTTCGTGATCTGGGCGCAGCAGGGACTGCCCTCGGGCATCACGGCACTGTTCATCTGTGCCCTGCCGGTCATGATCCTGCTGTTCGACTGGCTGTTCTTCTCGCACCAAACGCCCACGCCGCGCGGAGTGCTCGGCGTGGCCCTTGGACTGGCCGGCGTGGTGGTGCTGACGCTGCATACACACTCGCTGTCCGGTCAGATGCGGCCGATTCACGTGGTCGCGGTGTTGATCGCCGAGCTGGGTTGGGCGCTGGGCTCGCTGCTGCAGCGCCGCTACGTTGACCCCAACCGCCTGGGCAGTTACACCTGTCTGCAGATGTTCGCGGGCGCCGCCTTCCAGCTGGTGATGGGCGTCCTCGATCGTGAATGGATCGGCTTCTCCCCGTCGCAGATCTCATTGCAGTCGGTGCTCGCGGTGTCGTACCTCGTCATCTTCGGCAGCATCATCGCGGTCAATTGCTACGCCTTCCTGCTGGCACACGTGTCGGCACAGAAGGTCAGCACCTACGCCCTGGTCAATCCGGTCATCGCGCTGGCGCTCGGCGCCATCGTGCTGCACGAGAAGATCACCCCGGTGGCGATCCTGTGTGCGGTGCTCGTGATCCTGGGCGTCGCGCTGGTGCTGTGGCGGGGCCGAGCCCCCACCGCGACCGTGCCGCTTGCGGTAGGCCCCCGCCGACTGGTATAAAGCGCCCCCGCACGTAACGTATTGATTTCGAGGACGAAGCTCATGTCTCGGGTCTGTCAGGTCACGGGCAAGCGCCCCATCTCGGGTAACACCGTCTCGCACGCCAACAACCGTAAGCGCCGGCGCTTTCTGCCCAATCTGCACAGGCAGCGCTTCTGGCTCGAGGGCGAGAAGCGCTGGGTCAGCCTGCGCGTGTCGACCAACGCCATGCGCACGATCGAGAAGAAGGGACTGGAATCGGTGCTCGCGGACCTGCGAAGCCGCGGCACCAAGATCTGAGGTTTAAGCATGCGCGAAAAAGTCAAACTGCTGTCCTCTGCTGGTACCGGCCATTTCTACGTCGCGATGAAGAACAAGCGGCTGCATCCGGACAAGATGGAAGTGCGCAAGTTCGATCCGCGAGTACGTAAGCACGTCGCGTACAAGGAAACCAAGATCAAATAGGGGCGGTCCCTCGGTGCCAGAACTGCCCGAGGTCGAAACCACGCGCCGCGGCATCGAGCGCGCGCTGCGAGGGTCTCGCATCAAAGAGCTGCGCATCTACGACCGGCGGCTGCGCTGGCCCATCGAACAGCACCTTCCCGAACAGCTCGCCGGCCAGCAAGCCCTCGCCGTCGGCCGCCGCGCCAAATATCTGCTGCTGAACCTCGAGCGCGGCACCCTGATCCTGCACCTGGGCATGTCCGGCAGCCTGCGCGTGCTGCACGCCGGCGCGCCGCGCCTCAAGCACGACCAGTTCGACCTGGCGTTCGATTCAGGACTGGATCTGCGGTTCAACGACCCAAGGCGCTTCGGCAGCCTGCACTATACGCACGAGGATCCCGCCCAACATCGCCTGCTGCGCTGGTTGGCGCCCGAGCCTTTCGATGCGTCCTTCGATGCCGACTACCTGTGGCGCATCACGCGTACGCGTCGGGCCGCGATCAAGCAGGTGCTGATGAACGGGCGGCTCGTGACCGGCGTCGGCAACATCTACGCCAGCGAAGTCCTGCTCCGCGCCCGCATCAATCCGCGGCGCGCCTCGCGTCGCCTGACGCTCAAGGACTGCGCGCGACTCGTGCGCGCGGTGCGCACCGCGCTCAACGCGGCGATTCGTGCCGGCGGCACGAGCCTGCGCAACTACGTCGGCACCGACGGCAATCCGGGCGAGTTCCGCCAGAAACTGTACGTGTATGAACGCGACGGCAAGCCCTGCCGGGTGTGTGGCACGCCGATACGAAAGATCACGCAGGGCGCGCGCTCGAGCTATTTCTGTCCGCACTGCCAGCATTGAGAGCCGACCCATGCATCGTCGCGCCCATCGCATCCTCAAGACCGATCCGGTCATGGCCGCGCTGATCAAGGCCGCCGGTCCCTGCCGGCTCGAGTCGCGCGCGCAGCACGCGCCGTTCGAGGCTCTCGCGCGCGCGATTGCGCATCAGCAACTGCATGGCGTCGCGGCCGCGCGCATCCTTGCACGCTTTGTGGACCTGTTCGAGCCTCCGGGCTTTCCCTTGCCGCATCACGTGCTCGCGGCGCGTGACGATGAGCTGCGCGCCGTGGGCTTCTCGTTTGCCAAGGTCGCCGCGCTCAAGGATCTGGCGGCCAAAACCATCGAGGGCGTCGTGCCTGCGCATGCCGAACTCGAATGCTTAAGCGACCTGGAGATCATCGAGCGGCTGTGCGCAGTGCGCGGCATCGGCCGCTGGACGGTCGAGATGATGCTGATGTTCCAGCTCAAGCGCCCCGATGTGCTGCCGGTCGACGATTACGGTGTGCGCAATGGCTTTCGTCTGGCCTATGGGCTCAAGGCCATGCCCACGCCGCGCGCACTGGCGCAGTTCGGCGAGCGCTGGAAGCCTTACCGCAGCGCCGCGGCCTGGTACCTATGGCGTGCGGTAGATCTCTCGCGCGTGGATCGGCTGCCGCGCTGCGCAAGTCCGCCGCGTATAGCGATGGTCAAGGCAGCAAAGGCGCGGCGCCCGCCGGCGCGGCGCGCGCGTCAGTGATCGACAACAGCAATTTTGCTCGCCCAGCGGCAGCCGCGTTCGTCGCCCTGCTGCCAGGGCTCCTGGCGCTGCAGTCCTGCCGCACGGCAGCTCCGCCCGCTGCCGCGACGGCGCACCACGTCATGGTCGTCGCCGCCAATCCGCTCGCGGCGCAGGCGGGACTCGCGGTGCTGCGCGAGGGCGGTTCGGCCGCCGATGCGGCGGTCGCGGTGCAGGCGGTGCTCAGCCTGGTTGAGCCGCAGAGTTCGGGACTGGGCGGAGGCGCCTTCATCACCTACTACGACGCGCGCACACGGCAGGTTCTGGCCTACAACGGCCGCGAGACCGCGCCGGCGGGCGCTACGGCCGATATGTTCCTGGGTCCCGACGGCCAGCCGCTGCCGTTCCCGACTGCCGTGCTGAGCGGCCGGTCCACCGGCGTGCCCGGCGCCGTTGCCGCATTAGGTCTACTGCAGCACGAGCACGGCAAGCTCGCCTGGCGCGATCTGTTCGGCGAGGCCGAGCGCCTCGCGACGCAGGGCTTCATCGTGAGCCCGCGGCTCGCGGGCATGATCGCGAGCCGCGCACCGCAGGCCTCGGCCAGCGATGCCGCGCATTACTTCAGCAAGCCCGACGGCACGCGGCTCGTGGCTGGCGATGTGCTCAAGAATGCCGCCTATGCGGCCACGCTGCATCGTCTGGCCCGCGAAGGCACGCGCGCGCTCTATCAAGGCTCGATCGCCGAGGACATCGTGCGGCGTGTTCATCAGGGCGAGCTCGCCGGCTCGCTCTCACTCGAGGACCTCGCGCGCTACCAGCCGATCGAGTCCGCAGCGCTGTGCCGGCCCTGGCGCGTGTATCTGGTCTGCACCCCGCCGTTGCCGTCCGGCGGCATTGGCGTGTTGCAGGGCCTCATGCTGCTGGCCGACACCGACATCGCACAGCGCGGCCCAGAGGACCCGATCGCCTGGGTCGAGCTCGGCGAGGCCGAGCGGCTCATGTACGCCGATCGCAACTTCTACGTGGGAGATCCCAGCTTTGTCACGGTGCCGCTCGAAGGACTGCTCGATCCGGCCTATGTACAGGAGCGTGCGGCGCAGATCGGCGATCGCATCGCCGGTACGCCGCCGCACGCCGGTGTACCACCGGGGGCGAGCGCCAGGGCCACCGATCAGAGCGTCGAGTCCGGCGGTACCACGCACTTCGTGATCCTCGATGCCCTGGGCAACGTGGTCTCTATGACCACGACCGTCGAGGGCATCTTCGGCTCGGGCCGCATGGTCGACGGTTTTTTCCTGAACAATCAGCTCACCGATTTCAGTTTCTCGCCGAGCGACGCCAGCGGTCAGCCGGCGGCCAATGCCGTCGCGCCCGGCAAGCGTCCGCGCTCAGCCATGTCACCGACCATCGTGCTCGATGGGCAGCGCCACTTCGTCGCGGCGGCGGGCTCGGCCGGCGGACCGGCGATCATTGCCTACGTCCTCAAGACGCTGGTCGGCGCTCTCGACTGGCACCTGTCCATGCGCGCGGCGGTCGCTTTGCCCAACCTGGTCGCGCACGGCGCGAATTTTTCGGGCGAAAGCGACAAGTTCGGCCCACAGCTGCTCGAGGCGCTCAATGCGCGGGGCTTAGCGGTGCATGCCGGGCAGTACGAGGAGTCGGGACTGACAGGGGTACAGGTGCTGTCCGATGGCTCGCTCGACGGCGGCGCCGATCCGCGCCGCGAGGGTGTCGCGCTCGGGTTTTAGCGCCCGAGCCGGCGCTTGAACGCCGCCTCGACCAGCGGGTGCACGAAGTGGCTGATGTCGCCGCCGAGCAGCGCGATCTCGCGCACCAGTGTCGAGGAAATGAACGTGAACTGTTCCTTGGGCACCATGAACACGGTCTCGACGTCGGGCTGGAGGTGCCGGCCCATGTTGGCGAGCTGAAACTCGAACTCGAAATCCGACACCGCGCGTAAGCCGCGCACGACTACCGACAGATTGCGCGCGCGCGCGAAATCCACCGTGAGGCCGCTGTAGCCCACGACTTCGATGTTGGGCAGATCGGCCAGCACGCTGCGCGCGAGATCAACGCGCTGCAAGCTGTCGAAGGTCGGCGTCTTGTTGGGGTTGGCGGCGATCGCCACCACCACATGATCGAAGATACTGGCCGCGCGGCGCACGATGTCCTCATGGCCGCGCGTGAACGGGTCGAAAGTGCCTGGATAGACCGCACTGGATCTCATGTTGTCGCGACGCTCCCCGCTGGCGCGGACTCACTGACTTGCAATAGATGATACCCGACCTCGCCGGCCGTGCCGGAACGCAGTTCACGCCAGCTCCCCGGCAAGGCCGGCAATGCATCGCGCCGGGCGTGCTCGATATAGACCCGCGCATCGCCCGCGAGCCAACCGCGCCCGAGGGCGTTCGCGGCCGTGGCGAGCGCGCCCGAGCCGTAGGGTGGGTCGAGGAACACAAGATCGAAGCCGCGTGCCTCGGCCGCTGACAAATAGCGCTGTGCCTCGGTACAGAACACCGCAGCGCCCGTGGCCTGCCAAGCGGTGAGAAGCTGCTCGATCGCCGCGGCCGCAGCGCGCTGCTGCTCGACGAACACCACCGATGCCGCGCCGCGCGAGAGCGCCTCTAACCCTAAGGCACCGGAGCCGGCGAACAGATCCAGGCAGCGGGCGCCTTCGATGCGCGGCTGCAGCCAGTTGAATAAGGTCTCACGCACGCGATCGGGTGTGGGCCGTATGTCGAGTGGCGGAAAACGAAATTTTCGTCCGCGCCACTGCCCGGCAATGATGCGTAACGTGCGCTCTGGTCTCATGAGGCCGCGAATCCTACCGCAGCGTGCGACAATCCGCCGGCTATGCCACCGAGCGATGAGCGCACTGATGAACCCCTGGGATTCCTGGGCCGCCTCAAGGCGCGCCTGAACCGCGGCGGTGCCTCGATTGCGCGCGACCTGCGCAGCCTGCTGCGCGGTCGCAAGATCGATGCCGCGGTGCTGGAGGATCTTGAGGCGCGGCTGCTGACTGCCGACCTCGGCGTCGAGGCCACCAACGACATTCTTGGAGATCTCAACCGGCGCGTCGCGCTGCATGAACTCGCTGACGTCGAGGCCCTGCTCGGTGCACTGCGCGATCGACTGAGCGAGCTGCTCCAGCCCTGCGAGCGGCCATTGCACATTGAGCGCGGAGCTAAGCCGTTCGTGGTGCTCATCATCGGCGTCAACGGCTCGGGCAAGACCACCAGCATCGGCAAGCTCGCGTGGCGCTTACGCGCGCAGGGCTTGAGCGTGCTGCTGGCAGCCGGGGATACTTTTCGCGCCGCCGCGGTCGAACAACTGCACGTGTGGGCCGAGCGCAGCGGCGCGGCCTTCAGCGCGCAGCAGACCGGCGCCGATCCCGGCGCGGTGATCTTCGATGCATTGCAGTCCGCGCAGGCGCGCCATATCGATGTTGTGCTCGCCGATACCGCCGGACGTCTTCACAGCCAGACGCACCTGATGGACGAGCTCAAGAAAGTCAAACGCGTCATGCAACGGCTCGACATGCAAGCCCCGCACGAGGTGCTGCTGGTGCTCGATGCCAATCAGGGACAGAACGCGCTTGCGCAGGCCACGCAGTTTCACGCCGCGCTCGGCGTAACCGGCCTGGTGCTGACCAAGCTCGACGGCAGCGCGCGCGGCGGCATCGTCGTGGCGATCGCACGCGCGCTCAAACTGCCGATTCGCTTCATCGGCGTCGGCGAGAAAGTCGAGGATTTTGGTCCCTTCAATGCTCGCGCCTTCGCCAGCGCACTGATCGATGGTGCGGTCACATGATTCGCTTCGAGCGCGTCAGCAAGCGCTACCCGAACGGCCGGGAAGCACTGTCGGACTTGAGCTTCGAGGTCGCCGATGGCGAGATGGTGTTCCTGACGGGCCGCTCGGGCGCCGGCAAGAGCAGCGTGCTCAGGCTCATCGCGCTGCTCGAGCGGCCCACGCGCGGGCTGCTGGTGGTGAACGGCCAGAACACGGGCAAGCTGCCGTTGCGTCGCGTGCCGTTGTTCCGCAGGAACATCGGCATCGTGCTACAGGATCATCGACTGCTCATGGATCGGCCGGTATTCGATAACGTCGCGCTGCCGTTGATCGTCGCCGACACCTCGTTCAAGGAAATCGACAAGCGCGTGCGCGCCGCGCTCGACCAGGTGGGACTGCTCGGCAAGGAGCGGGTCGCGCCGCTGGAGCTGTCGGTGGGCGAGCAGCAGCGCGTGGGCATCGCGCGCGCGATCGTGAGCAAGCCGCCATTGCTCGTGGCCGACGAGCCGACCGGCAACCTCGATGCCACGCTGGCCAGCGAGGTCATGGAGCTGTTCCGGCGCTTCAACGAGGTCGGCGTCACGGTCGTGGTCGCGACCCATGATCAGCATCTGGTGGAAGCCTCAGGCAGGCGCCAGATTGTGCTCGAAGACGGTCGCCTGCTCTGATGGCGAGCATCTCGAACTGGGCTGCGCGGCATGGCCATGCCCTGCTCTCCTCCGGTGGCCATCTGGCACGCCATGGCTTCGCCACCACGCTGACCGTAACCGTCATGGGATTGGCGCTCGCGCTGCCATTGGCGCTCGATGTGCTGGTGCGGAACGTGCGCGGCGCCACCGGCGATTTCTCCGATGCGGTCGGGCTGTCGGTGTATCTGAAACTACAGGTGACGGAGCAGACCGCAAAGCAGCTGGCTCAGAACCTCAACGGGCACGCCGGCGTGGCAAACGTCACGTTGATCACCGCCGCCCAGGCGCTCGAGGAATTTCGCGCGCAATCGGGCTTCGGGGCCGCGCTCGATGCACTGACCGACAATCCGCTCCCGAACGTGCTCGCGATCCGTCCGGCGCCTTCAAGCTCCTCCCCGGCGCAGCTCGAGGCCTTGCGCCGCGCTGTGCAGGCGTGGCCCGAGGTCGACTCGGTGCAGCTCGATCGGGATTGGCTGCTGCGCTTCAATGCCATCCTCGAACTTGTGCTGCGCACGCTGTGGATCACCGCCGCGTTGCTGGGCGCGGGCGTCATTGCGGTGGTCGGCAACACGATCCGGCTCGAGATCCGCAGTCGCGGCGCCGAGATCGAAGTCACGCAGCTGGTCGGCGGCAGCCGGGCGTTTGTGCGCCGGCCGTTTCTTTACACCGGCGTACTGTATGGATTGATCGCGGGAGGGATTGCCTGGGGTATCGTCGCCTGCGCGCGCTTAGCCCTGGCTCCGAGCGCGGCACGGCTGGCCGCCGCCTACGGCCAGCGCTTCGAGCTCGCAGGTCCCAGCACACGCGAGCTCGGCATATTGGCGCTCGCCGGTCTGGCGCTCGGCTGGATCGGCGCTGCGATCGCCAGCGCGCGCGAAATCGCGCGCAGCGGACCGGGCAGCGGTTGAATAAGCCATTGATCTGGGACGGTTAATTCTGGGGTCAAAGGGGTTAGCAGTCGTTTCTGAAGAGTGCTAAAATCCAGGTCTTGGTACCATGCTTCGGTACAGATGGAGGATTGTGGAGTGATGAACGCTCGGACTGCGCTGATCGCCCAACATGCAGGGCTGGCTGTAGCCGGCCCGATCGGCAGCTTTGACGCCTACCTGGAGCGGGTAAGCCGTATTCCCGTGCTCGACCGCGAGCACGAACAGCTGCTCGCGCAACGATTCCGCCGGGATAATGATCTCGATGCCGCCCGCGAGCTCGTGCTCTCGCACCTGCGCTTCGTGGTGCACATCGCGCGCGGCTATGCCGGCTATGGGCTGCCGATGAACGATCTGGTCCAGGAGGGCAACATCGGCTTGATGAAAGCCGTGAAGCGCTTCGACCCCAACGTCGGCGTGCGCCTGGTGTCCTTCGGCGTGCATTGGATCCGCGCCGAGATACACGAATACGTACTGCGCAACTGGCGGCTGGTCAAGGTCGCCACCACCAAGGCTCAGCGCAAGCTGTTCTTCAATCTGCGCCGCCTGAAGACCAATCTGAGTTGGCTCAGTGCCGACGAAACCCGCGCGGTCGCCAAGGATCTGGGCGTGAGCCCGGCCGAGGTCACCGAGATGGAGCGGCGCCTCTCGGCGCGCGATCTGTCGTTTGACGTTGCGCCCGACGCCGACGAGGAAGAAAGCTACGGCCCGGCGTCCTATCTGCCGGCTGCCGGTGCCGATCCGGCCGAACAGGTCGAGGCGGAGGAATGGAGCATGTCCTCATCGCAGAATCTCTCGGCGGCCATGGAGCGGCTCGATGATCGCAGCCGAGCCATCGTGCAGCGACGCTGGATGAGCGAGGACAAAGCCACGCTGCATGAGCTCGCGGCCGAGTACGGCGTATCGGCGGAACGCATCCGCCAGATCGAGGTCGGCGCGATGAATCGCCTGCGCTCACTGCTGCCCGCGCCGGCCTGAACGCCGGCGCCACGCCCGAGCGGCCTACCGAGCCACAAGGGCCTCAGGCAGGCCAAACACCACTTCGACGCGGCGATTCTGCGCTCGCCCTTCGGGCGAGTCATTGATCGCCAACTCCGCGCTCGGCCCCAGGCCGCTGGCTGTGACACGTTGCGGGCGGATCGCCGCGGCATGCAGCGCTGCCACGAGCGAGAGCGCGCGTTGCTCCGAAAAGCTCTGGTTGGCGCTCTGTCCGCCGATGCTGTCGGTGTAGACGTTGATCTGCGCCACGATTCGATGGCGCTTACGCAGCAGCTCAGTCACGGCCGACCAGGGCAGGAGCTTGACGGCGCCGGTGTTGACCTGCGCGCTATCGGCGTCGAATAGCGCCCGTGCCGGAATGCGCACGGTCAGGTGTTGCGGCTCACGCAGCATGACGACCTCGCTGCCCTCGGGCAGCGCCTCGAATCGCGTTCGCAGCAGGGCCTCGGCGGAATCAAGCTCGCGCTTTTCCGCGCGTACGCTCTGCGCCCGCAGGGGGGCGGCCATGGCCCACAACGGGGCGAGGCACATCCACGCCGTAACAAGCCGTCGACTGGCCAGTGCGCTCATCATGAATCGATTCTATTGAACATATTGTGACAACACTGTAACAGCCCAGCGACGTGTGATCGGCACCACATGAGACCGCACGCGAACTGAGGAAAGCGTCGCAGAATGGCGACTGCTGCGCATCAATTCATTGATCCGTTATAGTTTTATCGTCGAGGAGGCGATATAGTCGCCTGCAGTTGCCGCCATGCGAAACATTGCGGCAAAAATCGAACAACCAGAGATTCTAGCGCTTTCGATTGTAGAAACTCGGGCTGTCCGGATGGACACAGGCTGCGGCATGCCAACTTTTGATGCCTGCCGCGAGTGGTCTGAAGCGCGAACTGACGCGCGGGTCCCGCACTTTCGGGATGGGCCTTCTAAGGCCGGACCCTCAGGTCTGCACAATTGATGTCCATCTGAGACAGACCTGTGTCGACTTGAGAGACTGAAACCCCGTCTGGCGGGGTTTTTTTTGGCCCGTTCCGGCACATTGCCGCGTCAAGTTACCCGAATCCGCGCCGCGAGTTCGCCGCCCTCGCGGCGCATTTTCAGATCCTGATAGAGCGCGATCAGCGCCGCTGGCAGCATCGGCAGCACGAAGATATTGGCTAAAACATTGACGAGCTCAAACAGTATCTGAGTTGCCGCAGCATCCAAACGCAACAGCAACGCGAACATTTCCGCCACCAAGTCAGCGCCCAGCAGGAAGGCAAACATGATCAGCAGCGGCGCCGTCAGGATCGTCGACGAACTCCACCAACGTCCGCGAATCAACTTGTGGCTCACACGTAGCGACTCAATCGCGCCTGCGTTCTCGACGTACAACGCCACAGGCCACAAGAACAGCGTGCCTAGCAAATAAATTCCGGGTACCACGAGCGCAATACAGCCCCCAAGTACCAGCAGGGATCCGAGCACGGCGGCGATCACGCAGCGTGCGAGCCGTGAGAATCCGATGCCGATCGCCTGTCCGAAGCGCAGCTTCGTATCGCCGGCGGCTACCGCATTCAGGATCACAATCACGGCGCCAGATAATGCCAGCGATAACACGCTCTGCAGTAGAGCGGTCGCCATGACCGGTGGCTCGGCATAGATCTGGAGCGACTCTAGTCCGGTCAACGGCAATCCAGCGTGGCGCGCGTACTCGATGACAAATATTCCGAACGCCGCCATGACCAGGGAGCCGAGCAGGGCAACCGGAACGCAGCGACGAAAGGACGCGCGATAGAGTTTGATCGCGTCGTCGACCACGCCGCCGATTGAAAGCGGCGCGGTGGGCCTGGCGTACATCACTCTGTCCCCTGGATATGCGGGTCAAAGGTACCAGATTGGGCTCTGCTACGAGCGAAACAGCCGCGAGTACTGCGATTCGTGCAGGGCGCTCGCGAGCGCCTGCGAGATCACGCCGACACCGATGGCCTCATCGCGCAGCGTCAGGGCGTGCTCGACGATGCCCGGCATCGAATCGGTCAGCCGGTGCAGCAGGCGCTGTCCGGCGGATTGACCGAGCGGCACCAGCTTGAGCGCGGCCAACACCTGGTTTTCGCTCCAGGCCCACAGATAGCCGCTCAGGGTCTCAGCCGCCGCGATGTGCCAGCGTACAGCCGCGAGAGCGAACATGGTCGCAAACGCCGGCGCCGGCTCGCGCCACGAGCGCGCTTCGTGCAGCTCGAGCTCGATGAGCACGCGCGCCAGGGCCTGCCCCAAGTGCCGCTCCTCGGCGCGCAGCTCCGCGCACTCGCGTGAGGCGATCAGCTGCGCGTTCCAGTCCTGCAGCGCCGCGGCATCGTTCGCACTCCAGGCCGCGTGCAATCGCAGCAGTATCGGCAGATCCAGCGTGCCGAGGCCATGGCGTGACAAGCCTTGCAGCCACTCGAGTGTGCTCGCCTCATCGACCACCCATCCGGCCTGCACCGCATACTCCAGGCCCTGCGAATAGGCATAGGCACCGACCGGCAATGCCGGGCTCACCAGATGACACAGGCGCAATAGCGCGTGCGGATTAATGGC